>Ga0302155_10000203_pt1 | contig 49748 bp, 44 predicted proteins | sample I_Bog_N3_1_FD_193508 | JGI IMG/M metagenome (GOLD analysis project Ga0302155, IMG submission 193508) | Peat permafrost microbial communities from Stordalen Mire near Abisko, Sweden - I_Bog_N3_1 | ecosystem: Environmental > Terrestrial > Soil > Wetlands > Peat | place: Sweden: Abisko, Stordalen... | reverse complement strand
CGCCGCCAAATTTCTTCGACAATACGGTCGCAATCGCCGCTGTCAGTGTGGTCTTGCCGTGGTCAACGTGGCCAATTGTGCCCACATTCACGTGCGGCTTGGTCCGCTCAAACTTGCCTTTTGCCATCTTAGACTCCTAACGATTTGATGAGAATGTTCAGGCAACGCGCCCGACTTGCTGACTTGCTGCAGCGACGTACTTGCAGCCACTCACTACTTACAACTGGTGCCCTTGACGTGGATTGAACACGTGGCCTCTCCCTTACCAAGGGAGTGCTCTACCACTGAGCTACAAGGGCTTACCTGTCGATTGCACCAACTGCCAAACAGCACAATCAACAAAAAACTGGAGCGGGTGAAGGGAATCGAACCCTCGTCATAAGCTTGGAAGGCTTCAGCTCTACCATTGAGCTACACCCGCGAGGAAAAACCAATCGAATCAAAAACACTTCACAGCCGCAACTTATTTCAAGTCACTTTGACTGCCCCATAAATGGTGGAGAGGGCTGGATTCGAACCAGCGTACTCGTAAGAGGGCAGATTTACAGTCTGCTGCCATTAACCACTCGGCCACCTCTCCGCTCGGGGAACTCAAAACTATAGGCTAGAGACCCACACTTGTCAACCAGTTTGCATGATCAATTGCATTATTTTTATTTTCGGCCATTCCTGCCCGCAGCACTCATGGGAGGGTTCACGCGATTTCACTGCTTAGATGCTTGCGCTCTTGCCAAGGCGCAATTTTCAAGAGCATGAGCATCCCTGGCAGTGCCAGGGCGAAGCACAGCAAGAAAAAGTTGCCCCAGCCCAACTCTGCCACGATATAACCTACCGAGGAATTGACGAAGGTTCTGGGCACAGCGGCCAAGCTGGTAAATAAGGCAAATTGCGTAGCGGTGTAGCGCGGATCGGTCTCGCGCATGATGTAGGCAACAAAGGCCGCCGTACCTAGACCCACGCCAAACGCTTCGGCGCCGATGACAATGGCTAACGCCCAAGGGCTGGCACCGACATGCGCCAGCCAGGCAAAACCCAGGATAGCCAGCGCTTGCACCACACCGAAGATCCATAGCGCGCGATTGATCCCCAATCGGACCATCCATACTCCCCCAACGATACCGCCCACCACGCTAGCCCATAGGCTGGTGGTTTTGGAGACAACACCAATTTGCGTCATGGTGAAGCCGAGATCGATATAAAACTTGGTGGCCAGTGCGGTGGCCATGCTGTCGCCGAGTTTATACAGGAAGATAAACGCCAGCACCCATAGGGCCTTGCTCCAGCCACCGCGCGTGACAAACTCCTGAAACGGCAACACCACCGCTTCACGCAAGCTCTTGGGTGGCGTGCCATAAACCACGGGCTCCCTGATCGCCAGGGTACAGAGCAGGCCAGGCAACATGAATCCGGCAGTGATCCAGAATACTGTGTGCCAGGGCATCACGTCGGCCAACACCAGGGACAGCGCTCCCGGCACCATGCCCGACAATTTGTAGGCATTAACATGCACGGCACTGCCCAGCCCCAACTCTTGTTCCGACAAAATTTCACGGCGGTAGGCGTCAATCACAATATCCTGGCTGGCTGACAGGAAGGCTACCACCGATGCCATGAAGGCAATGGTCGCCACCTGTGTGTGCGGATCGAGCATACCCATGCAACCAATGCCGAGGAACAGTCCCAGTTGCGTCAACAGCATCCAGCCGCGGCGACGCCCCATCCGGCCAAAGCGAAACCTGTCCATGAGGGGCGACCAGAGAAATTTCCAAGTGTAGGGAAACATCACCAATGCAAACAAACCGAGTGCCTTGACATTCAACCCTGATTTCGCCAGCCAGGCCTGTACCAGACTGAGCAGGATGAACAGGGGCAAACCCGAGCTAAAGCCAAGAAACACGCAAATCAACATGCGACGATTGAGATAGCTATGCCACGACATATGAATATCGCTCATAGAGGCGCAGACGAAAAAAACTTCAAGTGATTCGATATCAACATTGTGTGCCTGCGGCTTATTTCTTTTTCAAACGGAACACCGCCAGGCTACCGCGCCAGTTGGGCAAGAAGGTGACCAGCTTGCCATCGTGCAGCGCCACGCACTCGAGTACCTCCAGTCCGACCTCGTTGGCCAGTGCCTCGAAATCCTTGATCGTTGCGCAGCGTACATTAGGCGTGTCATACCACTCGTATGGCAATGATTTGGACACTGGCATACGCCCGCGCAGCAAGGCAAGACGGTGCGACCAGTAGGCGAAATTGGGAAACGAGACCGTGGCCTCTCGCCCGACCCGAGCAATATCGCGCAAGATGCCTTCCACATCTTTCACCATTTGCAGTGCCGACAGGCATAGCACAGTGTCGAACGCATTATCTTCAAACATCGCCAGACCACCTTCGAGGTCTTGCTGGATCACCGACACATTACGCGCCACGCATTGCGGAATGCACGCATCGTCAATCTCGATACCGTAACCGCTGCAGCTCTTGTCGGTTTGCAGGTAATCCAGCATGACGCCATCACCACAGCCGACGTCCAGCACCTGTGAACCGGGCCGGATCCAGTGCGCAATGAATGCCAGATCAGGGCGCAAGACGCTCAATTCGGGGAAGTTCATACGCTCTCCTTCGGGGCAATTTCGGCCCACACGCGTTGATAGTATTCACGCAGCAATGTCATATAGCGCGCATCATCGAGCAAAAAAGCATCGTGCCCATGCGGCGCATCGATTTCGGCATAGGTAACGCGACGCTTGTTGCTCACCAGCGCCTGTACCATCTCCCGGCTGCGCTCAGGCGCAAAGCGCCAATCGGTAGTAAAAGAGGCGAGCAGGAATTGCGCGCGCGTCGCGCCAAACGCCTTGACCAGATCGCCATCGAAATCCTTGGCCGGATCAAAATAATCGAGTGCCTTGGTAATCAGCAGATACGTGTTGGCATCGAAGTAGGTTGAAAATTTGTCGCCCTGATAACGCAGGTAAGATTCGATTTCAAAGTCGACGCCGTAACCGAACTGATACGCCCCGGAGCGCAGATCACGACCGAATTTTTCAGCCATGTCATCGTCTGACAGGTAGGTGATATGCCCAACCATACGCGCTACCCGCAGGCCATTTTTTGGCACCACGCCATGGGCATAGAAGTCGCCGCCGTGGTACTGCGGATCAGTCAGAATCGCCTGTCGCGCCACGTCATTGAAAGCAATGTTCTGGGCCGATAATTTGGGCGTCGAGGCGATTACGATACAGTGCCGCAAACGATCTGCAAACATCATGCTCCACGCCAGTGCCTGCATGCCGCCGAGCGAGCCGCCCATGACTGCGGCGAATTGACGGATGCCAAGTACGTCGGCCAGGCGCGCCTGGGCATTGACCCAATCTTCCACGGTCACGACCGGAAAGCTGGCACCGTAAGGCTTGCCCGTGGTCGGATTGGCATGCATGGGTCCGGTCGAGCCGAAGCAGGAACCGAGATTATTGATGCCGATGACAAAAAATTTGTCAGTATCAAGCGATTTTCCGGGGCCCACCATGTTGTCCCACCAACCGACATTGTCCGGTTCGTCGGCGTAGACACCGGCGACATGATGCGAGGCATTGAGGGCGTGACATACCAGCACGGCATTGGATTTGTCGGCATTGAGCACGCCATACGTTTCGTACATCAAGACATAGTCGGTCAAAGACGCACCGCTTTGCAGCAGTAACGGTTCCGGAAAATGCATGATTTGCGGCGAGACGATTCCTATCGACATGGTGTTTTTTGTTGTCCGTAATTGATCGACACAGATTGGCAGCCCGGAAAATAAAAAAGCCCGGAAGCGCTAAGGCTCACGGGCTAAATTCTGGGCTTGTACTGCACATTGTATTTCACAACGCCAAGCTCGCTTTAGCCGTATTTAGATGGAACATCAGTTCCGGCGCCCGCAAGCTGAGGTTGGTTAAACCATTCAAATCGGCGCAGTGGTGTAAGAATAACCAAGTCGGACCAAGCCGTCAAACCTGGCACCCACAATGACGTTGATTAACGACGACGTACTGCCTTCGCTTCTGGCTGCTCGGTCGTCGGCGCACGCAATTGCACCATGGCAGCTTCGATCGCAACCGGTTCGGTGGCACGCAAGACTTTTTTTACCTGTGGTTCGAGCTCGCTCAAATTGCTGTTGAGAATTTCCTGCTTGACTGACAACAATTGCGATGGATGCATGGAGAACTCCAGCAAACCCATACCTAATAACAGGCGCGTCCATTTCACATCGCCCGCCATTTCTCCGCATACCGATACCGGGATGTTGGCCTTGCGCGCCATCGAGATCACCGTCGATAACAGAAATAGCACGGCCGGATGGAGCGGATCGTAGAGATGCGCGACTTCGTGATCGACGCGATCAATTGCGAGCGTGTATTGAATCAGGTCATTGGTCCCGATCGACAAGAAGTCGAGACGTTTGATGAACATCGGCAAGGCCAGCGCAGCGGCTGGAATTTCAATCATGGCCCCGATGGCAATATTTTCGTCGAATTTCTGCGCACGCTGGCGCAATTGCGTTTTGGCCTGTTCAATCAGGGCCAGCGTCTGATCGACTTCGAACGCATGCGCCATCATCGGAATGAGCAGTTTAATCGGACCAAATGCGGAAGCACGCAAAATTGCCCGTAACTGCGTCAGAAACATCTGGGGTTCACTCAGGCAATAGCGGATCGCCCGCAATCCCAGCGCCGGATTGAGCGCCGTCTGTTCATCCGCATCCAGCGGCTTGTCAGCACCGACATCGAGCGTGCGGATGGTGACTGGCCAGCCTTTCATGTCAACCACGGCCTGACGGTAGGATTCCAATTGCTCATCTTCGGACGGAAATTTTTCCAGATGGCCGGCACGTCCCATGAACAGGAATTCGGAGCGGAACAGACCAACGCCGTTGGCGCCGGCCTCCAGCGCGGCGGCGCTGTCACTTGGCAATTCAATATTGGCCAGCAGCGTAATGCCGACACCGTCCTGAGTAATTGCTGGCGTTTTCTTGAGACGTCCCAGTTTTTTCTTGTCGCGCAGCATGCGTTCTTGGCGCGCGCGATATTGCGCCAGCACCAGCGGCGAGGGATTGACGATCGCCACACCAGCATCACCGTCGATAATGAGCACATCGTCTTGCTTGACCAATACCGATGCGTTATTCATACCGACCGCAGCCGGAATATCCAGACTGCGCGCCACAATGGCAGTATGCGAGTTCTGGCCGCCGAGGTCGGTGACAAAGCCAGCGAAGGCACCGTCGCGAAATTGCAGCATGTCGGCCGGAGAAATATCATGTGCCACCACAATGATGCTGGCGCTGGCGCCATCGCCACCCTCGGCCGACGGCAAAGTAATGGCACTGCCGGTGAGGACCTTAAGCACGCGGTCACCGACTTGCTGAATATCTGCTTTGCGCTCGCGCAGATAGGTGTCTTCAATTTCGTCAAACTGTGCCGACAGGCCATCAATTTGCGACACCAAGGCCCATTCGGCATTGTAGTAACGATGCCGAATGATGTTCAGTGGCACTTCAGCAAGCATCGGGTCCGACAGGATCAAAGCGTGCACGTCAATAAATGCACCCAACTCCGGCGGGGCATCCTTGGGCAGCTCATTGCGTATCGTTTGCAATTCCTGATGCACCGCCGTAATGGCGCTCTTCAGACGCGACACTTCGGCCTCGACCTGATTGTCGGCAATGAGATAATGTTTAACGTCAAGTGCGGCCGGCGCTAGTAGATGGGCCCGACCGATCGCTATCCCTTTGGATACCGGAATACCATGTAAGGTAAAAGATGCCATCGCGTTTGTCTCCTGCGTTATTTTGTTAAGCCGTTATCTGCCTTCGTGATCGCGGTAGGCTGCGAAACCTTACCGGACAATGTCCAAGCTGGCAATCTGACGACCTCTCTGAAGAAAACAAACAAGAAAAAATAGAAATTCCCGCAAGCACTACATGTTCTGCTAATTATTGCCCTTCACCAAAACGATCTTGAATCAATGCATCCAGCGCATTGAAGCAGTCCTGCTCGTCTTCGCCATTGGTTTCCAACAAAATCAAACTACCCTTGCCAGCTGCCAGCATCATCACACCCATAATGGATTTTGCGTTGACGCGGCGCTTGTTGAAGGTCATCCAGACTTCGCTTTTATACTTCGATGCAAGTTGTGTGAATTTGGCCGATGCACGTGCATGTAGGCCAAGTTTGTTAATGATCTCAAGTTCTTTTTGTATCATGGAAAATACTTTCTTAGCTATTACTGAGAAGAGACGCGAATTCGATTGTCCACCCGCACAGCGCCACTTTGGCCGCCGGCGAGTGCCATTTCCACTACCACATCAAGGGTGTCGTTACGGTAGGTCAGCGCTCGCAAGAGCATCGGCAGGCTGATACCAGCAATGACTTCAACATTGTCGGTAGCGCACAGATAGCCAGTGCAATTGGAGGGGGTGCCACCCATCACGTCGGTGATGACCAGAACGCCACTACCGTCATTGAGACGATTGACAGCCTCGGCAGCAAGCTTTTGCACTTCCACCGGATTCTGGTCGGCGACGACGTCAATCGCTGCGATACGTTCGGGCAGACCGCGAAATACATGCGTGGCGGCAGCAATGAAAGCCTGGCCCAGCGGGGCATGCGTGAGAAGAAGAATACCGACCATGAAATTCTTAATTAATTGTGTGCACAGACAAGCATCTTATCAGCCGGATCGAATTGTCCGGATTTTCCAGAAAATCTCAGTCCAAATTTCCGCGTACTTCGGTTTCCAAGGCATCAATAAACATGGCGGCAACATCAAAACCGCTTTGCTGCGCAATTTCCTGAAAACAGGTCGGACTGGTCACGTTGATTTCGGTCAAATAATTGCCAATCACATCCAATCCTACCAGCAACAATCCCCTTTGCGCCAATATTGGCCCAAGCGCTTCGGCGATCTCCCGCTCCCGCGCAGAAATCGGCTGCGCTACGCCAAGGCCACCAGCGGCCAGGTTGCCACGGACTTCGCCACCTTGCGGAATGCGTGCCAGCACGAACGGCACGACCTTCCCGCCAATGACCAACACACGCTTGTCACCGACAGAAATTTCCGGAATATACCGTTGCGCCATGATAGTACGGGCGCCATTATCAGTCAGCGTTTCGATCACAGATCCGAGATTCATGCCGTCTTGGCCGATACGGAAAATACCCATACCGCCCATACCATCGAGCGGCTTGAGGATGACATCCTTGTGTTCTGCATGGAATGCACGTAAGCGCTTAGCGTCACGCGTGACCAAGGTCGGTGCCGTGTACTGAGGAAACTGCGCAATCGCCAGTTTCTCGTTATGACTACGAATCGCTTCCGGTTTATTGAACACGCGCGCACCCTGCTTTTCGGCCAGCTCGAGCAGGTAGGTCGTATAAATGTACTCCATATCGAACGGCGGATCCTTGCGAATCACGATGGCATCGAACTCGGATAGAAAGGTCGACACCAACGGCTCGGCACGATACCAATCGTCGGCTTCGCCGGTCAGGGTAATGCGGGCAACATTGGCAGTCACCAGTCCGCTTTCGAGCACCATGTCGGTCTGCTCGAAAGCATAGATGGCATAACCGCGTCGGGCCGCTTCGCGCATCATGGCGAAAGTGGAGTCTTTATAGGTCTTGAAGCTATCGAGCGGGTCGGCGAGAAAGGCGATTTTCATGACATGTCCGTCAGGTGGTTAATAGACTTCCGGATTCGGATCCGTCTTTTCCATTTCCAGTGATGCCGCCAGCAACGCCAAGCGCGCGACCACACCATACATATAGAAACGATTCGGCGCTACTGTACCAGGCTTGGCCTGCAGATCCGGCAGCGCATGTTGCTGGGCAAACGCCAGCGGCACGAAGTGGGCGCCTGGCGCATTTAAATTTTCGTTGACGCCACGACCGGCATGCACACGATAGAAGCCACCCACTACGTAGCGGTCGATCATGTACACCACAGGCTCAGCGACCGCTTCATTGATGCGCTCAAATGAATGCACGCCTTCCTGAATGATCACCTCACTGACATCCAACCCATCCTTGCCAATGGCCATCTTGTTGCGCTGCTTGAGATTGAAATCCTTGACCTCGCTGGCATCGCGTACCGTCATGATGCCCATGCCGTAGGTACCGGCATTCGCCTTGACGATGACAAAAGGCTGCTCCTTGATGCCATATTCCTTGTACTTCTTACGGATCTTGGATAACAAACTACTGACATTGTCAGCCAGGCAACTAGTACTATCGTCTTGCTCAAAGTCGATCTCGCCACATTTGGCGAACAAAGGGTTGAGCATCCAGGGATCGACATCGACCAGCTTGGCAAATTTTTTGACCACCTCATCATAGGCCGAAAAATGGTTGCTCTTACGTCGTACTGCCCAACCGGCATGTAACGGTGGCAACACATTCTGCTCATTGAGATTTTCCAACACGGAGGGAATGCCAATGGACAGGTCGTTATTGAGTAAGACGGTGCAGGGATCGAAGTTTTTCAAGCCGAGGCGACGGCCATTCTTGGAGCGCTCCAGCGGCTCCAAGGTAATCGTGCTGCCATCCGGCAAGTCAATGCTCTTGGATTTTTTGAAGTCTTCCGACAAGCTGCCCAGACGCACATTCAGTCCAGTCTGGCGGAAAATCTGCATCAGCCGCGCAATGTTTTGCAGATAAAAAGTGTTGTTGGTGTGATTTTCTGGAATCAGCAGCAAATTCTTGGCATCAGGGCAATATTTCTCAATCGCCGCCATCGCCGCCTGCACCGCCAGCGGCAACATTTCCGGAGATAAATTATTGAACCCGCCAGGGAACAGATTGGTGTCCACCGGCGCTAGCTTGAACCCGGCATTACGCAAATCAACCGAGCAGTAAAACGGCGGCGTGTGCTCCTGCCATTCCATACGGAACCACCGCTCAATCGCTGGTGTTGCCGCCAGGATTTTTTTCTCGAGATCCAACAGCGGACCATTCAGGGCGGTGACAAGATGCGGAACCATAAGAGACCTTCTGCTCGTGCTAGGGTACGAAAACGCGGCTGACGAATTGATGACAAATTCAGCAAGAACCGAGCATTTTAGCGGGATTCCTCTGATTGCGTCTCACGTCGTCCGGCAATTTCTGGTGGAGAGGTATCCCACATGGAGGCGTTACGATTATTTTAAAGGTAAAAAAAACGCTCCAATCAGATTGGAGCGTCTTCAAAAGGAGCCCCGCTGGGGGCTCCAGAACAAAATTACGAATGGTAAGCCGATTCGCCGTGGCTGGAAATGTCGAGACCTTCGCGCTCTTCTTCTTCCGTCACACGCAAACCGATAACAATGTCGACCAGCTTGAACGCGATGAACGCAACCACGCCGGACAGAATCAATGTAGTCAGAACACCCTGGAATTGAATCCAGACTTGGCCGCCGATTGAATAATCTGGCGCCACAGCATTGGCAACGTAGTCGTAAATACCAGTGCCGCCCAAGCTAGGTGCAGCAAACACGCCAGTCAGGATAGCGCCCAGAATACCGCCCACGCCGTGCACGCCGAAAACGTCCAATGCATCGTCCGAACCCAGGATCTTCTTGAGACCGGTCACGCCCCACAAGCACAGCAGGCCACCGATGATACCCATGACGACCGCGCCACCGACACCGACAAAACCAGCTGCCGGTGTAATGACCACCAGGCCAGCAACTGCACCTGAAGCCGCACCAAGCATCGAAGGCTTGCCCTTGCCAACCCACTCACCAAAGCTCCACGACAATACCGCTGCCGCCGTTGCCAGGATCGTGTTCATGAATGCCAGCACAGCACTACCGTTGGCTTCCAAAGCGGAACCAGCGTTGAAACCGAACCAACCGAACCACAGCAGCGAAGCACCGACCATGGTCAATGTCAGGCTATGCGGCTTGAATGCTTCCTTGCCGTAACCGACTCGCTTGCCAATGACATAGGAGCCAACCAGACCAGCGATAGCGGCGTTGATGTGCACCACAGTACCACCGGCGAAATCCAGCGCGCCCTTTTGGAACAACCAACCCGAAGCGGCCGTCAGCTTGTCAGAAGAAGCTGCGTCGATGAAACCATCCGGACCTGGCCAGAACCAGACCATGTGCGCCATCGGCAGATACGAGAAAGTGAACCAGATCACAGAGAACGCCACCACCGCCGAGAACTTCACGCGTTCTGCGAAAGAACCAATGATCAGCGCCACGGTAATAGCCGCAAACGCGCCCTGGAAGGCAACAAACGACAGTTCCGGAATCACCACGCCCTTGCTGAAGGTGGCGGTATTGGAATCGCCCGTCAGGCCATGCAGGAACAAGTGATCAAAGCCACCAATAAATGCGTTGCCTTCGGTGAACGCCAGGCTGTAGCCATAAACAAACCACAGAATGTAGATCAGCGAGAAGATCACGAAGCATTGCATCAAGACTGACAGCATGTTCTTGCTGCGCACCAAGCCGCCGTAAAACAGACCCAAGCCAGGCAAAGTCATCAGAATCACGAATGCCGTTGTGACCAGCATCCAGGCAGTGTCGCCCTTGTTAGGAACAGGTGCCGGTGCGGCGGCAGCGGCTGGCGCTGGTGCCGCCGCAGCGGGTGCTGCTGCCTTAGGTGCTTCTGCCGCAGGTGCAGCAGCAGCTGGCGCTGCTGTTGCAGCCGCTTCCGGCTTAGGCGCATCCTGCGCCTGCACCGGAGCGGCAAAACTTACTGCCATCAACAAAGTGCCCATTGCCAACGCACTTGAAAACATTTTTTTAATACTCATTACTGTTCCCCCTTAAAGAGCTTCTTTGCCGGTCTCGCCGGTACGGATGCGGATAACGTCCAGCAGATCTTGTACGAAGATCTTGCCGTCGCCGATTTTGCCGGTGCGTGCGGCGGCCTCAATGGCTTCCAGGGCACGTTCGACGATGGCGTCGTCGACTGCGGCTTCGATCTTGGTCTTTGGCAGGAAATCCACCACATATTCAGCACCGCGATACAGCTCGGTGTGACCTTTCTGACGGCCAAACCCTTTGACCTCCGTCACGGTGATACCTTGCACGCCAATGGCCGACAAGGCTTCACGCACCTCGTCAAGCTTGAATGGTTTAATGATCGCTGTAATCAGTTTCATACGAACCTCGATTAAAAAGTTTTGCTAATGGAAAACACCAGGCCATTTTTACCAACATTCTTTGCGCCATCCGACACCGGAGTTAACTCATCGGCGCTGTTCTTCAAATCAGTACCGACATACGCCAAACTCAGGGTGATGCCAGCATAGTCATCGAACGTCTTGCTCAAAGCCACCTTCCAATCGTTATAGCTCAAATTGTTCGGGTTACCGCGCACAGTTTGGTGACCCACATGCAGGCCCAGTGCCACGCCATAGAACGTATCGATGCTAGTACCAAAATCATAATACTGGCTGTATTTGCTGTTGGTGGTACCAAACAGCGTTGTCAGCGATTGCGAATACTTCAGGTATGCCGGACCGTAACCAGCCTGACCGTAAAGTTCGAATGTGTTTGCGTTGTTCGCAATTGTTGCGTAGTTGTTGTCTGGATAGTAGTAATACAGACCACCCACATCATAGGTGAAACCACCGCCAATATCACCGCGCTTACCAGCGTAAAGATCCCACTCTACTGGGCCTTTGCCACTGCTGCCGTTAGTGCCAGTATCCACCCCGTCCTTGATCCACTTGATGGTGCTCAGCCATGTACCTGCATACAATCCAGTTGGATTATTGGTATAGTCTGAGCCGACTTGCAGAGCAGGATCGAAGCGTGATTGGGTCAGGCCGCGATAGCGATAGTCGCTAACAACGGCTGCGTTGTAAGTCACTTCATTGTCGGGCTTTGGTGCGTCATCATCGGCGCGGGCAAAGCTGGTGACAAATGATGCTGCGATTGCAGTTGCAAGAATCAATTTTTTCATGGCGTCCCTCTGGTTTTGTTAATCGACAAATTTTCGTTCTGCACAACTTCTATAGCAGGAGCCATGCCACCCTGTTTACACGGTTTTGATACGTTATTTTTGGTGCAAATCAACATTGCAATTCAGCATTTTCTACATTTTCTCCCGAATATAGTGCAACGGAATATCGGAAGGCCATATTTGCACAGCGGTGGTGCGCTACAATTCACAACGATTGATTGCTAAAATGCAATATTTTGTCTTTTGTGGTGCATACTGGTCCACTATTGAGCAACCCAGTTGTTTGCCTGGGCGTGATATTTACCTGAAAATGGCTGTGCATAAGAAAAGAAAGTACGCGCGATGACGGACCGCGACTGCCTTTTTTCATTTCCGTCGGCGTGGCGAAAGCGCTACACTTAGTCTCATGTTATTGCTGCTCAACGGGACTTAAAGGACTCATCATGGACAAACCACAATTTTTTGAAGATCTCCAGGCCAAATTCAATAAAGCCATCGAAAATTCACCTGCCAAAGATATCGAAAAGAACGTCAAGGCCATGCTAGGTCAGGGCTTTTCCAAACTGGATCTGGTCACACGTGAAGATTTCGAGATCCAGTCGCAGGTTCTCGCCAAGACCCGTGCCAAGCTCGAGGAGCTCGAAGCACGCGTGGCCGAGCTTGAGGCTCGTCAGAAAAGCGCTTGAGCATAACAACCATTGCCTTACTTGCTCCTCATTGACAATGGCCGCGGCGCGCAGATACCCATGCGCGCCGTTCTCACATGAGTCTGGCGGTACTGAAAAGCCGCGCACTAGCGGGCATGGAAGCGCCTCAAGTGACTGTGGAAGTGCACTTGGCTAATGGTTTGCCGTCTTTCACCATCGTTGGTCTGCCCGAAACCGAAGTCAAAGAATCCAAAGACCGCGTGCGCGCCGCGCTGCAAAACGCCCGCTTCGAGTTTCCCGCCAAACGTATCACTGTCAACCTGGCTCCGGCAGACTTGCCCAAGGAATCCGGTCGCTTCGATTTGCCAATCGCTCTCGGCATTCTGGCCGCCTCGGCACAAATGCCAGGCGAGCATCTGGATGATTACGAATTCGCCGGCGAGTTGTCGCTATCTGGTGAGTTGCGGCCGATCCGGGGAGCCTTGGCAATGACCTATGCCATGCATAAGGCCAACACCAGCGAGAAGCGCCAACGTATCTTCATACTGCCGCGAACCAGTGCCGATGAAGCGGCATTGGTCAGTGCCGCCACCATTTTCCCGGCCGATTCACTGCTGCAGGTATGCACCCACTTTGCTGCGCACGACGACAATGGCCGGCTGGCGCGACATCAGCCAGTCTTTGCTGCGGCAACATCTGCCTACCCCGATTTCGCCGATGTCAAAGGCCAGGCACAGGTCAAGCGCGCTCTGGAAGTAGCGGCGGCAGGCGGTCACAGTGTCCTGATGATTGGTCCGCCTGGCACCGGAAAAACCATGCTGGCAGCGCGTTTCCCCGGCATTCTACCGGCCATGTCCGATGCTGAAGCACTGGAATCAGCGTCCGTTACATCATTGAGCGGTCATTTCTCAGCCGTGCACTGGAAAAAGCGGCCGTATCGGGCGCCGCATCATACCGCTTCTGGCGTAGCGCTGGTCGGCGGTGGCAGCACACCGCGCCCTGGTGAAATCTCACTGGCCCATCGCGGCGTGCTGTTCCTCGACGAACTGCCTGAGTTTGACCGCAAGGTCTTAGAAGTCTTGCGCGAACCGCTTGAGTCAGGCCACATCACCATCTCTCGCGCAGCCCGTCAGGCCGATTTTCCGGCGCGCTTCCAACTGATCGCGGCCATGAATCCCTGTCCTTGCGGCTATCTTGGCGCGCAACAGCGCCAATGCCGTTGTACACCAGATCAAATCGCGCGTTATCAGGCAAAAATCTCCGGCCCGTTGCTGGATCGTATTGATATGCAAATTGAGGTCCCTGCCATACCACACGACGAATTGTTGCAAGCCGCCAGCGGCGAATCTTCTGCCAGCATCGCCGAGCGCGTAGCGCACAGTTATGCGCTGGCGCAACAACGCCAACAAAAAAGTAATCACCTCTTGTCCGCCAGTGAAATCGATCTACATTGCAAACCGGATGATGCCGGTGAGGCGCTGTTACGCACCGCCATGCAGCGCCTGAATTGGTCGGCACGCGCCTATCATCGTGTTTTGAAAGTAGCGCGTACCATTGCCGATCTGTCCTCGGCATCGGTGGTCGGCAAAAACCATATCGCCGAAGCAATTCAATATCGCCGGATATTACGAGACCAATAGTTGGCGTTCCATTTGCTATCTGCCCCACCTTCAGCTAATCCAACCAAAGGCCACACCTTCATGATGCGTCTGCTTGCTTTATCCCTTGTTTTCGCGTTGCTGCCGGCGCTGGCCAGTGCCGATACAGCTCCGGTGGCAAGTGATAGCGACGTTGCCAAAGCCATGACCCCCTTAGGCCCGGACACACATACAAATCTGGATACCACGCTGCCGCCAGATCCATCCAGTCGAAACGACAGTGTGGTGCCACTCAGCCCACATTGCCAGGAATTACAGTCGGAAATTGAACGCGCCACCAATGCTCCGGCAACGCGTGGCGCCAGGCTTGCCTTGCCGTCAGCACTGCTGCCTGGGCTGCAGATCAATGCCAGCAATGGCGGGCACGGACGCAGCAGCGTCGGCGTTGACCTGCGCACGCAACTGAAACAACAATACCAACGCGAATGCCGTTAGCTCGCCATCGACCATCAACCACCCTCCCATGCCATGCCATGCGATCTTGCCTGCAATACTTCCTGCTCATTGGCGTCGGCATCGTGCTGACGGCCTGTTCGCCTAAATACAACTGGCGCGAAGTGCATGGCGACAAACTGCCATTCACTGTGCTGATGCCGGACAAGCCGTCTTCATTTTCACGCCGTATCGATCTGAACGGCACCACAGTCGAAATGACGATGACGGCCGCCGAAATCGATGGCGTCACGTTCGCCGTCGGCGCAGCGCAAATGGCGGACGCCGCACAAACACCGGCAGCGCTGCAAGCCATGCGCTCCGCTTTGCTGAATAACATCAACGGCAAACAGCAAGCCGAATCTGTTCCAGGACAGCAACATCCCGCCGACAACACCCTGGAACTGGTCGCCGATGGTGTCGCCGGAAAACGTCAATTGCAGTTGATAGCAAGGCTGCAGGCGCGCGACAAACGCATCTACCAGGTACTGATCATCGGCCCTCGCGATCAGATGACGGCGGAGAATATCGCGATGTTTTTTACTTCGTTCAGACTCGACTAAGAACGCAGGCCAGATGACAAGCGTGCGAGGTCCGATGTATCCTGTAGCTGCGTTGTCATGTTCAAATCTTCGCAATTAAGAGCTTTTCGGTCGTAAGCGAGAGTGGGCTGTCCATGGCCGTCATGCTGTCGCCGTACTTTTATTCACATCAATACCCTGAGGAAATATGCTGGTTACGTTCAAATCAAAAGCGGCTGCCGATGTTGTCATGTATGAGGCACATGCCAAGCCCATCCTCGACCTGCTGCATAAAGACATCAAGCGTGGCGTGATCACGGCTGCTGAAAGCGGCAGCGCTGTCGCCGCGCTGGAAAAACAGATCGATAGCAGCAAATCGCATGAAATCGCTGAAGCGCTGGAGCGTGATGTGCATTTGCATCACAATGCCAATGGCGACGACCACGGTCATGAAAAAATCGAGGCAGTGACCTTCTCGGCGCGTGCGTTCCCGTTGCTGGATATGTTGCGTGAAGCACATAAAGGCAATTACGACATTCTCTGGGGCGTCTGAGCTTAGTCTGCCCTCGTGCAGGAGCCCGCAAGCTCCTGCCATGGGTGCTGCCAAATCACTTTGCGCTGCGGCCCAACTCAGTACAGTAATAAAGCAAGGCCAGCGCCGGGAAACTGAATCCCAGCCAGGAAGTTGCGCTCCAGCCACCCTGCGCGTAAATCCACCCGCCTAGCGCCGACCCTAATGCTCCGCCGGCGAAGAATGTGGCCATAAACAAGCCGTTGAGGCGGCTGCGAATCTCACCACCAAGCGCATAAATTGCACGTTGGCTCAACACCAGATTAGCCGAGACACCGAAATCGAGCAAAATTGCCGATCCCAGCAACACCCACACTGAAAAACCGTGCTGCCCTGAGCCAAAATGCGTCAACACAAACGAGAGTGCCACCGATAGCATGGCCAATGCGGTGGCCGGGCGACTCCAGCCACGGTCAGCCACGCGCCCGGCCAGCGGCGCCGCAATCACACCAATCACGCCAGCAAAGGCGAACAAGGCAATCCCTCTCTGCGACATATTGAAGGCCGGACCCGCCAGCAAGAGTGGCGACGTGGTCCAGAACAGGCTGAATGCGGCAAATAACAATGCGTGATAGGCCGAGCGGCGACGCAGAATCGGGGTATCCCTGACCAAGTGCCACATCGTGCCAAGCAAGGCCGCGTAATGGATGTCGGCAGGCGGCCGGCGCGTCGGTAGATACTTTAACAACACCAGTGCCAGCAGCGCGATGGCTACCGCGGAGATCCCAAAAATCGTATGCCAGCCAAATAGGTCCGCCACCAGGCTGGCCAGCGGCCGCGCCAGCAAGATACCCATCAGCAAACCGCTCATCACACTACCAACCGCCCGACCGCGCGTCTCAGGTCGCGACATATGCGCTGCATACGGCACCAACACCTGGGCTCCGACCGAACTCACACCAATCACAAACGCCGCCATGAAAAACTGCGTCGCGCTCTGCGCACAAGCAGCGCAGATCAGTGCAATACAAGTAATGGCCATCAAGCTGACAACTAACTTGCGATTTTCCAGCAAATCGCCGGCCGGTACGATGAACAGCAAACCCAGGCCGTAACCGACTTGCGCCAGCGTCACGATCAGCCCCGCTGCGCTCGGGGAGATCCCAGTAGCAATCGCAATCGGACCGATCAGCGGCTGCGCGTAATAAAGATTAGCAACAATAATGCCGCACGCTGCCGCCAGCAACGTGATCATCCAACTAGCAATATCGGTATCGGCTGGTTCGCCGGAGGCAAGGGCTGTTTGTGTCATGAAACGGTGCCTTTTGTAAAAATGAGGCAAAAACTGTAGCCGAATTGAGCAAAAGCCGCCGAACGCGCCAATATCGACTCCAATATCAGGTCCGGCAACCGCCACCACTCGCTCAGTCGGTTAATTTCCACCAAGATATGATTCTACAATGGCCCTCGGGCCGGCTCGGCTGGTACACTGACGCTCCGCGTTGGCACCGGCCTCGACGCAGGCTTTGATAACGATAAATGTGATGCAAGTTTCCTTAAAAACAGATTCCCTGGCTTATGCCCTCCACGGCGCGGGCTTAGCGGTTGCGGAAGTGCGCAACGGTAGCGCCCTGCCGCAAACGCTGGCGCAGCTGTTCGCGCGCGCTGACGCCACGCCACAGGCGCGCGGCGCGATTCAGAATTTAGCCTATCTGACCATGCGCCGGCTCGGGCTGACCGATGCCTTGCTGGCTTTGTTAGCCAACAAGCCGCCAGAACCTGCGCATTTGCGCGGCTTATTAAGTTGCGCCTTGAGTCTGCTGGCCGAGGAAAATGATCCTGCTTATGATGCTTTCACGGTCGTCAATCAGGCCGTCGATGCCGCCGCCGCTGATAGCGAGATGCATCATGCCAAAGGCGTGGTCAATGCCATCCTGCGGCGCTTCCTGCGCGAACGTGCAGCACTGCTGGAACAGGCGCAAAAAACCCCGCCCGGCAGCTGGAACTACCCAACCTGGTGGATTGACCGACTCAAGGAGGCCTACCCGGATCAGTGGCAAGCCATTCTGCGGGCTGGGAATGCGGCACCGCCGCTGACCTTGCGCGTCAATCGCCGCAAGTCTACGGTGTCTAATTATCTCGAGATGCTGACTGCCAGTGGCATGGCCGCACGTCAGATCGGCGCAGACGCGGTGCGTCTGGACCAACCAGTACCGGTAGCGCAGATCCCAGGCTTTGCCGATGGCCTGGTATCCGTACAGGACGCTGCCGCACAGCTGGCGGCACCCTTGCTTGATGTGCATGATGGCATGCGCGTGCTCGATGCTTGCGCGGCCCCAGGTGGTAAAACCGGCCATTTGCTGGAATGTGCCGAGCTCGACCTACTGGCACTGGACCATGATGCCAGGCGCCTGCGCCGCATTGAGGAAAACCTGCAACGTCTGCAATTACAGGCCACGCTGAAGGCTGGTGATGCCGCCGACGCTTCACTCTGGTGGGATGGCCAGCCATTTGACCGCATCTTGGCCGATATTCCTTGCACAGCCTCCGGTATTGTCCGGCGCCACCCCGATATCCGCTGGCTGCGCCGTAAAACCGATACCGCGCAACTTGCAACACTTTCCACCCGAATCCTCGACAACCTGTGGCAGATGCTCAAACCGGATGGTAAATTGTTGTTGGTAACATGTTCTTTATGGCCGCAGGAGTCGGAACAACAAGCGGCCGCATTTGCAGTGCGTAATCACGCCACCCGGCTGCCGGCGCCAGGCCAATTGCTACCGACTGCGAGCATAGAAACCGACCACGACGGTCTGTTTTATGCGCTGTTTCAAAAAACTGGACCATGAATTGACGCAATCGGCCCTCTCCTCACTACTCCTGCCGCCCATACCGCATTGCGGAGCGGACAAGACAATGGCAAGCCTGCTGCTGCGGTCGTTCTGGTTTGTCCGACAACTGTTGCTGGTTACGGCACTGCTGTTATGTCACGGCAATCTACGGGCGGCTGAAATCAGCATCACCCAGGCCTCGCTGGAAGCGCTTGATGACGGCTACCGGCTGTCGACGTCCTATTCATTCGAGCTCAACCGCAGTCTGGAAGATGCGCTGGTGCGTGGCGTTCCGCTCTACTTCACCACCGATGTACAAGTGACACGACGGCGCTGGTACTGGTTTGACGAAGTTGCCGTATCGGCATCGCGCACAGTTCGCATTTCTTACAATGTATTGACCCGCCAGTACCATGCCTCCACCACTGGTCAGTTGCAGCAGAGTTTCAGCTCGCTGGAAGATGCCCTGTCCTTGATCCGCCGTCCACCGCGCTGGATGATCGCCGATAAGGCCACGCTCGCATTGGGAGATGTGTATAACGTCGGCCTGCGCATGCGTCTGGATGTCGCGCAACTGCCCAAACCGTTCCAGATCAACGCCCTCAACAACAGCGATTGGCGGCTTTCCTCTGACTGGAAAGAATTCAGCTTCCAAGCCGAATGAACCGAGCGCTACGCTATGTGCTGGTAGTCGGTGGCGGCGTCATCAGCATCCTGTTGTTCCTGCTCGCCTCCGCCTCCGAGAACTCGGCCTTGTTCGACCAGCATTATCCTTGGCTGCTTGGCCTCAATGTGCTGGCCACCGTGTCACTGCTGGCCTTGGTCATATTGTTGCTGACCCGTCTGTACAAACGCTACCGTAGTGGCAAGTTCGGCTCGAAACTTCTGGCGCGGCTGGTCATGATGTTTGCCCTCATCGGCATCCTGCCGGGTGCAGTGATTTATCTGGTGTCGGTGCAGTTCGTGTCACGTTCGATCGAGTCCTGGTTTGATGTTCGCATGGAAGCGGCACTAGAATCGGGGCTCAATCTCGGCCGCAATGCGCTTGACTCATCGCTGATCGACCTCGGCTCGCGCGCCCGCAGCATGGGGCAGGAACTGGCTGACCTGTCCGAATCTGAGCAGGTGACCTATCTGTCACGGCTGCACGATCAAAACATGGAGATCACGCTAGTCAACGCCAACGGCCAGGTTCTGGCTGCCGTAGGCGGACGCATTGGCGTGCTCACGCCCACTGTACCCAGTCCCAACATGATGCGCCAAGCGCGACTTACACGTGGTTTTTCGGTGGTTGAAAGCGACGATTCGCGCACCATCGATGGCGATGCAGACACCGAAAGCAACCTGCGTCTGCATGTCGTGGTGGCGGTTCCCAACTCCAGTAAATTGATGCAATTGCAAACCGCCGGGCGTTTTTTGCAAATTCTGCAGCCGGTACCGGATTACCTGGCCTCCAATGCAGAAACCCTGCGTCTGGCCTACAGTGAATACCAGCAACGCTCGGTGGCGCGTTCGGGTTTGCGTAAAATTTATCTGGTCACGCTCACGCTGACCCTGCTACTGGCCATTTTCGGTGCCATCGCGAGCGCCTTCCTGATTGCCAGCGACCTAGCCAAACCCTTGCTGCTACTGGCCGAGGGTACCAAGGCGGTCGCCGAAGGCAACCTGTCGCCACGCCCTATTGTCAGCACGTCGGATGAATTGGGTACGCTGACCCAATCGTTCAACGCCATGACGCGCCAATTACTCGAAGCGCGCACCTCGGTTGAACACAATCGCGCCGAGCTGGAGAACGCCAAAGCATACCTGGAGTCGGTACTGGCCAATATGTCCGCCGGCGTGATGGTGCTTGACAACGAATTCCGTATCGTGAGCGTGAATGATTCGGTGCGCCGCATCCTGGCCTATGATTTTAGTGACCGTCTCGGCACGCCCCTGCATACCATTGAGGGCCAAGCCCTATTTGCCGAAGCCATCATCAGAGCGTTCTCCGAAAAAAGTGCACAGCTGGCAGCAGACTCGGCTCACGATAGCTTGCACTGGCAACAGCAGATTGAGCTGGGTGGCGAGCACACGCAAGAAGCCGGGCGCAACAACAGAACCATCACCTTGCTGGCGCGCGGCTCGCATTTGCCGGTGGAAAACGGGGTCGGCTATGTCGTCGTCTTTGACGATATCAGCAATGTGATTTCGGCCCAGCGCTCGATCGCCTGGGGCGAAGTAGCCCGCCGCCTGGCCCATGAAATCAAGAACCCGCTAACGCCGATCCAATTGTCCGCGGAGCGGCTGCAAATGCGTCTATCGGACAAACTGTTGCCGCCAGACGCCGCCATACTGGAGCGCAGTACCACCACCATCGTCAACCAGGTGGCGGCCATGAAGCGCATGGTCGATGATTTCCGCGATTACGCCAAGACGCCGCCGGCCAAGCCTGTGGCGCTCAATCTGAATGCCCTGACCGAAGAAATTTTGCATCTTTACCTCAACGGCGACAGCCGTGATGTCATTCATGCGCGCCTGTCACCGGAACTGCCCAAGGTCATGGGTGATGCTACTCAATTGCGCCAGGTGATTCATAACCTGCTGCAAAATGCTCAGGATGCCGTCGCCGAAAACGGCGATATCGCACCACGCATTGACGTGGTCACCGAATTGGTCAAATATCAAGGCTCCGATGGTTCGGCTCGCACTGCTGCGTGTCTATCTATCAGCGATAATGGTCCCGGTTTTAGTCCCAAAATTTTGGCGAGCGCCTTCGAACCTTATGTAACATCGAAGCCCAAAGGGACAGGATTAGGTCTGCCCATGGTCAAAAAAATTATCGATGAGCATGGAGGCCGGGTCGACATCCAGAACCGATACGATACGAGAGGCGCAAAAATTCTAATTTTGCTGTTAAAGTTAGCACCAGATGCATAAGGATTAAGATTTTGCCGTTACTGCCGTTGATACATCGTTAGTTAACAAGTAAGGTTGCGAAATAAAATTTCGCCAGATTCAATCAGCTTAGAAAACGAAGTGTTCGCAAAGCGTCATCCAGGGAACTGGGGTCTGCGTGCTGTACCATGGGTACCGTCTTTGCCGACATGCCTGGCTGGATTGATTTTGCAACCGAAACGCATGATTTTGCCGGTTGCATAAAATATCTCAAAAATAGTTAATGAGGAAAGCAGGCACATGGCTAACATCCTGGTCGTCGACGACGAAATGGGTATTCGCGAATTGCTCTCAGAAATTTTGGGCGATGAGGGACACGTCGTATCCACCGCAGAAAATGCTCAGCAGGCGCGCGAACTGCGCTTGAGCAGCATTCCTGAACTGGTGCTACTCGACATTTGGATGCCCGACACCGATGGCGTGACCTTGCTCAAGGAATGGCAGCGCGATGGTTTGCTGACCATGCCGGTCATCATGATGTCCGGGCATGCCACGATTGATACGGCGGTTGAGGCCACTCGTATCGGGGCACTCAATTTTCTGGAAAAACCGATTGCGCTGCAAAAGCTACTCAAAGCGGTGCAACAAGGGCTTTCGCATAGTCGTGAACCGGCGCGCTCACCTTCTTTTATCCGTCCCAGCATTACCGCTGGGGCCGACAACGGTGACCATGCAGCAACGCTATCGTCCTATCAGCCCTCCGGTGGCGGCGACACCTTGCCGCATGGCGTCGTGGTATCCCCGGCCTATGCACCGATTGCCGACAATGCTTCGAATATTTCTTTCGACTTGCCTCTGCGCGAAGCGCGCGATGCTTTTGAACGTGCCTATTTTGAGTATCATCTGGTGCGCGAAAATGGCAGCATGACACGCGTGGCCGAGCGCACCGGGCTGGAACGCACTCATTTGTACCGCAAATTGAAGCAACTCGGCGTTGAACCTGGCAAACTGGCCAGAAAAGACGCCTGAATAACAATGGCGGCGGCCAACCCCGGTCGCCGCTAAATTTGTGCGACGCCACATTTGCAGGTGTGGCCATGGCAATCTACTCGCAGTCAACTCTGTCAGCCCGCAAATAAATTACTATTTGGTAATACTTGCATTTTATTGACAATCTTATTTCAGACCATTACTCGCTCTCAGGCAACTCGACGGAACATTTTTTGGCAGGCGGCGAAAGTTATTAGAGACTGTGCCGTAAACAGATTTAAGGGCCTGCAAGGGCCCTTGAAATACCGGTAGGTGACGCCATTTCCTTCTCAAAGTTTGCGTATTTGCCTAAGGAGCCACTATGAATACGATTTATAACAGTGAGCAATACAGCGTCGTCGAGTTCGGTGCCGACCGCGATCATGAAGCCCTGCGCTTCGGCGGTTATGAAATCATGGACAAATCCGGCCAACGCGAAATCTACATCGACGGTCCTGCTGCTGAATTGTTTCGCAAGGATGTGCAAGAACTGATCGCTACCGAACCATCCATGGAAGATATTGATACCTTCCTCAGTCAATACGACCTGATGATGCGCCAATCCATGACTCTGCATTAAGACTTACTCGGCAATTCTCGTCGCAAAGGTGCGGGAATTGCCGGGGCTTGTATTGCCGCCTTCGCCGTTCACGTTGCGCCGTCCGAATTGAATTCCTCCGCCATCTCCAGCAGTCAGACCGGTATCCACGAGCAATTGTCGAGCCTGCTGGCAAAGCACGCCGCCGTACCGTTTCGCAAACCCATTGCCGATTACAACCGCCGCGCGTTTGATAACAGTATCGCTTCCTGGCGTGCCGCCGGTGCCGCGCCCTTGATCCTCGACACTGGTTGCGGCGTTGGGCTGTCGACCTTGCATCTGGCGATGCAATACCCGGACCATTTTGTCATTGGTATCGACCAGTCCGCAGACCGCCTGGTACGCAACACCGATCGTAGCCACTGGTCCGGTCCGGAACCGGACAATCTCTGCTTCGTGCGTGCCGATTTGGTCGATTATTGGCGCCTGCTGCTGGCAGCCGGGATTTTCCCGGCGCGGCAATATCTGCTCTATCCCAACCCCTGGCCCAAGATCGGACATCTGGCGCGGCGCTGGCATGGCCATGCGGTGTTTCCCAGTATCATCGCGCTCGGCGGGCATATCGAATGCCGCAGCAACTGGTGCATTTATGTTGAGGAATTTGCCACCGCACTCAAGCAATTGGGCGGTACCGCTGTGCTGCAAGCAAACGACTGCACTACCTACCTGCCGGACGCGCCGATAACGCCGTTCGAACGCAAATACCTTGCTTCAGGACATACGTTATGGCGCTGTCAGGCAGAAATAGCTGCACTCACTCAATCACGCTGATGGTGAATGCGCAAGCTGCGTGTCTGTGCGTGTCTGATCAACGTTTTTGCGCCAAACGCGGCGGCTATTAGAGCCGCCATGAACGCTGTTTCCGGAGATCATGGTTGACGACGATGGGCGCTATCGTGCCGGCGTGGCATCGATAGCGCGACAACTTGCTAGATTTCCACCTTGGTACCTAGTTCGACCACCCGATTGGCGGGGATATGGAAGAAATCAGATGGCTTGGCGCCATTCTGATACATCCAGGCAAACAACTGTTCACGCCACAGCGACATGCCCAGCAACTTGCTCGGCACCACCGTATCGCGGGCCAGGAAGAACGAGGTATCCATCAGCTCAAAACTCATCCCAAACTGTTCCGCCGCCAGATCCAATACCTTGCTCACTTCCGGCGCTTCTTTAAAGCCAAACACCGCGCGCAGCAAATAAAGGTTGCCGCCCAGATCCTTGAGCGTCAGACGCGCCGTGTCCTCAACGTACGGTACATCCCAGATACTGATTTTCAGGAAAAATACCCGTTCATGCAGAATGCGGTTGTGCTTGAGGTTATGCAACAAGGCCACCGGCACGGTATGGACATTGCCGGTCATGAACACGGCCGTGCCGCCAACGCGATGCGGTGGATGCGCCAACAGACCTTCGACGAAAGGCTCCAGCGGAATACCGTCATCCTTGACCCGAGTACGCAGCAACATGCGCCCCGAATACCACGTCATCAGCAGGAAGAAGGCAAAGCCCCCCAGCAGCAGAGGGAACCAGCCGCCGTCGGTAATCTTGAGCAGATTGGCAGCAAAGAACGCAAAGTCGACAATGAAGAAAACGCTGATGACCAGCGTCACCAATACCGGATGCCACTTCCACTCAATGCGTGTGACCACGCCGGCCAGCATCGTGGTAATCACCATCGTGGTGGTCACCGCCACACCATACGCCGCCGCCAGATTGTCGGACTTCTTGAAGGCCAGTACCACGGCCACCACGAGTATCAGCAACATCCAGTTGATCAACGGAATATAGATCTGACCGCGCTCATCCTCAGAGGTATGCAAGATGCGCATGCGCGGCACGAAGCCCAGCAAGATGGCCTGGCTGGTCAACGAGAATGCGCCGGAGATAACGGCCTGCGAAGCAATGATGGTGGCCAGGGTCGCCAGTATCACCATCGGCACCAGCAAGACGTCCGGCACCATCAGATAAAACGGATTATCAATCGCCGCCGGATGCACCAGCAGATTGGCACCCTGGCCAAAATAGTTGATCAACAAACATGGCATGACCGTAAACAGCCAAGCGTAACGGATGGGACGAATACCAAAATGCCCCATGTCGGCATACAAGGCCTCGGCACCGGTCAGCACCAGCACCACCGATCCCAGCACCACAAACGCCTGCAGCGCATGCTGGCTCATGAAATGAATGGCGTAATAGGGATTGACTGCAACAATAATGCCGGGTGCCTTCATGATGTTAAACAGCCCCAACAGTCCCAGCGCGATAAACCAGACAAACATGACCGGGCCAAACAATTTTCCGACCAAGGTGGTGCCATGGCGCTGAATCAGGAACAAGCCGATCAAAATTGCCAGCGTCAACGGGATCACAAAGGTCGTCGTCCCGGGCACCGCAATATCCATACCCTCTACTGCAGACAAGACGGAAATGGCAGGCGTAATCACGACGTCGCCATAAAACATGCAGGCACCGAACACGCCCAGCATCATCAATACCTTGGCCCGCCGCGAGCCTGCCACGGCGGTCCGTAAGGTCAGCGCCATGAGCGCCAGCACGCCGCCCTCGCCGTTATTATCAGCACGCATGACAAATAACACGTACTTGAGCGACACCACAATCGTGATCGACCAGAACAGCATGGAGATAATGCCCAGCACCGCGCCCGAAGAAAACGGAATGCCGTGCTCAGGGCTGAAACACTCCTTGAGCGCATACAGCGGGCTAGTGCCGATGTCGCCAAATACAATCCCCAGAGCTCCCAGGGTGATCATGTGGAATTTCTGAGATCGGAAGGAATGCTGTGGTCTGACCTGAGTGGAACTCATTGTTTTCCCGTATTAAATTTATGTTTTGTTTACGTAGGCCGAGCCAGAACGTATTGCTTATGTTACCGCACCAAAATGCAAAGCCTGATGCAACTGGACGGTCTTAAATTACCAGCGCGTACTGTATATTAATTTTTTTATATACGGCCCCGCCGTTGCGCAAAGGCATCTGCATGCTGCACTGCACTTGACATTGGAAAAATAGCCATGAGGCCGATCAAGCTGCGTCGAAAAGTGAATAATGTGCCGCAATAATGGAAAACCACGACAAAAAACCGCATATCTATATGCGATAAACGCGTTTTTCATTCGCTCCAGCTCTTTATATACTGCGTAGTAATAAGGAATGTCGATTTTCCATCGAGATTATTCTTAAGCCCTCCGCGGCATTGCATCAAGCGCGAGGTCTCGCAGCATTTCCCCGGAGCAAACATGTCTTCCAAGCAAATAATCATTGCCGTCGCCCTCACCACCGCATTGCTGGCGGCATCGGCCGCACGTGCCGAAGGCCAGATCCGCATCGCGCAGCAGTTCGGTATCGGCTATCTGATCCTTGATGTCGTGCAAGACCAGAAACTGATCGAGAAGTACGGCAAACAAGAAGGTCTGGATATCAAGGTTGAATGGAACAGCATTTCCGGCTCGACCGCCATGAATGAAGCGCTGCTGGCCGGCGCCCTCGATGTGGTATCGGCCGGCCTGCCACCTATGCTGACCTTGTGGGACCGCACCCGCGGTCGCCAGAACGTCAAGGCCATCGCTTCGCTGGGATCCATGCCCAACTATTTGTTGAGCAATAATCCCAAGGTCAAGACACTGCGCGACTTCAGCGACAAGGATCGCATCGCGGTGCCGGCCGCCGGCGTCGGCTTCCAGTCGCGCACCTTGCAGATTGAAACCGCCCGCCTGTTCGGCAAGAACGACTACAAGCGTTTCGACGATATCTCGGTGAGCCTGTCGCATCCCGATGCCACCGCAGCATTGATGGCCGGCGGCTCGGAGCTCAACGCTCACTTCTCCAGCCCGCCGTTCCAATATCAGGAGCTGGAAAACAAAAACGTCCACAAGGTACTGAGTTCCTACGACATCCTGGGCGGCAAAGCGACCTTCAACGTGCTCTATACCACGCAGAAATTCCACGACGCCAATCCCAAGACCTACCAGGCTTTCTATAAGGCCCTGATGGAAGCGGCGCAGTTCATCCGCAGCAACCAGGCCAAGGCTGCCGAGACCTTCATTCGGGTCGAAAAATCGCATCTGGCGCCAGCCTTCGTGGGCAAGATCGTCGCCGACCCCGAAATCGATTTCACGGTTTCACCGCAACGCAGCTATATCTATGCCGACAAATTGCATGAGCTAGGTGTGCTGAAAAATCATGCGGCCTCTTGGAAAGATTATTTTTTTGAAGAAGCCTATGCCCAGCCAGGAAGTTAACATGATCGCCACGCCGCTACTGCAGGTCGAACGAGTCGGCTTGCAATACCGTAGCACCACCGCCGTGGTGCAGGCCACCCACGATGTCAGCTTTGACGTCTATCCGGCCGACCGCTTCGTCTTGCTAGGACCATCGGGCTGCGGCAAGTCCAGCCTGCTCAAGGCCACTGCCGGCTTCATCAAGCCGGCCGCTGGTGAGATTCGCCTGGACGGACAGATCATTACCCGCCCCGGCCCTGACCGCATTGTGGTGTTTCAGGAATTTGATCAGCTGCCGCCCTGGAAGACGGTACTGCAAAATGTCATGTTTCCGTTGCTGGCTTCACGCACCTTGGGCAAGCGCGAAGCGGCCGAACGCGCCGCCCACTATCTCGACAAAGTCGGCCTGTCGCGCTTCGCCGACGCCTATCCGCACACGCTGTCGGGCGGCATGAAGGCACGCGTCGCGATTGCCCGAGCGCTGGCCATGCAACCCAAGATATTGCTCATGGACGAGCCCTTCGCCGCGCTCGATGCGCTGACCCGACGCAAGATGCAGGAAGAATTGCTGATACTGTGGGAAGAGGTGCGTTTTACCTTGCTCTTCGTCACCCATTCGATCGAAGAAGCATTGGTGGTCGGCAACCGTATTTTGCTGCTGTCGCCGCATCCGGGACGCGTACGCGCCGAAATCAACAGTCACCAGTACGACCTGCAAAGTCTGGGCAGCGTCGGCTTCCAGGAAACCACCCGGCGCATCCATCGGCTGTTGTTCGACGAGGGCGAGCCGGAACCGGTCAAGGTCAGCTTTCAGGATGTCCGTTTCTCTTACTGACCACGACGGCGCGCTGGCGGCATGACTGCTCGCGCCTACCTCACCATTTTGCAACGAGCCCCGCATGTCTCTCTATCCTCCCATTCGCCCGGAATACGAAGTGCCCCTGACGCCGTTGACCGATGTCCCGCTGCAGCGCAAATTGTCACTGGCGCAGCGGCTCTGGCAGCAGAGCTGGCTGCGCAAGAGCCTGATCCTGCTGCTGCTGGCGCTGTTGTGGGAAGTGCTGGCGCGCTGGCAAAACAACGACCTGCTGCTGCCAGGCTTCCTGCAGACCGCGCAAGCCTTCGTCGATGGCGTGACGAGCGGCGAGTTGCTGGAGAAAGTATGGATTTCACTGCAGGTGCTGATCAAAGGTTATTTGATCGGCATCGCGCTGGCCTTCGTGCTGACCACGCTGGCGGTATCAACCCAGTTGGGACGCGACTTCCTCAGCACCCTCACTGCCATGTTCAATCCGCTGCCGGCCATCGCCCTGCTGCCGCTGGCCTTGCTCTGGTTCGGCCTGGGCCAGAACAGCCTGATTTTCGTGCTGATTCATTCGGTGGTGTGGGCCCTGGCCCTGAACACCTATACCGGTTTTCTGGGCGTGTCCGAGACCTTGCGCATGGCCGGGCGCAACTACGGACTGCGCGGCCTGCGTTTCGTGCTGTTCATGCTGGTGCCGGCAGCGCTGCCATCGATTCTGGCGGGCTTACGCATTGGCTGGGCCTTTGCCTGGCGCACCCTGATTGCGGCCGAGCTGGTGTTCGGCGCCTCCAGCGGCAAAGGCGGCCTGGGCTGGTATATTTTCCAGAATCGCAACGAGCTGTTTACCGACAAGGTATTCGCCGGCCTGGCAATGGTGATCATCATTGGCCTGCTGGTCGAAAACCTTGGTTTCAATACCATCGAAAGACTGACCGTGAAACGCTGGGGCATGCTGCGCTGATGGCTTGTTACCAGCCGGCCAGAATCCCGCCTTTGAACTCGCTGGCGATGAATTGCTTCACTTCGTCAGATTGATACGCTTTGACCAGGCGCGGTACCCATGGCTGGGCCTGGTCCTTCTCACGTACGGCAATCAAGCAGGCATAGGGACTGTCGCCGCTTTCCACCACCAGGCTGTCGCGTGCCGGATTGAGCCCGGCCTTGACCGCATAGTCAGCATTGACGGCGGCCGCATCCAGATCGTCCAAGGTACGCGGTAACTGCGCCGCATCAATTTCCACGAACTTCCATTTCTTCGGATTATCGATAATGTCGATCGGCGTGGCATTGACACCGGTCAGCGGATCGATGCCGGCGCGCAGCTTGATGATGCCATGCTTTTGCAATAACAACAGCACCCGACTTTCATTGGCCGGGTCGTTGGGGATACCGATCTTGGCGCCATTAGGAAGCTCAGCCAGATGATGGTATTTCTTGGAATACACCGCCATCGGTCCGACAAAGGTAGTGCCGCTACCCACCAATTTGTAGCCGCGCGCCTTGATCTGGGCATTCAGAAATGGCCGGTGCTGATAGCTGTTGGCGTCCAGCTCGCCGGCGTCGAGCGCTGCGTTTGGCTGAATGTAATCGTTGAATTCAACGATCTGGATTTTATAACCCGGGTTGTTGCGCTCAAACACCCGTTTGACCACTTCAAAAATCTGCGCATGCGGGCCGCTGGTGACACCGACTTTCAAGGTCTGCTCTTGTGTTGCGACAGTGCTTGCGACGGCAGACAGAGACATGCTGAGCAAGATGCCGCTCAGTAAGCGACCAAAAAATGCTTTCATCGATTTCTCTCAACAAAAAACACTCAATGTAGCTGCCGCACTGCTGAGACAAAACGAATCTTTTATTGCTTCCATATTTGTTTCTTGACTAGGCGGTCAACAACTCTTGTGCATCGCCAATCCCATTGCGTGACGTCGCCGAGGGTACGGCGGCAATCAGCGCGCGCGTGTAAGCATGCTGTGGTGCGCGCCAAATGCTGTCGTGCTCACCGCTCTCGACAATGCGTCCGCCATGCATCACCAAGACCTTGTCCGCGATGTAACGTACCACCGACAGATCGTGTGAAATGAAGAGATAAGACAATCCGAATTCGCGCTTCAGATCAACCAACAGATTCAGTATCTGTGCCTGCACCGATACGTCCAGCGCCGACACCGGCTCATCGCAGATCACCAACGCCGGCTTGAGCACCAGCGCCCGGGCAATGCCGATGCGCTGGCGCTGACCGCCCGAAAATTGATGGGCGTAACTGTTCAGCGCACGCTTGGGCAAGCCCACCAGATCGACGATACGTTCAATACGGCGCAGCCGTTCCGCCTTGTCAGTGACCTGATGAATCACCAACGCCGCATCGAGAATTTGTTGCACGGTGTGACGTGGATTGAGCGATGCATACGGATCCTGGAAAATCATTTGTACCCGGCGGCGCCAAGGACGCAGTTGCGCTCCTCGCAGCGGCGCAATATCGATGCCGTCGACCAGAATCTTGCCGGCACTGGCGTCGACCAGGCGCACGATGGTCTTGGACAAACTGGATTTGCCACAGCCAGACTCCCCCACTAAACCAACGGTTTCACCGGCGGCAATCGTCAAGGACACCCCTTGCACCGCATGCACCGTGCCGTTATGGGTTTGATAATGTGTATGCAACTCTTGCAATGCCAACACGGGCACGGCGGCGTGCGCCACCGGCGCTGGCCAGGGTGCCGCATGCTCGCGCGAGCTCAGCGTATAGGTGCGCTCGCCTTGCTGTAGCACACTACTGATTTCCAGCAAGCGCCCGGCACGATAGTGGTAGTCTTGCCCGAGGTGCAGCGAGGCACCCAGCAAGCCACGCGTATAAGCATGCTGTGGATGCGCAAACAAATCGGTGCAAGTGGCTTGCTCGACCTTTTTACCGCCCACCATCACCGCCACCCGGTCAGCCCATTGCTCCACCAGCGCCAGATCGTGCGTGATCAGTAAGACCGCCATCGACAGCTCGCGCCGCAATTGATCCAGCAAGCTCAGAATCTGCGCCTGTATGGTGACATCCAAGGCCGTGGTCGGCTCGTCGGCAACCAACAGGCGTGGATGGCAAGCCACCGCCATGGCAATCATCACGCGCTGACGCTGACCACCCGACAAATTGTGTGGATAATCATGAAAGCGTCGCTGCGGCTCGGCAAGCTGCACCAGCGCCAACAATTCGATGGCGCGCGCCTTGGCAGCCCGTATCGACAAGGGCTGATGCAAGCGGATCGCTTCCACCACCTGTTGGCCTATGCTCAAGACCGGATTGAGCGAGGTCATCGGTTCCTGAAAAATCATCGAGATGGCATTGCCGCGCAAAGCGCAGATGTCGCGTTCCCGCAGGGTTTGCAGATCGCGCCCCTCAAACAGGATCTGCCCCGACACCCGCGCACTGGAGGGCAACAACCGCAACAGCGCCAGCGCCGTGGTCGATTTCCCGCAGCCGGATTCTCCGACCAAGGCCAAGGTCTCGCCAGCGACAATATCGAGGTCCAGTGACTGGACCGCATCGTGACCGGGAAACGAGACGTTGAGATCGCGAATACGCAACAACTGGCTCATGGTGCTTATCTCCGCAGCGTTCGATAGGATGCGCCAACATGCTGCGAGGGCAACTGTGCATGACCGTCGAACAATTTTTCGCGCAGACTGCCAGGCGCATAGTCATGCTTGTAAGAGCCGCGACTTTGCAATTCTGGAATCACCAGATCGATGAAGTCTTCATAACTCTCCGGCGTGACAGTGCGGGTGAGATTGAAACCATCGACGTCGGTCTCGGCAATCCAGGCTTCCAATTCATCAGCAACCTGCTGCGGTGAACCAACGATGGTGACGTAGCGGCCACCCAGTTCGAGTTGCTGCAACAGCTTGCGCTTGGTCCAGTTCAATTCCGGATTGGTCACCGTCTTGACCAGCGATTCGATGGCATTGGTTTTCACCTGGCGAATCGGTTCATCCAGGTCATACTGCGAAAAATCAATGCCGGTGCCACTGGAAAAATGCGCCAGGCCAGCTTCCGCACTGGCATAGCGTTTGTACTCTTGGTATTTTTCTCGCGCCTGTTTTTCCGTGGGCGCCACCACCACGGTCAAGCCCATGAAGATTTTGACATCCGCACCGCGCCGGCCTTCGCGCACCGCCCCCTCACGCACACCGGCGACCAGTTTGCGCACGGCATCCTTGGTATGGCCAGAGACGAAGACACATTCGGCATGCCGCGAACCGAACTGCTGCCCGCGCCCAGACGACCCGGCCTGATACAACACCGGTGTGCGCTGACGCGACGGCTCACTCAGGTGGATGCCTTCGACCTGGTAATACGGACCGCGATGGTCAATTTTGTGCACCTTGTCGGGCCGGGCGTAGATACGCTTGGCGCGGTCACGAATGACCGCGTTGTCTTCCCAACTGCCTTCCCACAATTTGTACACCACTTCCATGAATTCATCGGCGCGGTCGTAGCGCTGATCATGCTCCAGCTGCTCGGACAAACCCATGGCGCGCGCCGCGCTGTCGAGATAACCGGTGACGATGTTCCAGCCGATTCGCCCTTTGGTCAGATGGTCGAGCGTAGACATGCGTCGTGCAAACAGAAACGGCGCCTCATAGCTGAGATTGACCGTGACACCAAAACCGAGATGCTCGGTGACATGGCCCATGGCGGAAATGAGCAACATCGGATCGTTGACTGGCAACTGAATCGACTCGCGCAAGGTGATGTCGGTCGAGTTCTGATAGACATCGTAGACGCCCACTATGTCGGCCAGAAACAGGCCGTCAAATTTGCCGCGCTCAAGCAGCTTGGCCAGTTCAGTCCAATAACTGATGTCGGTGTAATCCTGCGAATGATCGCGCGGATGCGTCCACATGCCATGGTTGATGTGGTTGACGCAATTCATGTTGAAGGCGTTGAGGCGGATTTCTTTCTTTTGACTCATGCTGCATCATCCATTGTGAAGTAGTCGGGGTCAGGCCAGACTGGGGCGTTGGTAATTTCGGCCATGTCAGACACTGTTATTTCTGATCGCGCGGATCGAGTACGGCAGCCAATCCATCGCCTAGTAAATTCAAGGCCAGCACCGTCACCACAATGGCGATGCCGGGCAGCGTGGTGATGTACCAATCGGTGCGAATGACTTCGCGCCCGGCGCCAACCATGTTGCCCCAGCTCACGCTGTTAGGATCGCCCAGCCCAAGGAAAGCCAGGCTCGATTCGGTCAGAATCGCGGTTGCCACCATCAGCGATGTCGATACCAAAATAGGCGTGAGCGTATTGGGCAAAATATCGCGCAGCATGATGCGCAGATCGCTGGCACCCAGCGCGGCACTGGCTTGCACCATGTCGCTGTAGCGCAGTTTGAGCACCTCGGCGCGTACCAGCCGCGCCAGGCTGGGCCAGGAGGTCACTCCGATGGCCAGCGCAATGGTGAGCAGGCTGGGCTGCACCACCGCAACGATGGCCAGCGCAAACAAAAATGCCGGAATGGTCTGGAAAAATTCGGTGACGCGCATCAGCAGCGCATCGATACGCCCGCCGTAATAGCCCGCCAGAACCCCACCCGACATGCCCAGCACCAAGGCCAGCAAGGTCGACACCACCGCAATGAGCAAGGACATCCGGGCGCCGTGAAAAATGCCGCTCAATAAATCGCGGCCCAACATGTCGCTACCCAGCAGATGAGCAGCATCTACCCCAGGGCGGACAAACGGTTCGGTCACCATATCCAACGGATCGCCTGGAAATACCCAGGGCGCCGACAGCGCCATGGCAAGCACCAGCAGCAGCAGCGTGCCGCCAACCAATGCCGCTGGTGAACGCAATAGCCGATGCCACCAGCGCCGCCTCTGCGGTGCGGCAATCTGGCTGGCAGGAAGAACAGAAACCAGTTCACTCATGGCGTGCATTTTCTTGAAACATAAATAACTGCGCTCAGCGCAGACGGATACGCGGATCAAGCCGGGTATAGACAAAATCGACCAGCCAGTTGACCAGAATCACCACCACCGAACTGCATAGCAAAATACCGAGCAGTAAATTGAAGTCGCGCTGGAACAAGGCTTCAAAGGCCAGTCGTCCAAGCCCGGGCCAGGAAAATACGGTCTCCACCAATACCGCACCGCCAATGATGGAGCTGACCTGCACCCCCAACATGGTCACCAGCGGCAGCAAGGCATTGCGCAAGACGTGGGCGAACAACACGCGTAACGGCCGCGCCCCCTTGGCCACGGCGGTGCGTACAAAATCCTGACGCCGTACTTCAATCATGGTGGCGCGTACCAGGCGGGTATAGACCGCCATGTAAAACAAACCCAAGGTCAGCGCCGGCAAGACCAGGTGGCGGGCCACGTCCAGACAATGGGCCCAGCCGGTATAGCCGGCTTCAATGGTGAACATGCCGCCCACCGGCAACCAGTCCAGCCACACCGAAAACACCACCACCAGCATCAGGCCGATCCAGAACAAGGGCGTCGCGAAGAACAGCAAGGCCAGCGTCGAAATCACCACATCGGCCAATTTGCCGGCGCGGTACGCCGCCAGCACCCCCAGGGCCGAACCCAGCAGTACCGCAAAGGCGATGCTCGCGCCCATGAGCAGCAAGGTAGCCGGCAGCCGCTCGGCGATCAATTGCGCCACCGGCATGCCATGCCGAAAGGAAAAGCCGAGATTGCCCTGCGCCAGATTGAGTAGATATTTGCCAAACTGCACCAGCAACGGCTGATCCAGCCCGAATTGATGGCGCAATGCCAGCATGTATTCAGGCGTGGCGGCGCCGGCTTCTCCGGCCAGCACCTGCGCGGCATCTCCCGGTGCCAGGCGCAGCAAAAAGAAGTTGATCACCGCCACTCCCAGCACGACCCCAAGCAGTTGCAGCAAGCGTCGCGCCATGCCTTGAGACAATTGTTTTGCAGACGCAGCGGTCATGGCGCCGTCTGCGCCAGCTTGGGTGCGGTGTCGAACCAGGCATTCTTGAGTGAACTGTAAATCTGATCAACACCACTGACCGTATCTTTCAGATTGGTCGCCTGCACAGTAAAGAAGTGCAGCTCCAATAAAGGAATCGATGGCAGATCGGTTTGTACGCGCTGCTGGAATTGCTTGAACAAGGCGATCCGCTCGCTCTGGCTGGCCGAATTTTGGGCCTGATGGATCAGTTGGTCAGCCTCGGCATTGCGGTAACCGGAGCCATTGCTCCAGGGAATATTCTTGCCTATCGAATCACTGCCGTAAGCACGCGTAACACCCACCAATGGATCGGCAAAACCAGCCAGCCAGACCACCGACAAATCGTAATCGCGGTCGCCATAGATGCGCTTGGTATAGGTCGGCGTGTCTTGCGCACGCAGGCTGACCTCGATACCGATGCGCTTGAGCGCCTGTTTGATGTATTCACCGCTGCGTTTGTAATCATCGCCATAGGGCAGGTAATCCAGATTCACGCGCAACCGCACACCATCGGCATCGCGTTTGAGTCCGGCGGAGTCGAGCAAAGCTTCCGCGCGCTTGGGGTCATACCCATACTTGGGCACATCCTCACTGTGGAACTGCGTCAGCGTAGAGACCACCGGACTGATTGCCGGTTTGCCGAAGCCATACCAGACCACCTTGTTGAAGGCATTCAGATCCAGGGCATAGGCCAGCGCCTGACGCACCCGCACGTCCTTGAAATAAGGGCGATCCACATTCACATCGAGAAACAGCCAGGGCGAAATCCAGTCGTAGCCACGCGTCTCCAGCTTCAGCCTGGGCAACTGCGCCAGACGCTCGGCATCCTTGAGCGGCACTGGCGAGAACGGTGCGTACTGCGCTTCTCCGGTTTCCAGCGCAGCGGCACGCGCGCCGGCATCGGGCACCACCTTGAAGATGATCTTGTCGAGGTAAGGTTTGCCCTTGTCCCAGTAATCGGGATTACGTTCCAGCGTAATGTAGTTGCCGCGACTCCATTGCCTGAACACGAACGGGCCGGTGCCGACCGGCTTGTTGTTGTAGGGATTATTGAGAACGTCAGTGCCTTCATATAAATGCTTGGGCAGCACTTGCGCGCCGTTGCTGTTGAGCGAACTGAGCACCGCCAGCGAAGGCTCGCTGAAGTGCAGGATCACGGTGTAGTCATCTGGCGTGTCGACACTGGTGACACTGCCGAAGATGATCTGATTGCGCGGATGGAATTTTTTCCAGACATTTTCCAGTGTCCATTTCACGTCGGCCGAAGTAAACGGTTTGCCGTCATGCCATTTGACGCCGTGCCGCAAATGAAAGGTCAGGGTCTTGCTATCCTTTGACACATCCCAGCTTTGCGCCAGTGCCGGATGCAGTTTGAAATTGTTGTCGTATTCGACCAGCCCATCGAAAACGTTGGCGCTGAAAAATCCGGTCGGCGCTGCCGTGTTCAAGGCCGAGGTCAGAATCACCGGTTCCGGTTGAATGATGGCGGTCAACGTGCCGCCATGCGTTTGCGCGCCAGCCTGGCCAGCTGTCAGCACCACCCCCAGCGCCAGCGCCGCGCGGCCAAATAAGCGCACTAGTTTGTTCTGTTTCATGTCGCAGTCCTGTCGTGAAATTTATTGCTTGGCCGCATTGACGGGTTCCAGCCAGGCGCTCTTGAGCGAACCCTGCGACTGGTCGCCGTCTTCGGTAATGCCGTGCAAACGTGGTGAATGCACGGTAAAGAAATGCAGCTCCAGCAACGGCAACGTCGGCAATTCGGTTTGTGTGATCTGCTGAAATTTCTTGAACAGGGCAATGCGTTCTGCCTGCGTCGCAGCACCTTGCGCCTGCTCAATCAGGCGATCAACTTCGACATTGTGGTAGCCCGAGCTATTGGTCCATGGAATGTTCTGGCCCACCCAGCCAGACCAATACATGCGCGTCAAACCGATCTGTGGATCCGGAAACGATGCATTCCAGCTGATGGACGTATCGAAATCGCGATCGCCGTAGACGCGCTTGGTGAAGGCCGCCGTATCCTGACTGCGAATATTGACCTCGATGCCGACCCGCTTGAGCGACTGCTTGATGAACTCCGCCGTCCGCCGATAGTCGTCGCCATACGGCAGATAGTCGTTATTGATGGTGAAGCGCACGCCGTCGGCAGCGCGCGGAAAACCGGCTTCATCGAGCAAGGCCTCGGCTTGTTTGATGTCGTAGGCATAGCGTGGCACGGTGTTGTCATAGAACTGCGACAAGCTGCTCGGCACAATGCTCACCGATGGTTTGCCGTAGCCGTACCAGACCACCTTGTTGAGGCTGTCCAGATTGATGGCCTGGGCAATCGCGTGGCGCACGCGGACGTCTTTCAGATAGTTGTTGTTCAGGTTGTAGTCGAGGTAGAGCACCGGCGAAGACCACTGATAGCCGTCGGTTTCGACCTTGACCTTGCCGCTGGCTTCCAGGCGCTGTGCTTCCTTGGGCGGCACCGGACTAAAGACTGCGTACTGTGCATCGCCGTTCTCCAGCGTTGCCGAGCGCGCACCGGCATCGGGAATCACCTTGAAGATGATTTTGTCTAGGTAAGGCTTGCCCTTGTCCCAGTAATTCGGATTGCGTTCCAGCGTGATGTAGTTGCCGCGGCTCCACTCCTTGAACACAAACGGGCCGGTGCCGATCGGTTTGTTGTTGTTGGGATTGTTGAGCACATCAGTGCCTTCATACAGATGCTTGGGCAATACCGGCGCGCCCCAGGAATTGAGCGTCGACAGCAGCGCCAGCGACGGCTTGCTAAAACGGAAAATGGCGGTGTTGGCATCTGGCGTATCAACCTGTGTCAGATTGACCAGAATGGCCTTGTTGCGTGGATGAATGGTTTTCCAGACATTTTCCACCGACCATTTGACGTCAGCCGAGGTGAACGGCTTGCCGTCATGCCACAGCACGCCGTGGCGCAGATGAAAAGTGATGGTCAGACCATCCTTTGAGACTTCCCAGCGTTCGGCCAGTTGGCCATGTGGCTTGAGCGCATTGTCGTAGGACAGCAAGCCGTCGTAGACATTGGTGGCAATCAGCGAGGTCGGCTGCGCGGTATTGACGGCACCGGTCAGCGTGACCGGCTCAGGCTGGACGATCGCCACCAGCGTGCCACCTGTTACAGGTAGCACGGCGGCAGCAGCAGGCAGACTCAGCAGCGCCGACAACAAAGCGGCGCAGGCCGAGAGTGTACGAAGATAAGCAGGCATGGTCAGTTTTTCAATCCAAAAAACAGTTCAGATCGCGCCGTGGCGCGGCGGATTTTTATCGTTGAGGTAATAGTTGCCGATGGCGTGATACTTCCAGCGCACCGGATCGTGCAACGTATGCGTGCGGGCGTTGCGCCAGTGACGATCAAGGTTATTTTCGGCCAGCGTGGCCTGGGTGCCGGCCAGCTCAAACAACTTGCTGCTGGCTGCCAGTGAAACATTGGTGGTCAGCACGCGCGCCTCCGCAACCGCAATGGAAGCAGCGGCCACGGTGTCGGCGTTAGCATCGGCGCTGGCCAGGTCGACCTTGCCAGCGGCGCGTTCGAGCAAGGCTTCGGCGGCGTGCAACTGGATCGTCAGATCACCGACCTCGCGGATGGTCAACGGATCATCGGCGGCGCGTTCCACACCGCTGTCAACCCAGGGCCGCGAGCGGGTCTGCACAAAACGGATCAGGTCGACAAAGGCAGCGCGCGCAATGCCTAGATCGATGGCCGCATGCAGCAATTGCGCCAGCGGACCGACCTGGGTCGGACGGTCAAATGAAGCCTGAAAGCCTAACACGGCATCAGCCGGTACGTGAACATTGTCAAACACCGCCGATCCGCTGCCGGTGGTGCGCTGGCCAAAGCCGGACCAGTCATCCACGATGCTCAAACCGTCGGCGTTGCGCGGCACCAGCGCCAGTTGCTGCACGCCGTTGTCATCGATGGCCGAGGTCGGCACCCAATCGGCATACAAGGCACCGGTAGCGTAGAACTTGCGACCATTGATGCGATAGCCGCCTTGCGGGTCCGCCGTCAGTCTGGTCTTGCGTTCGGCGGAATTCTTGGTGCCGATTTCGGCCAGCGCATTACCCAGACGATCGCCTTGCAACACCCGTTCAAAATAGAAGCGCTTCTGCGCCTCGCTACCATTGACGCGAATGATTTCCACGGCATAGAAGTGATTTTGCGGAATCTGTCCGAGCGAACCATCAGCTGCGGCAATGATTGCCGTCACCTCAGCCAGCGTGACATTGGACACCCCCGCACCGCCATACTCTTTGGGCACGGTGATGCCCCACAGCCCCGAGCGCACATAGTGCTCCAGTTCGGCCCACGGCAGTCGGCGCTCGCGGTCGCGCACGGCGGCTTCCTGCACCAGTTCGGCGGCCACGGCATGGGCTGCGGCGATGGCTTGGGCGTCGGAGCCAATGCGGATGACACCGCTGCGTTGTGCTGGCGCCTGCAAAGCGATAGCGAGGGATGCGGATGAACTCATGACAAGGCTTTCTCTATATCTGGTAAAAAAGGGACCACGCCACCGCGCTCAACTCCAGTTGTGCCGAGGTGGAGCGATATCGTTGAGGTAGTAGTTTCCGACCGCGAAATATTTCCAGCGCACCGGATCATGCAAGGTGTGCACGCGGGCATTGCGCCAGTGACGGTCAAGACCATGGGCGGCCAGGGAGGCCTGGGTGCCGGCCAGCTCAAATAGTTTTTCGCTGGCATGCAGCGCAATTTCGGTGGTCAGCACCTTGGCTTCAGCTACCGCGATGGACGCTTGCGCCATCTGTTCAAAGCTCAGCGTCGACGGCAATTCATCCAGCGTGCGTGCGGCGCGTTGCAGCAGCGCTTCAGCGGCGTGCAGACGGATCTTCAAGTCGCCGATCTGGTGGATCACCAGCGGATCGTCGCCGGCCCGCTCTACCCCGCTGTCGGCCCAGGGGCGCGAGCGCTCGCGCACGAAACGGATGGTGTCGTCGAGTGCGGCGCGGGCGATGCCGGCATCAATGGCGGCCTGTATCAATTGCGATACCGGACCAATGTTATTGGGCAAGCCGGCGTGGGGCTGCAGCGCTGCAACATGCGACGGCGCCACACTCACTTGCTCGAATACCACGGTGCCGCTGGCGGTCGTGCGCTGGCCGAAGCCCGACCAGTCGTCCACCACGGTGAGACCCGGCGCATGCCGTTCGACAAAGACGAATACGGCATTGCCTTGATCATCCAGAGCGCGGGTCGGCACCCAGTCGGCATACAAGGCGCCGGTGGAATAAAAACGCGTGCCGTTCAAACGCAAGCCGTCGCCATCGACCGACAAGCGGGTACGAATGTCGAGTACGTTCTTGCTATTGCGTTCGGGCCCTGCATTGCCGAAACGCGCCCCCTTGAGTACCTCGCCGTAAAAATACTGTTTCTGGGACTCGCTGCCGACGTACGCCAGCAGATTGAGAATGCCGAAATGGTTTTGCGGAATCTGGCCGATGGCAGGATCTGCCGCAGAAATGATGCGCACCACTTCGGCCACCGTCAGCCACGATGCGCCCAGCCCGCCATAGGCCTGAGGCACACTGATGGCCCACAGACCGCTAGCCGAAAAGGCATCGATTTCAGCGTACGGCAAACGCCGCTGCTGATCCCGTAATGCGGCTTCGCGCACGAATTGCTGCGCCAGCGCCTGCGCTGTAGCAATGGCTTCTGTTTCAGTGAGGATGCGGTGCGCCGCAGCGCGTGCAGCGCTGACGACGGCGCCCGCAATCGACTCGTCAATGACCGCTGACATGATCCGATAACCCTAAGAAATTGGTCGCTTCGCTACGACAGACAGCAAGCACAGACCAGATTGATGGAGGCTCATTAGAGCAAAAACCGCTCTCTTGCAGAACGAAGCATTTCGAATTTGTTAGCGCGAAAAATGCATGTCGCACCGAGACTGCGGTGCTCTTGCGCTGCGGGCGTACAATATTCCCATGAGCGAAACGACAATTTCACTGACCGAACTGGAAGCAGCGATCAATTATTGGCGCGTGCAACGTCCCGCCACCGGCGAGGAGTGTGCGCTCTCACCAGAAGTGAACGCGCTGGCCGATATCTATGCATTGATGATTGTTGGCCATCTGCATGACATCAGCGCCGAGGCGCTCGGCAGACAGCGACTACAGTTGCTGCTCGCCTGGCGCAAGGCGCAGTAAAGTTGAGCTAAGCATGGCTTGGTGGGCTTGCAGCGCTCGCAGCTGGCTTGATGCTATGCTGCTGTGGTCACGATGATTGTTGCCAGGCAATTTACTATTGCCTGGCAACAATCCATTTGCTGTATTTGAACTGCAAGGACCACGATGCCACGCCAAACCACTGCCGGGAAATCCGCCTCTTCCACCGCCTCTGCTCGTTCTACCAGCTCGGCCACATCGCCCAAGACGGGCAAGACATCCACTGCATCCAAACCGCGCATTGCCCTGGTGCTACAAGGCGGCGGCGCATTGGGTGCGTATCAAGCCGGGGTCTACGAGGCCTTGCATGAACATAATCTGACGCCCGACTGGGTGGTTGGCACCTCGATCGGCGCCATCAACGCCGCCATCATCGCCGGCAATCCACGCGAGCAGCGCATCGAGCGGCTACGCGAATTCTGGGATAGCGTATCGCATGACGACATGATCAACCTGCTCCAGGTACCTGACGCGACACGCCAGTTCGCCACCTGGATGACCACCATGGATACCTTTGCTCGCGGCGTGCCAGGTTTTTTTGCACCACGTCCGCTCAATCCGTTTGCCGTCGGCATGTCGGTGGAACCAGAAGAGGCTAGTTTTTACAGCACCGAAGCCTTGCGCGTGACGCTCAACAAGTATGTTGACTTCGATTTTCTCAACCGCGCCGCCGGCATGCGTTTGACCATCAGCGCGGTCAAAGTCACCTGCGGCACGCTGGTCAAGTTTGATTCCGGCAAGCAAGCCATCAGTGCCGAGCATGTCATGGCCAGCGGCGCTCTGCCGCCCGGATTCGCGCCGGTGCGCATCGATGGCGATTTGTACTGGGACGGCGGGCTGTATTCCAATACGCCGCTGGAAGCCGTGCTCAATGATGAGCCACGCCAGGATACCTTGTGCATGATGGTCGATCTCTGGCATCCGGACGGTCCTGAGCCGCGGACCCTGGAAGCGGTGCAGACACGCCAGAAAGATGTCACCTTCGCCTCGCGCTCGCAACGTCACATCGACGCTTATATCAAACAGGATCGGTTGCGCAAAATCGCACGCCAGGCTTATGAGCGCCTGCCCAGTGAACTGCATACAGCGGCCGATCGCCAGCAACTGGCCGAGCTGGGCGCCGACGCCACCATCCATGTAGTGCGCCTGCCTTACGCCGGACGCGACTGGAACATGGCCTCCAAGGATGTCAATTTTTCGCGCGGCTCGATTCAATGGCGCTGGGAGCAAGGGTATCAGGATGCCATGCGTGGCATTGAACTCAGCCGGGGTTGTACTTTTCATGGGACCGACGTCGGTGTCGTGGTGCATGAGCTGCCCGCGCGCGAAAGCGTCAGCGTGCCATAACCAAATTATCAACTTTCCCGGTGACCGATATTGTTTTTGTGCGGCGCACAAAAAACACTTGACCTCACCAAACAAGTGCGTAAAATCTGGTTTGTTGCGGCGCACAATAACAGTATCGAGACGGAAGCCGCCAGTCACCTAACAGTCACCGAACCAAAGGAAAAATCATGTTTTCGTATCAAGATCAATTTTCTGCTGCAACCAAAACTCACTTCCAAGCACAACTGGACCTGATCAACACACTGACCACCAAGACTTTTGAAGGCGTGGAAAAGTTGATCGAACTGAACCTGAGCGCTGCCAAGGCTTCGCTGGAAGAATCGGCTGCTGCCGCTAAGCAATTTGCGACCATCAAGGATCCGCAAGAGCTGATCGCGCTGGCAACTGCACAAGCCCAGCCAACTGCTGAAAAAGCTGCCGCTTACGGCCGTCATCTGACTTCGATTTTGTCGGCTACCCAAGCTGAACTGACCAAGGCTGCTGAAGCGCAAGTTGCTGAAACCAGCCGCAAAGTCAGCGCCCTGGTTGACGAAATCGCCAAGAACGCACCAGCAGGTTCGGAAAACGCAGTGGCGCTGTTGAAGTCGGCCATTGGCAATGCCAACGCCGGTTACGAGCAACTGACCAAGAACACCAAGCAAGCTGTTGAAACGCTGGAAGGTCATCTGAGCAACGCCGCCAAGCAATTCACCCAGGCTGCTGAAAAGAGCACTGGCCGCGCCAAGAAGTAATTCTGGCAAGCTAGTCTGCATCATTGAACGGGCCGCTTACGCGGCCCGTTTTTTTTGCCGCAGCGAAATCGCCGCGCTAGGTGTTAACTGCCGGTGATGGCCAGTGCCACCGCTTCGGCCACCTTGATGCCATCGATGGAAGCGGACATGATGCCACCCGCATAACCTGCACCTTCGCCGGCCGGGAACAGGCCCTTGGTGTTGATACTTTGCAAACTATGGTCGTCGCGCCGGATACGCACCGGCGATGAAGTGCGCGTTTCGACCCCGGTCAGCACCGCATCATGCATGGCGTAACCGCGAATCTGCTTCTCGAACATCGGCAAGGCTTCACGAATGGCATCGATCGCATAATCCGGCAAGGAAGTGCTCAGATCACCCAGTAGCACACCCGGTTTGTAGGATGGCGTGACACTGCCGAGTTCAGTGGAGGGCCGCTTGGCAAGAAAATCACCCACCAGTTGCCCTGGCGCATCATAGGTGCTACCGCCCAGTTCATAGGCTCGCGACTCCCAGTGGCGCTGAAAATCGACGCCGGCCAGCGGATGGCCAGGATAGTCCGCCGGCGAAATGCCGACCACGATACCGCTGTTGGCATTGCGCTCATTGCGCGAATACTGGCTCATGCCATTGGTCACCACGCGCCCCGGCTCAGATGTCGCCGCCACCACCGTACCACCCGGACACATGCAAAAACTATAGACAGCGCGGCCGTTGGAACTGTGGTGCACCAGCTTGTAATCAGCCGCCCCCAGAATGGGATGCCCGGCGCTGGGACCAAAGCGGCACTGGTCGATCATCGATTGCGGATGTTCTGCGCGAAAGCCGATCGAGAACGGTTTGGCCTCCATGTAGACGCCACGGTCGTAGAGCATCTGAAAGGTATCGCGCGCGCTGTGGCCGATTGCCAGCACCACGTGTTGCGTCTCGATATGCTCGCCGCTGGCCAGCACTACCCCGCGCACTTGCCCATCTTCGATGACGATGTCATCGGCCTTTTGTTCGAAGCGGAACTCACCACCCAAAGCGACGATCTTCTCGCGCATCAGTTGCACCATTTTGACCAGTCGAAACGTACCAATGTGCGGCTTGCTGACGTACAGGATTTCCGGCGGCGCATCGGCAGCGACAAATTCAGTCAATACCTTGCGTCCATAATGCTTGGGGTCCTTGACCTGGCTGTAGAGCTTGCCGTCAGAAAAGGTCCCTGCGCCGCCTTCACCGAACTGCACATTCGATTCCGGCTTGAGCTCGCGCTGACGCCACAGGCCCCACGTATCCTTGGTACGTTCACGCACCATCTTGCCGCGTTCCAGAATGATGGGGTTAAAGCCCATCTCGGCCAGAATCAACCCGGCAAAAATACCGCACGGGCCGGTACCGATAACCACCGGCCGCTGACGCAATCCGGCCGGCGCCTTGGCCACAAAGCGGTAGCTGGTGTCTGGCGTAGGCACGATGGCGGTCTTGTTCACGCTCTTGCCCTGCCCCGACTGCTTAGCCAGCACCGCCGCCTCATCGGCGACTTCAACATCAATCGTGTAATTGAGCAGGATCGCCGACTTCTTGCGGGCGTCATAGCTGCGCCGAAACAGGCTCACGCTCAACAATTGCGTGTCCGGGATACCCAGGCGCACCAGGATCGCCGCACGCAGATCGGCTTCGGGATGGTCCAGCGGGAGTTGTAATTCAGCAATTCGCAGCATGTGCAATAGTCCGGTCAAACTTCAGGCAGGATGTCCTGGCAAACCCTTTGCCATGCCAGTCACGCGCCCGTATAAAAGGCGCCATTTTACTCTACCGCACCGCTTTTCAGCGGCAATCCCGCCCCAAGCGGCTCTGTGCAGGTAGTGACGACGATTGCCTGACGATAGGCTGACAGCGAGTTTGTTTCGTTTTATTTCAGAAGGCTAAAAAGGCCCCTTCTCGAAACACAAAATTACATCTCGGAACCAGAGACTGATCTAAAGTTCAGACGTACCAGCCTTACCAATTTTTACACCGTTTGCCTTACATTTTCGGAGCGCATCATGCTTTACAAAAAACTCATCCTCGCTGCCTTGATCACCGCCAGCGCCAGCTCGGCCTTACTGATCGCGCCCGCCGCACAAGCCCAGGTTGGCATCATTATCGGCACGCCGCCACCACCACCACGTTATGAAGCGCCGCCGCCGATGCGTCATGGTTTCGTCTGGGCGCAAGGCTACTGGGCTTGGGATGGACATCGCCACGTCTGGGTCGACGGCCATTGGGAGCGTGTGCACCGCGGCTATCGCTATGCGCCACCGGGCTGGCATCAAGGTCCGCGCGGCTGGGAATTCAACCAAGGCGGCTGGCAACGTTAATCCGGCAGTCATTGCAACAAACGGGCCCGCATCTGTCATGGCACAGATGCGGGCCCGTTTGTTTGCGAGAGATCGCCAAGCGTTTAGGCATCTCACGCAACACCGTCAGACGATACATTCGCGCTGAAACCATTGAGCCAGGCTACGCAGACAGGCGTCCTCGGAGTTCTCTGGGCAAATACACACTCAAACTCTCGGCCTGGTTAAAGACGGAGGCCGCCAAATCACGCAAGCAACGTTGCACGTTAAAACAGCTCCATTTGGAGCTGCGAGCGTTGGGTTATGAAGGATCCTACGATCCGGTCGCATCCTTCACCAGACGTTGGAAGATGGATCAATTGGAGAGAGTCAATGCTGCGAGCAAATCAACAATTTTGCGCCTCTCGGGCTCTATCGTGAACACAGCATGAGTTCTGCTGCATTCTAGAAATTGATGGCCCAGGATGTTAAATTCCGTTCAAAATTGCGGCGCAATTGCACCGGATCTCATCCCGATGTGTTCGCCAGTCTGCCGTCACGACCTTGACCTCGAATGGCTTGCGACACCGTTCCATTGTGCGTTCCTGGATGCAGGTGCGACTTAAATCAGGTAGTGCGCCGATGTGCTTTGAGCGCAAAGCGACCGGGATCAAGCAACGCCAGCGCATCCTTACCCAAAGGCATCGGCTCGCCCGTCAGCTGACACGCCACAATTTCCGCCGCCAGCGGCGCCCAGATCAGGCCGCGCGAGGCATACCCCAGCAAACCATACAATTGTGGATGACGCGGCACTTCACGCAACTGCACTTCGCCGCCGGCAGCCAGGGCGGTCATGTCCGGCAAGGCGCCGGCCAACGGCAAGCGATCGGCCGAGACACAGCGAAAACCAACCCGGCCGCTCCAAGTGGCGGGATCGACTTCGGCGTGCCACTGCGGCAACATTTGCTGCAACTTGGTCAGATTGCCCATATGGCTGTCCAGGCGCAAACCCACATCCTCGTCCCCCTGATCGTAACTGGCACCCATGCTGATGACACCATCGACCGCACCGGTCAGATAACCGTCACCACACAAGGCCAGCGGCAATGCCGGCAGTTGCGCCGCCGGTACATGACTGACCTGACCGCGTATGCTCTGCAGCGGCAGTGTTGCCGCTTGTTCGAAATGTAGTGCATCCATGCCGTTGGCCAAAATCAATGCCGGCGCCTGCGCCAGCACAGCACCCTCTGCGCCCAGTACCTGCCAGTCTTGGCCGCAGCGCCGCAACGTCAATGCCGTGTGATGAAAATGTCTTTGCAAGCGCGTGGCGCAAGCAGCCAGCATGGCCTCGCACAACAATGCCGGGCGCAGCCAGCCGGCGCGCGGAAACCACCAACCGCTGCCCGCAGCCATTCCCAAGCGCGCGCTGGCAGCTTGCGGCGACAACCATTGGGCAAACTCAGGCGGATAGCGCCAATGGCGAGCGGCCTCTTCAAATGCCCACGCCTGCGTCGCATCGCGCGCCAGATGCAACACACCACAGGCGGCACCTATCGTCTGCCCGGCAGCGAACACACCGACTTGCGCCCACACTTGCTGGGCAAACAAAAAAGCGGCACGGCTCAGCTTGGCAGTCGGATTGTCGTCGCGCGAAATCGATGGCATGTAGACACCGGCCAGATTGCCCGAGGCTTCCTGTGCCGGCTGCCCATGGCGCTCCAACAACGTCACTTGCCAACCGCGTGCTGCCAAGCGTTCGCAGGCAGCACTGCCGGCCAGACCGGCACCGATCACAATGGCATGGCGCGCCGTCGCATCCGCCGTCGCACCTACTGGCGTGGCTGCGATTTGCCAGCGCGGCGCAAATTCGGCGGCATTGCTTGCCGTGACCACAAACCCGGCTTGTTGCAAGTGCGTCGCATAGCGTGCCTCGGCCTGCGGCAAGCACAGCCGGGCCAGCGGTGCCGCCAGACGAGCCAGTCGAGCCAATAAGGCCGGGGTCCACAAAGTCTGATCGTCATGCAGCAAGAAGCAGTCGACGCTGCCGTCCAATTGCATCAACGCCGGCGCGATATCGCCGACGATCAAGGTCAATATGAGTTGGCCCTGCGCCAGCAATAAACGGTGATAACCAGGCGTGGCCGGCGGCCAGAGTGCCTGTAATTGGGGCAGCAGGCCTAAGGGATCGCGCTCGCTGGATGCTGGCAGCAAGCGCTCGGGCATGGTCTGTTGTGGCACCAGCATGAAGTAATGCAAGCGCTGCGGCACCGGGGCACCGGCATCCTGTTGTTGCTGCCAGAGCGTCCATAGACGCAGCAACTGGCGGCCGTCGTCGCCCGTGGTCTGCACTGCGGTATAGCAGGCACGTCTGTGCCAATGAGTGCAGGCATCAACATCGACAGCGGAAGCAAATGGCGTAGGTGACATACAAAAATAGAGGCGGTGTAAAAATCGGAATTATTTAAGAACAACCGGAATTACTTGATGGCAATTTTTGATTCCCGAGTGGCGTGCGCCTGCACCGATTTTCCTGCTCAGGAAGCGAGATTGATTTTTGCATTTTCAATAACCACTAGCTTAAGCTGAGCCAAGGCAGGAGGCATGTCGCGATGCGCGCTATGTAGACAGAGCTCAACTGTTGGCAACGGCGGGAGACCATGCTTACCATCGAGTCGTTGAAGAGACGGCGGTACACCTGCCCCAGTTCTCAATGTGACCCCCAACCCTGCCAAGACTCCGGCCCAAAGACTCTGAAGACTGGCCGTGGTGTAGGCAAGTCTCCAGGAGATATTGGCGTTGTCGAGCGCCTCAATGCCTGCGCGGCGAAAGAAGCAAGGCGAATTGTATAAGGCCAGGTCCAATGGAGCGTCCGATTTTAGGCAAAAATCGATCCCAGCTGGGCCGATCCATGACATTTGCAGGGTAGCGACGTGTTCAGCGTCTGGACGGTTTTCATAACCCATGACGAGCACGAGGTCGAGTTCACCACGGTCTAATCGTTCAAGCAGTATGCCGTTTCGTTCGACAGCAATCTCTACGCAAACCGCAGGGTGCGTTTTTTTAAATTGCCCTAGTGCAACCGGGAGCCAAGTTTCGGCGAAATCACCAGGGAGGCCAAAGCGTACCGTACCCGCAACAGAAGCTCCCCGGACGGCCCGCACGGCTTCATCATTAAGATCCAAGATGCGGCGCGCGTATGAAAGAATCAAATCACCGGACGCCGTTAGGACCAAGCCTCGTCCTTGTCGGCGGAATAGCGGCTGACCGACCTGCTCCTCAAGTTTGCGCATTTGTTGGCTTACTGCCGATTGCGAGCGGCCGACTTGTTCAGCGGCGCGGTTCAGACTTCCCAACTGCTGAGTTGCCAGAAGAGTCCGCAAGGCATCAATACCGAGATTGGGTGGCGGCATAGTTCAGTTTTTCTGAATGGATAGCGCTGAATTATCGCATTCATTACACATTCGTCCGGCTATGATCAAGCAATGGTTGATCGTAATTCGCTCACTACACAATGCTCTCGATCAAACCTCGATGTGCGCAGATTCGCGCCCCATCTCATGGAGAAAATCACTGTATGTATGGTCCGACAAATTTTAAGCGTGGCATCTGGGTTTCAGCTTTCGCGACGTGCATGTTATTGGCGACCGGCGTGCAAGCCGCCGCAATAGTTGATGAGCCGCTGCTGGTGGGCACATGGACTTTAGTGGCGGCAGATGTTCTACATCCCGATGGGGCACGAGGGCACGACTATGGCGCCGCTCCCAATGGATTGCTGCAAATTGACGTGCAGGGACATTATTCGCTACAAATTTTCAAATCCGAACGCCCTCAATTTTCTTCGGGTGACAAAAGTGCAGGTACAACGGATGAATACAAAGCCGCCGTCATGGGTTCCAGCACGCACTTCGGCACGATCAGCGTCAACGCGGCTGACAGAACGCTGATTTTTCACATTCAGAATGCGTCCTTTCCTAATTGGGAGGGGCAACAGCAAAAGCGAAGCTACGAGCTCAAAGGTGACGAACTGAGCTATCGCGTGACACCCCGACCGAATGGAGATGTGCCGATTTCGGTATGGAAACGTCTTAATTAGACCGACTATCA
>Ga0302155_10000202_pt1 | contig 49814 bp, 38 predicted proteins | sample I_Bog_N3_1_FD_193508 | JGI IMG/M metagenome (GOLD analysis project Ga0302155, IMG submission 193508) | Peat permafrost microbial communities from Stordalen Mire near Abisko, Sweden - I_Bog_N3_1 | ecosystem: Environmental > Terrestrial > Soil > Wetlands > Peat | place: Sweden: Abisko, Stordalen... | reverse complement strand
GGCCGAAGGTCAGCAGCACGGCGCAGATCGAGCAGTGGATCAGAGAAAACCTGGGCACGGTGTTTCACCCAGTGGGCACCTGCAAAATGGGCAATGATCCCATGGCGGTGGTCGATGACCAGCTGCGCGTCCATGGCCTGCAAGGGTTGCGGGTGGCGGACGCATCGATTATGCCGACCCTGGTGACCGGCAACACCAACGCTGGCGCGATCATGATCGGCGAGAAAGCCGCAGACCTGGTGCTTGGCAAGGTGCCGCCGAAGCAGACACCATTGGTTGAACGAGAGTTGCCTGTTCTCTCACACTGTCGCTGATGCCTCAAGCCTGTTGACCTTGAAGATACCTTGACGGCTAGGGGCGCAGGTGGCGATCAAAAAATCACGTGAGCCTTTTATGGTGACACTTGCCCCGACCACACTCGAACTTCAGTCCATGTCCAAGCCCTCTAAACTCCTAGCCGGAGCCGATAACTGAAACCCCAGCGCGTTGTAATCATCAACCTCAGGACCACGGGCCCCTCTAAACACTTTCCTGCCATCGACGCGTGAACAGTTCAGGGGGCGGAACGAAATGCAGCGCAACCATCCACCTCCAGTGGTGAGGCGGACCGAACAACAAACAGATGCCAACCCGGTGTGGCTATGGCGCAAAAGCGACGAGTGCCCCTTGCCCTTTCAAGAGCGGGCGGGAATTACTGCTGATCTGTCCCAACGGCCAATTCATAGCCATCTGGATGCCGCCAAGGAAAGCGAAACAGCTTACGTGCGAGCCTAGCGAGTCGGGTAGCCGTCCCTGGGGTCATGGGCTAAGTGTAACGGTCATCCGTCGTATTCAATTGCCATCGCCAATGGTGGTACCACCGTCAACGATGAGGTTTTGTCCAGTGATGAAACCACCGGCCGGCCCGGCCAGTAGCAAGGCCAAACCGGCGACCTCATCGGGTATGCCGGCGCGCCGCAAGGGCGTCAGGGCCAGGCGCTTTTGCATCAGCGCCGGGGAATCTGTCAGCGGCCGGGCGAATTCGGTCTGGATCACGCCAGGGCTGATGGCGTTGACCCTGATGTTCGACGGTCCCCACTCAACTGCCAGGTTTCGTGCCAGTTGGGCCAACGCGGCCTTGGACAGGCCGTACAAACCCAACGACCTATTCCCGCGTACGCCTGCAATGCTCGCAATCAGCACAACACTGCCGCCCCCGCGAGCCACCATGGAGGGAACCAGCGCGGTCGTCAACCACAGGGCACTGCGCAAGTTCACGGTCATGGTGGTCTCCCAGTCGAGATCGCTGGCCGTGGCCAGTGGCCCCATGTGCGGCGCGACCCCGGCATTGCACACCAGTGCATCCAGGCCCCCGAATTGGGCCCGGACTGCTGCGGCCAAACCTTCCACCTCGCTATGCGCAGCAAGATCCGCTTTCACCGGCCAGGCATCAATGCCCTCCCCAACGAGCAGTGCCGCGATCTGCTGACAGTCGTCGTAGGACTCGCTACTGATCGCCAGGCGTGCACCTGCACGGCCGTAAGCACGAGCGATCGCCAAGCCAATGCCCCGGGAGGCCCCGGTAATCAACGCCGTTTTTCCAGTCAGTTCGAACAGGTCCCGGTTCATACCTGTTTTCCCGCGGTTATCGCAGGAGGAATACGCAGGCAACAGATCGCCACCGCCCCGACCATGGGGTAACTGCAACAACAGGCCAATAAAGTCATCCGTAAACTCTGTTTCATAACTCACACCCCTTCGCAGGCCAGAGCAGCGCTCCACGCCATAAGTCATTCAGTCCTAAACAGGCAGCCCCTACAAAAAGAGACAGCGCTTATCAGCCCCTGGATTAGCAGGCGCTGATTAATTCACGGTTCAACTTTTTAAGTACCATCGCCAGGAACAACGACCCTATCGGAGCCCTGACCCCACTAACGCATCAGGGGTAAATTCCGAAGCCTTGAACGGCGGGACGATGCGATACTGATCGGCACTGCCAGCAAAGACATCACTGGCAAACCAAGTACCGGTGACCAGATCATAGAAACCGGCTGTGGTCGTCACTGTGCCTGGAAGATCTGGCATAACGACCGGAATGCTGTAAAGCACCTTGGCCATTTGCCCCTTGACGTCGTAACGCTCACCAAGTACTGCGGACCAGGTATCCTCATCCAAGTAATAGGTGCTTTTGGGCATCACGTGCCGTACACCTGGTTTCAGTGTCGCTTCAACAACCCATACCCGGTGCAATTCCCAACGCACTTTGTCCGGATTCATGTGCTTTGGACCGAGCAGCTCTGCAGGCGAAGCTGCCGTCATCACCTTGTTGCTGTTGTAAGGTATAAACATCTCTTTCTTGCCGAGCAGCTTCCAGTCAAAACGATCAATTCGGCCGGTAAACACGGACACTTCGTCGAAACTCATGACTCCCGCAGTCGCCGGTGTCGGCGTATCACAGCATGCATTAGGCAGGCGACGGATACGCCGTTGTCCAGGCAGATAGGTCCAGGAAGTGGTCTTCTCACCATCAATATTTTCGGCGCCGAGAATAGCTTCGCCTGCCCTCAGGGGCGGTCCTTCGGTGCGTAAGCGGGCGAACCAGAAGACCCCGCTTTTCTCATCGAACGTGCCCGGCATGTACCAGGGAAGCTGCGCGTCGACACGCGCCTCGCTAGTCATGTTGAGCTTGCCCTCACTAGTGATCAGGTATTGACGAATACCCGAATGCCAGGACACGCCACGCCAGCGCAATAGATGATTCCAGATCGCTTCGGCCCCGGAGCGGGGGATAGGAAACGGTATACCACCCGCGCCTCCATCAGGGCGCTCTGCGGATGTTCCCGACACCAGTTTTACCGCCGCTGCGTTAGCCCGAGTTGCGTCATAGACCGATTGGGGCGCCGCAGCAGAACGGTGGGTCTGATAAACCAGCAGCTGATAAGAGTCGGGATACTTCTTCAGTAGAGCCTGCGTACCGGGAGAGAGCTTGTCAGCGTACTGCGCCATGGTTGCAGCTGTAATGGTAAACAGCGGCTTTTCGCTGGCATACGGATCCCCACGTTTGCCACCATCGACAGTGGAAGCATCCATGAGGCCGCCATCCCATGCCGGAATACTGCCATCCTTGTTCCCCGCCCGCTCCGCGCCTAGTGGCGTGAGTGTAGTGCCCAGCTTGGCAGCTTCTTCCGCAGGCACGGCCGCAAAGGTCCCGCCAATGGGCAGAAGAATGCTCAGGAAGAGCGCCGCCCGCGTGATATTAAAGTTTTTTTTGTTCATGGCGTGAGTCCTTAAAAAGTACGACTGACACTGAAGGATACGAAGTCGCGGTCTTTCCATGCCTGCAAGTAGCTGTAATGACCTGACTCATCTAGGCCCCCACCCTCTGGCCCATAGTAATGTGTGTAGTTGAGCCCCAAGTTCCATACGCTGTCGTAGGTACCTTTAACTCCGATGTTCATATCGCCACCGCGATCAACACCGAATCCCACCCCCAAGGCAGACGACTTTCCGCGGCCGTAACTCATACCAACTGGCACACTAATATCGAGACCCGGTATAACCTGACGATAAGTGGGTTCATATACGGTGCGTAACTGCCACGCATCTCGATCGGCATTCGGATCTAGTGCGTCTGGGTTTAAAGTAATGCTAAGCGTTCTGTTCCAGGCCACTTCACCGGTGAAGCTTGCTTCTTGGGCAACCCAGCTCGGCCCGAAGCTGCTCATCCACGATAGATTTGCGTGCAATGTATGGCCAGTGGCGTACAAAGGATCACGGTAGTTATTGATGTTCTCGCCTTGCAACAACGGTCGCTGGCTAGTAGAAGCTAACGGTTGATGCCAGCGACTAGAAAGCTCGCCCGCAACGTTTGAACCCAAAAAAGTTGTAGAAAAACTGGTGCCGATCGACTCGATGCCCTCGCCATAAACCCAGTAGTATTCACCTTCCCTTCCCGAGGCCGGATCCAGATTGGCAAAATCAAACCGCGTGAGCAACTCAGGGGATTTATCGTTGTAACGAATAGCATAGATACCCCAATCCACCTCGTCGGTTCGCCAGCGAACCTGAAGACCGCCCTGTCCGCTATTCTTGGCATCCACATCCCTGCCGTGATAAAGCGCCAGGGGCTGGCCTCCCTGGATAAGCGGCGCACCGACTAGAAGCCTTTCGCTCTGCTCACTGTATGCATCGACCGAGCTAAAATAGCTACCAGAGGCGGCAAAGCGACTCGCCTCCCACTTCAATTGGTAATACGCCCCAACTGTGACATCAGGAGTCAATTGGATCTGAGTACTGATCTGCTGAACAGGCCGAATGATTTCCTTGAACAGCGAGTTGGGCACAGACTGAGCCTTGATCGTATCTGTAGGAGCCATGCCTCCGGCGATGCCATTCATTCCGTAAAATAGACTTTCACCCCACTGCATGGCGAACTGGCCAACGCGACCGCTAATGGGGATATCACCTATTTCACCCTGCGCAGACACGAAGGCATCCAACAGCTCCGCTTGCCGACCATGTAACTTCTGGGCGCCCTCAGTAAAATGATTGTAAGCTGCCGAATAATTATTATTCGTGGACGGCGAGTTATTATCGTTACTGCGGTTGTAAACATCGTCATACCACGCCGCGCCACTCAAACGGCCCCCAAAATTCTGATACTCCAGATCCAGTTCCGAAAACAAATCAAGACGGTTGGAAATGAGACCACGGCCAAAACTTCGATCACCATCATCGAGATTGAGATTTTTTTGCCCATCAATCAGGGAACTGCTCGGTGATTTCGTTCGCCAGGCGGCACTGTACTTCACAGTGTTATCCCAACGGGTACGCAACTCCGGAATACCTGTATCCCATTCGAAAGCATTTGCAGTAGGCACGCTAGCTACCAACAACAAAGCCACAGTCAATTTACCACTATTATATGCACTAGGAGTGCAACGCAAACATTTACGATAGAAAGTCATCAATACACCCTCTTTTTATTATATGGGTCACAGATGAAACATGATGATTGTCAGGGCAAATCGATCAGCTTACGCTTCATGATTTTTCCGGAACTGGTCATTGGTAATGCGGGAACAACTCGATATATTTTCGGAATCTTGTAAGCAGCTAGCCGTGTTCGACAGTACTGCTCGATAGCTTCCTCGTCCAAACTCAGACCGTCCCGCATCACGATATAAGCCTTTACCAGCTCGCCTTTTTGCTCGTCAGGTATCCCGGCGACGGCAACCATGGCCACGCCAGGAAACTCGATAATCACGCGCTCTACTTCAGCGGGGTAAATATTGAAGCCTGCGGTGATGATCATGTCCTTCAGCCGGTCGACGACGTATAGATACCCATCACGATCCTGGCGCACCAAGTCGCCGGTACTCAGCCATCCCGCATCATCAATCGCCTTTACGGTCGCTTCTGCGTTATTGAAGTAGCCTCCCATGACCATGGAGCCGCGAATCTGAAGCTCACCTATCTCGCCAACGGAAAGAATGCTTCTTTCGTCGTCAACCGACACCACTCTTGCTTGCAGGTGAGGCAGCGGAACACCAATACTTCCCTGGCGGCGCGGCCCATAAAGGCTGTGCGTCGCGCCCAACCCGCCAAGCTCTGTCATGCCCCAGAGCTCGAGTATGGGGCAGCCCAATTCAGCCTCCAGCTGAATCATTTTTTGCTCTGGCATGGTTTGTCCACCTACCGTGCAGCGGCGCAGTGACGACACATCAAACGAGGCGAGGCGACCGCTGTTGAGCAGGTACATGTACATGGTCGGCACACCTTCAAACAGCGTGGCTTGCCGACTTTGAATACTCCTGAGCACCTCATCGACATTGAATGTCTTGTGCAACACCAAGGTCATACCGCAGGCGATGGCAGTATTCATGACGATATTTCCGTACACATGCGAGCAGGGCAGCGCACTGACCACAACGTCATGCTCTGTCCGTCCGTGCAAGGTTGCGGTCATGGCGGTGTTCATCAGTACCGAGTGGTGGCTTAATACGGCACCCTTGGGATGCCCTGTGGTGCCCGATGTATAGCAAATGGTGCTGGGATCATCCGAGCAGAGCGAGCCGGACTCGATATCCTCGCGGGCCGCTTCGTTTTCCAATATTTCGAACAAGCCGACCGAGCCCAAGGATGTTTCCTGCCCGAAGCACACACGTAACACTATCTCGGACTCGCCAGGAAGTGCATTCAGGGCGGACATGCGCCCCGCTTCACCCAATACGGCTCGTGCGCCACAGTCGAGCATTGCATAATTTGCCTCCTCAGCCGTCAGCATCAAGTTAAGGGGATTTACAATCGCACCGATCTTGAGTACTGCGTAGTAAGCAATCACCCATTCGGGACAATTTGGCGAGTACAGTGATACAACATCACCCGCCAAGATGCCGTTACGTTGCAGATACGCCGCAGTCTTTCGACTAGCTTGCTCAAGGCGTTCAAAAGTCCACTCTTGATCTTCATAGACCAGGGCAAGTTTTTGCGGATGGCGCTGGGCCGCTCGCTCCAGTAACTGGCCGATAGTCTCTAGTGCGAAGCCAGACATCACGGCATCGCCTTGAAAAAGGTAGTTTGAAGATTCGTGTACTCCGCCAGACCGTGCAGAGAGTTCTCGATGCCCAAGCCAGATTGTTTATGCCCACCGAAGGGAACATCGGGCGAGAAGGTATGGATCTGGTTGATCCACACGGTACCCACCTCCAGGCGCCGTGCAATGCTCTGTGCCAGCTCAATGTCCTTGCCCCATACCGAAGCAGCGAGTCCATAGCACGTATCATTAGCGCGGCGAATCACGTCCTCGATATCGCGGTATTTGAGCAAGGGCAGAACAGGGCCGAAGGCTTCCTCCACCACGGACTTCGAATCGTCCGCAGGATTATCGACAAACGTCACCGGTATAAAATATCCAGTGCCAGGTAGGGGCTGACCACCGGCAAGGAACGCAAAGCCTTCTTTCCGGGTTTCTTCGAGCAGTTGACAGACTTTATCGAACTGCATCTTGTTCTGCAGCGGGCCTAACTCGACTCCTGCCTCCAGGCCACTGCCCAGCTTGACAGTCTTAGCATAGGCAACCAGCTCGGCTGCCAATTCATCGTATATGGACTCATGGATATACAGGCGCTTGCAGGCGACACAGAATTGGCCGCTGTTAGCGAACGCCGCCCAAAACAGGTCTTTGGCGACGGCTTTGGGATCGACATCCGGCAACACGATCGCAGGATCATTGCCACCAAGCTCCAGCGTCAAACGCTTGAGGTTGACCGAGGCACTCTGCATCACACGCCGCCCGGTAGCGGTCGACCCCGTGAACGAAATCTTGGCAATATCCTGGTGCTGGGTCATCCATTCGCCCAGTTCGTTTTCACCAGACAAGATGTTGAGCACACCGGGGGCCAACACTGCCTGAGCGAGCTCACCAAAAAGCAATGTGCATAACGGCGTATAGGGTGAGGGTTTAAGAACCACCGTGTTCCCCGCCACCAGCGCGGGTGCAACTTTCCAGATGGCCAGCAGCAGTGGGAAATTCCAAGGAGTAATGGCTCCAATTACGCCGAGCGCCGTATGGCGTGTAACCACTGTGCCCTCGGCCCGCTCAGAGACCTCTTCCGGTAGCGCTTGCTTGGCAATTTCACGCAGCCAATGAATCGCCCCGGAAATCTCCCACTCGGCGGCCGCGCGACTTTTACCCTGCTCGGTCACCAGTAATTTTATGAACCGATCGCTCTGCTGCTCTATCAGTTCCCCTAGCTCTCTAACCCGTGCCTGACGCTCCTGCACCGGCGCCGCAGACCAAGCAGGAAAGGCATTCTTCGCGCCGGCTACCGCGTCTTCTAAATGTTGACGAGATGCCAACGGAAACGTGCAGATAACGGCTTCAGTCGCTGGATTGAGGGCATTCGCAGTGCGTTCGGAACTGACAATTTTCCCATTGATGCTCAACGCATAAACATGATCGGTCATGACATTTCCTCTTCTTCTATTTATTGAGGATTGAAAATCTATAACTGTGTTGCCTGCTTCGATTGCTTTACAAACTCTCGAGGGGAAAAACCAGAGCATTTTTTGAAGGCTGTGCGAAAGGCGGCTTCCGATAGGTAGCCCAGATCCTGTGCAAGAGTGGTGACTGATACTTTGCCAATGGCCAGCGCCTCACGCGCCAAATGCATTCGCCAAGAGCCTATGTAGCGCAAGGGTGGCTCTCCCACACATGCCAGGAAACGCTCGGCAAACAGCGAGCGTGACATACCGGCCTGCTTGGCCAGCCCTGCTACCGACCAGCGCCGACCAGGCTGGTTGTGAACGGCTGCCAGCGCACGAGCAATCTTGGGGTCAGAAAGCCCCCCCAACCAACCTTTGCGGATATCGTCGCGATTGAGTGCATACGCACGGACTGCCAGCATGACGAACAATTGGACTGACTGAGCTGCAATAGCCGTAAACCCGGGTTGCGGCTCAACGTCGCCGGGCACACAAGAGTTGAGAATTGGCTGCAACACACTCAGACTTACCTGTGGGGCACGGATAACCATCATTTCCGGCAGAGCTTCGACCAATGGCCCAAGGCGCCGGTCGTTGAACCCGAAAGCGGTAGAAACGATTCGAGCGCCCTTCTCGGCGCCAGCGCCCCATTGCACTTGTCGCGGGCCTTGCAAACTGACACCTGGCTTGAACTTGGGGAGCTGTGCCTCACCCCACAATTGCTCTGCGGCGACCGCTTTGGATTGCGGAGAACCTAAAAAGGTATAGCTCTTACCAACTGTCCCCCTCGGAAAAATGAAAGTGTCTCCGGCGTTGAATACCTGCATCGAACCTTTGGCGAGCGAAAGGAAGACTTGCCCCTCGATGACCGTCCAACTAAATCCGTGGGGGTAGTTGATCTCTACACCCCAGTCGCCGAAAAAGTCGAATACAAAAATCGCCGATGAGTCCACCTTCATTGAAGCCAGTGCAACGCTCAGCAAATCCGCATCCTGACCGCCAGGCCCGACTGCAGACTCTTGTGGCGTGCGCTCGTTCGCAGAAGCACCGTTTATATTCATCGGCATGAAAGCGATACTCGTCAGCTGAATTGTTTGGCCAGGATTTTTCTCAACAACGGCCGCAGCCACCTATGGAACAAGACTTTTTTAACAAAAGGCCAAGCCTTGGCTTCAGGGCTTAACTGCGGTCCGACGAAAGCTTTCGAGTCCGACAGGTTTTGCGGATCAAAGGCGTTTTTTACGCGCCTCATCCAGACATTGGCATTCCCGAGGTTTTTCCCGAACATATCCGCCGCTGGCCCAAACAGGAAAAAGGTAATACCCACCGGATCCTTCTCACCCTTGATGAAGCCGCGGAGGATGAACTCCACGGCGGCGACAAGGCTCTTGGACACGAACCTGTTCGCCCCCGGGTTATTCTCAGTCCAGATGTGCCGTCCCTCACTTGGCCACATCCAGTTTTGCTCCGTGTCGGCTTGAAGGAGCTCACCTCCAGGCTTCTGCATATCTCCGAGCAACTCTTCACTGTGCTGGATGGCTTTAGGGATACAGGCAAACGAGTCGAAAATTCCGAGACTTACGGCTGCAGCGGAGCCCATACGGTTAAACCGAGCGACATAGAGCGAGGTCACCAGATTCGCAGCCAGTATCTGCTCGTGGTCGGGGCGCAGCGCCACGACGCGTCCAAAGGTCTGGTCCAGGATTGCCATAAGCACATCCTGTTTCCATTTTAGTTCCGTCGGGCTCCACGCCATCAACATCAGAGTCCAGCTTTTGCCTGTTTCCCCACGTGCTGCTTCTACGAGCGTGCCGGCAGCATGAGCCTCATAATAGGCGCGGTTAGTTTCAGCAAAAATGTTGCCTACAGCTACAGGTGGAGTACGCGTCATGAAAGCCGCGATACGCGAATGCTGGATGTCGTAAGTCGCAGCCGTGAGATCTTTCCAACTCTCCCAGGACAGCTGGTATAGAGCAAAATTTTCCGGAACTTTGATACCACGCTGAGGGTGCGCCCCTGTCCACTCCAGCGCTGCGGGGCCTGCCCAAGGATAAAGTTTGTAACCTATACGGGTGAACACACCCAAACCACCCAGTGCGCCCATAACACCTCGGATCATTCCACGGAAACCGGGGCCAGGCCCCTCACCCGTGAACCAGCCGGAATCGCTACCGCTGCTGCCAATCCGGACGATCTCGCCCTCAGGGGTCACCCACTCCAAGGACAGTAGGTTTCGAGAATTGTTACTTGTGTGGTTTCCCGGCACGCCGACGCCCGCCATGGAAGTCGCTGACGCCAAAGGTGAATGTATGGGACCCGCACCAATGATGTGGCACATCAGATTGTGTTGCATCACCTCCGCCAGGAGTTCCCCCGCAGTCACGTAAGGCTCAATGATTGCCATACGATTCTTGTGGTCCACTTCGAGGCGATTCATACGCCGTAGATCTATCGAAACCGATCCCTTGGTACCCACACCGGCATAGTTTCCGTAACCAGTACTGTGGGCCTTGAATTTGATCCCGTGCCGAGCGCATGTCTTGATGATCCCCGCGACTTGCTCGGTAGTGGCTGGAAGAACCACGACTGCAGGAGGTTTGCCCAGCAGTGTACGCGTCGAGGGATCAGCACCCAGTCCAAACCAGTCATGACTCGCGGTCACACAGTCATCTTCCGAGAGGAACTGCTCCCCCACAATGTCTGCCAGATCGCGATAAATCTCTTTAGGAAGACGGCTCATGCTTGCCCCCACTGAATATGGTCAGCCACAACCTCGAGGACGCCTTTGACCTCAATCTGAAAGTTGTTACGTTGGGCAATCGCTCGCAGGTGGAGCTCACAACCGGCACAAGATGTCACCAGACATGAAGCACCAGTAGCCTGAGCCTCCTTGAGCCGATTAATTGCTGCCATTTCCGCCATCTCCGGATATGCCTGTGGTGTACCTGCTGACGCACCGCAGCAATAGGAGTGAGCGCGGTTTCTTTCCATTTCAACCAAAGTGAGCCCTGGTACCCGAGAAAGCGTTTGGCGTGCCGACTCATAGTTGCCGCCGTTACCGAAGCGTACCGGTCGGGTACTGTCGGGTACCGAGAGGGTATTCAACACGTTGATCCATTTCCCTTGCCATTGAACATAGGTTTCGCTCATACGGCCTAACTTGCAGGGGTCATGATAAGTAATGATCTTCTGGCTTTTCCCTGTCAGGGCGAACACGCCTTGCTGCAGTAGTCGTTCCAAATAGTCGGACACATGTAAAACCTCCACCGCCCCTAACTCCACACCTAACCGTGGGTATATATTACGGAACGCTGAATACGCCTGAGCACTTGTTGTAACTACGAGCTCGGCATGGCTTTTTCTGACAACTTCGGCGAGAGCCTGCGCCATTTCAAGGGCTACGTCTTGATAGCCAATGTCATAAGCGGTACCACCGCCATCGTTTTCATCATCCATTGCCATACCAAAGTCGATGCCGGTCTTTTGCATGATTTTTATCGTAGTGCGCAACGAAGGCCACTGCGCCTTGTCAAAGGCGACCTCTCCACCTATGTGCAAAAGAACATCAACCGGCCCTTGGCTCGCATTAGTCAGGGACAATCCGACGGCCCAATCATTTCTGGAGTGGCGCGGCCCAAGATGCGAGCCCTGCGCCAGCATTCTTTCGACCAATTCCCTCAATACCGGTGGAACGTTTCCTGCTTTTGCGAGATGAGCGCGCAAGGCGTACATGGTATCCATGGGCTCGACGTTATCGCCTTCGTTAGTCTTGCAGGCGGTGTCGCACGCGCCGCACATCGTGCAGGCGAAAACACTATCAATCAACCGAGGCGTCGCTTCTAGATTATTTTTTACCAAGGCATAACTGGTGATCACCTTACCGCCACCACTGTAAGCGTGAAACTGGCCATAGTCGATACTAGGGCAAATACTTGAAAAAGCCTTGCTCTTGGGCGCAGGGACAAACTTGCATTGCGAACAACGAATACAAGCTTCCTGATAGACACGACGTTCTTCGAGAGACATTAGTATGCATCCACTGAAATGCGAAAATTAGAAACAGAGTTTCCCGGGATTAAGAATTCCGTTCGGGTCAAACATTTCCTTGACCGTTCTTAAGTACGGAACGATACCGGTATCATTTTCGAAGGCTGTCTTCGCCCACTCATCGTAGGGACGACTAAAAAAGCCTTTTTCGCCACTCAGCGCGACATGAAGTTCCTTTACCCGTTGTACAGCCTGCCTTTCTTCAGAGGCATCATGAAACAGGCAAAACTCCAGGTGGCAACTAACTCCTTGGATCGTCGGTTGGACATAAACACCTAGCCGAATGCCACCCAGCGAGTCCGGAGTGGTCAACGGCGAAACCGCATCAAGCATTGCCTGAACCTTATCCAATTGCGTCAGACAGAAGACTTCTTTATGCCGCCCACGAGGGGTGTCTTTGTAGTAATCGAGGGGAGGCTGGTGAAGGCGCTGACTCAACATCGCCGCCGTCAAACCGTCCTTACTTGGGATCAGCCTTGCCCCGGCCTGCTCGGCCAGTTCCCATAGCGTTTCTGTTTGCCATTGCATTTTCTGCTCTGGCAGGTGGTCGCTGGCAGTGAGATTCACATACAACAACCATGGGCTCAGGGTGTCACCTGGCGTGCACTCTGCAAACAGTTGTTCGAAGGTTGCAGTGCTATCGCACATAGCCGCCAAAAACTGCGTCCGGTTGAGCACGAAAAATTGCGCACCAAGCTGGTGTAACGCCAACTGCCGAGACAGCTCTGCCAGTGGGGAGAAATCATTCGCGCCATAGAGGAACGCTTGCTCGCACTCAGGAATACGCTCGCAATACACCGAGCCCCAGGTGACGATACCCAAAGTACCTTGCGACCCGCACAGAACCCTGCCGTAGTCGGTTACCAGAGGACCTGAAGCCATCATTTGCCGATTACCGCGCTTGAGGTTTTCCTCCAGAGTCCCTGGCAAAGATGCACCCCCGGTACGAAAGGGCTCGCCACTGCCGAACACAATACTGAGCGCTGCCAGCGGATCAGTAGTATCCCAATGATCATTGGGGGAAAGTGTGGGTTCGCGCTCAAGGAAACTGGCGAGAACCGACTTATTCGACCTCGGCATCAGTGGCTTGATCGAGCGCAACCCGTGTGACGCCAAAGCCCTATCAAAGGCCGGAAAAGTCATGCCGGGCTCTATCAAGGCAATAGAGTCGCGCCCTTCAGCGTGGATCAACCTGTCCATCGTTGAGAGATCAACCACCACAGCAGGCACTGATAAAGCAGTGTCCGCACGCCGACGAGGGCCGCCCGAAGAACTAACCGGTACCAAGCCGATTTTGTGCTGATTCGCCCACCCGATCAACCGTTCGATGTCGTCCTGATTGGCGGGTTTGGCGATGCCCAACGGGCGCTCGCTATATCCCACATGAGAGGCAACATAGGCCTCAATACTTGCATTCTGGGTATCAATAACGATCCCATCTGGCGCCTGAGCAGGCAGAGATGTGGCTAACACGGAGCACCTCTTTTTATTGAAAATTGTTTGCGAGGAAGTGCACCTATACTGAACCGTTACCCATCTGCCGACCGCTGAATCCGTCTATTTTATCGACTAAATCGTCCAGAAGCGTCAGAGCATCGCAAGAGTAGAAACTGCGAGGCGCACACTCTATAGAGGCGTGCCGTCTCGAGATTCCCTAGTACTGTATTGGTCTAATGAAATCGGGCCGACGCCGGGCATACTCAGCAAACGACTAACCAGATCATCGTCTGCCAGTTGGCAAGCCATCTCTACACCCAGCTGCGTGATTTACTCATCCAGATACCTACCATCTCGCCTCACGATACCTCGCATCCCAACTCACGATTGGCCAAATAGGCCCCCTCTCCTTAACGTGCTTGAGAAATGGCGCTCTTACGCTTTGCCGACCCGAGTCACCGCAACAACCTACCGCCAACAAAAGGACAATAAGAATGTTCCGTTATTTCCCCACCAATTACGTCTGGAATGCCTCGGTCAGCCTGGCGATCGAGATGGGTGCCCGCATGGGTGAGATCGAAGCGATGTGCGCGCCGCTGCAAGAGGCAGCCAAACAACCCGACGCGGCCGGCAGCAAGGCTTTCCGTGAGACCTGGGCCAATATGGCCGACAAACTCTGCGGCCTGGCCGAAGAAGACGAAGCCGCCGGGCGCCTATTCTCGGCTGGCGAAAAGTACAACCGTGCCGCCATCTACTACCTCACCTGCGAACGCCTGCAGGCCCATGGCGCAGAAGGACGCGAGGCGCTCTATCGGCGCTTCCTGCAGACCTTTGCCCGCGGGATCGAATTGTCCGCGGAGAACTGCGAGCGGGTGGAAATCCCCTATGAGGGTACCCATATCTCCGGCCTACTGGTGCGTGCCGAAGGCGTGGACGGACCGACACCGATCCTGGTGCAGCTCAACGGCCTAGATTCGACCAAGGAAATGAAGTACCGCATCGGCCTGCCAGCCTGGCTAGCCAAGCGTGGTATCTCCTCGCTGATCATCGACCAGCCGGGCACGGGCGAAGCGCTGCGCCTGCACAATTTGGTCGCTCGCCATGACACAGAGCACTGGGCCAGCCGCGTTGTCGACTGGCTGGAGACACGCAGTGATGTCGATGCAAAGCGCATCGGACTGGAAGGTGTGTCCCTGGGCGGTTATTACTGCCCGCGCGCCGTGGCCTTCGAGCCGCGCTTCGCCTGTGGTGTGGTGTGGGGAGCCAACCACGACTGGCGCGACGTGCAGAAGCGCCGCCTGGAGAAGGAAGGCGATTTCCCTGTACCGCATTACTGGGCCCACGTGTGCTGGGTCTTTGGTGCCAAGGATGTCGACGAATTCATGACAATCGCCGAAAATATGCATCTGGATGGTGTGCTGGATCGGATCAAAGTGCCATTTCTGGTCACTCACGGTGAAAAAGACACGCAGATTCCGCTGAAGTGGGCACACCGCACCTACGAGCAATTGATCAACAGCCCGAAGCGCGAACTGAAGATCTTCACCGATCGCGAAGGCGGCGTACAGCATTCCAGCCTCGACAACAGTATCAATGCTGGCCACTACATTGCCGACTGGGTAGCCGAGATCCTGGGTGGGCATACCGCCTGACCAACCCGGGCGGCGAGGCTCCCCCCGCCGCCCTCCCCCTTCCTCTGATCAATACCTTGCATTTGTGCTGCACGGGCGGCTCAGGTGCGAAAGTGCCCGACCGCCGCATTCAGCTCGCCGCCAACCCGCTGCAGCTCAGCCGTTGAGCTTTGTAGCTGCAGGCTTTCCCGCGCACTGCCCTCGGCAACTTCGCGGACCTGCGCCATGTTCTGGCTGGCCTCCTCCGCTACCACGCTCTGCTGCTTGACCGCCGCCGCAATCTGCTGGTTTATCTGCTCAATACTGGACACCGCGAGAGTGATCCGCGTCAGTGCCTGTGAGGCCTGGCTGGCGAGCACCACTGCTTCATCGGTCAGGGCATGACTGCCCCGCAGGCGCTCGGCGGTTTGCAGGGCAACGCCACGCAGACGACCGATCAACGCTTCGATCTGCGTAGTGGAGCTTTGCGTGTGCCGCGCCAGGTTGCGTACTTCATCTGCGACCACGGCGAAACCACGACCATGCTCACCGGCACGCGCCGCCTCGATGGCCGCGTTGAGCGCCAACAAATTGGTCTGCTCGGCCACCGCCTTGATCACATCCAGCACACCGCCAATGGCCGCGCTTTCCGTCAGCAGTGATTGCATGGATTCGGCACAGCCTGTCATTTCCAATACCAGGCAGTCGATCTTGCCACTGGCCTGGCGCACCAGTTCATCGCCCTCGCGCGCCTGACTGTCGGCCTGAACCACCGCTGAGTTGGCCGCGCTGGCGTTGCGCGCGATCTCCTGGGCCATGGTGGTCATCTGCTGCATGGCGGTGGCTGCCATTTCGGTTTCCTGCCGTTGCCTCTCAACGCCAAGGCTGTTGCGTTCAATCACCTCCCCAAGGCTGGCAGCCGCGCCGTTGAGCAGGCCGACGCCGCTGCCGATTCGCCCGACCAGTCCGCGCAGGCTGCCGAGCATGCTGCCCACGGTGTCAAGCAATTGACCCAGTTCATCACGTCGCGAGCCAGCGTCCAGGGTTTGACTCAGATCGCCGGCCGCTACACGCACAGTCAACTGCACGGCTTGGCGTAGCGGTTGCAGGATCAACTGGCGAATCAGCAAGCTCGCGCTAATGCCCAACGCTAACGCGAGTAGGGTAACCAGACCGAGCTGGCGATAGGCACTGCGATTGTCGCGGCTGGTTGCCTGCGCCTGCTGCTGTTCGGTATCGGCCAACAGCTCACCGATCCGCTCGGTTTGCGTGTTCATCGCCGTGCTACTGCGAGCGCTCTGCCCACGGTTTTCAACAAACAGCTCGAAGGCTTTGCGATAGTCCGCCAGGGCATTGAGCGTCCCGCCAAGTGACTCCTTGTCCGGTCCGTGGAGGTCGAGCGTCTGCATGGCGGATAGAACGTCGCTCATGCCCATTTCCCAATCACTGCGATAGCGATCTTCACCCTCCAGCAGGTAGTACAGCTCACTGTCGCGCAGCTTGGCCAGCTTGTCGCGCAGGGCTGAGGTCTGCTCCAGCAGGACCATCTGCTCGCTGCTCGGCGGCGTGCCCTGTTGCAGCTGTGTGTTCAGTGCATCCAACTGATCGAGGAACAGCAGGGTGAAACTGTCGCCCGCCGTTTGCGCCAACGCCTGCATGCGCAAGCGCGCCTCGCGGGCCTGGCGCAGCGAGTCGGCATAGCCGAGGAACTGTTGCAAGTAAGCGCGGGCGGCATCGCCCATGGCCACCTGTGCAGCGCTGCCGGCAGAGTCACTGTCGAGTGAGCGGGTCAATTGCTCGACCGCACCGCGCACTTGCTTCAATGCTGGCGAAGCCAGGCTCAGGGCAAACTCCTTCTCTGCGATCCGGGCCTGCAGGATCAAGGTCTGGATCGTCGCTTCGAACCGTGACTGCTCGCTGCGCGACTGAAGCAAACCCAGCGAGTGAAACGCGATCAGCGCCACTCCCAAAGTGAACAACACCACCACACCAAAACCCAATGAGAGCTTGGCACCCACCGATAGATTACCGAGCATGCGCCCCAGTACAGACATCCCGACCTCCTGGCTCCACGCACAGCGAACAGCATGGAACGAGGCTGACAACATCGTTACCAGGCGGCCCTGCAACTGCCCGCACCAGGCGATCCCCCACGACAAGGTACCGCCTGGCACGATGTTCGCGATGCGCGAAATACCGGCGTGGATCAACGAAAAATGGAAGTCAGCGCTGGCATGATCAACTGACCGTCAGTTATCTGCTCAGACGCTGAAATAATGAGTGGTACTCGCCCACAGACAATGAAGCTCCGGCGTGAATGTGAGGATCACCGCCCTCTCACTCTGGCCGGAGGATCTTGATCACTCAGATGGGCTCAGCCAACGCGATGAAAGACTCATGCATGATCCGAGCGTGCTCTTCCTTGTTGCTACCACTTTTCTCGATCTCGCACAGACGTGCGGAATTTTCAACCACCAGTTGGCAGCGCTCCCACCGCCTCGCTTCAAAATGACTCAAGGCGGCCTGCAGGTCGCTATGGGCCAACAACTCTTCGACGATCACAATGGCGCTTTCAATTCCAATCCCGGCGCCAGAAGCCAGATGCGGGGTCGTGGCATGCACGGTATCCCCAATCATCACGATACGACCTTTGTGCCACGGCAGCGGCACCAGCAGATTGGCGAGCGGGCGGTAGTCAATATTTGCGGATGTCTCGTAGAGCTGAGGGACGAGCGTTTTCAGGATAGGTGCGGGAAACTCGCCCAGAATACGCGCCATTTCGCTGGCCCAGTTTTCCGGCTCGATCCACTCGGAATGCTCGCGGTTTTCCATGATGAACATGTACATGTGCGTTGCGGAAATCGGATTGACACCGATCTTGGTGCGTCCCAGCCAATGGCAGGGGCGTACGATTTCCTGGGGGCGCTTCAGCACCGCGCGCCAGACGCTCTGGTGAATGGGCTTTGGCGAGGGAGCTTCTGGAAAAAACTCCTTCCGCATCCGCGAATGCACCCCATCGGAGGCAATCACCAGGTCATAGCTTGCGGAGGTGCCATCGGTGAACGTCACCTCGACGCGATCGTCGTGCTGGACGATGGTTTCGAAGGTAATACCAAGGCGCACGTTAGTGCCCACTTCTCGCGTCTTGTCGGAGAAAATCCGCGCCAGGACCGGACGCAAGATCCCACCACCACCGGGAATCGGCTTGCTGCTGACCGGAGGTCGAGTCGCCAGTTGCACGATCAGCTCGCCAGCAGGTGAAAAAACGTCGAAATCTTTCGACAGATACCCTTCGCTGGCCACCCGTTCGAGAATCCCGATCGTATCAAGCGCCCTCAAAGTGGGACCGCTGAGGGTAATTCCAGCCCCCAGCGGACACCACAAAGGATCTATTTCCACCAGATCCACTTCGATGCCTCGACGGGCAAGCTGGATGGCCGCGGTCATACCGGAGAATCCCCCTCCGATAATCAGGACCTTATTGACTGCTGCAATCATCACGCTCTCCTAATTATTCTTATTTCAATCGGGCTGACATTGCGTTGCGCACCGACGCACTCAGTGGCGCCATAGACCGAATGCTGAAAACTCATAAGATTCCGACTGACAATGCCGGATCAGGGACGAGACTATCGAATTGGATATCCACGCTGAAATCGTGTTCCGCAATCCGAGGTATCACTGGAAGCGATGGGTGTCGGAAGCACCAACACCCGGCTCGCGCCGTTGCACGATTAAGCACTTTTGCGAAACTTCGCCAACGCTAATCCGCGTGCTCAGCAGGGATGACGTCCGACCATGAAGGCGCTATCGGGATCCTCAGTCACCGGCAGGCCCGCAGCAACCAGTCCTTGACGCAAAGACTTCATGAGGCGATCCGGAACGCGCATCGCGGGCGCGCGCAGCGGGCCGCCGTTGAAGCCGGCGAGCCAATCCTGGTATTTCCACATCGTGCGGTTGAGCACCCCCGTACCACCCGCATACGTCTGCGCCGCCGCACCGTTTGCAGCGCGTGCCGGATTGACCTTCCAATACAACTCCATCGCCTCCTCGAACCGTCCCATACGTGCCAGTTCGAAAGCCTTCGGGTAGTAGTCGCTCATCCAGGCGGTGTTGCTGGTGCCGGAAAACTGCAGCTTCATCAGACTCATCAGCGGGATCGCATCGCCTTCAATCGGGCAACTGATGACGACCTGATCGCGGAAGTGGTAGTACATCTCGCAGATACCGGCCGGCAGCGGAAACCCTTGCTCCGCTTTGATGGCGGCGATATTCGGGCAATCGGCCAGCAGGCGACGCACCAGTTCCAAGGACATGCCGGAGGGATGCACGCGTTCAAAGCCCCAGAGCGGGATCGGGAACAGCATGACCGCAAGCTCCGTCGCGTCGCAGAATGACTTGGTGTAGTCGTAGATTTCCTGCTCGCAGGTGGGCCAGAACTGCGGTGGATAGGAGAGCAGAACCATGTCGGCACCCTCTTTCTCGGCCAGCTTCACGGCCTCGATGTTTTCGGCGAGCGTGCCAAACGCCGCGTGAAAGAACAGGATCAGGTTTTTCCCGGACTCACGGGCCCAGGCGGTGAACTGGGCGTTCTCCTGCGCCGTGATCGCCAGCTCACTGCAGAGCAGTGTAGCGCTGTAACCGAGTCCGACCGTATGTTCGATGTCGTGGCGAATGCCACGCTCATTGAGGCGCTTGAGGTCGGTACTGAAGCTGGGGATAGTGACTGCCGAGCAGCCCAGCAGATTTTCAAGCGCCCAGGCGCGGGCATCAGCTTTTTTGTAAATGGCCATGATGGATTTCCTTTGCACAGTGGATGGTTTATTTCGAGACAGGAGCAATACTGGCGGGTTGGTCGATACCGAGGCCTAGCTGTTTGGCGCGCTCGTAAAGCATTTCAGCAATGACCACGTCCTGTAGCGCAGAGCCCACCGACTTGTAGAGCACAATGTCGCTTTCGTTTCGACGCGGATGGGTACGCCCTCCGACCAGATCCGCCAGCGCTATCAATTTTCCAGCGACTTCAACACCGGCGCTGAGTGCGGCGATGGCGTCGCCCGTGTCGTGCAGCACCTCCTGTGGCATGTCGGCGACGATGCAGGCCGCTAGCTCCATCGTGACCGCGTCAACCTCCCGTTGCTCCGGCAAGGTCGAGCCCAGTGACACCACCGTAACGCCCGCGGGCAGCCATGCCCCTTGCAATACGGGAGACTCGTCGCGGCTGCGGGCGGCGCAAATCACCACATCGCAATCCTGCACCGCCTCTTGCGCACTGTTCACCGCCTCGATATCCAGCCCTGGCCTGAAGCTCTCGGCAAAACGCTCACGGCTCGCGGGCGTCGGACTGAACACTCGCACCCGGGCCACCTCCCGTACCGACTTGAGGCAATCCAGCGCGCCACGCGCTTCAAACCCAGAGCCAATCACGCCGACCCGAAGCGCTCGCCGAGGTGCGAGTCGATCTATCGCCAGCGCGGCGGTTGCGGCCGTGCGCAAGCCTGTCACCCGGTTGCCATCGATCAAGGCACTGAGCGCCATGGTTTGCTGATCGAACAATGCGATCAGATAACTGGCGCAACGGGCCCGCATCGAGGCCGCTATCAGCTTGCAGCCCATATGGCCGCCGATGGGTGACACCGCCGTCAGACTGCGCAACCAGATACCGTCGCCGCGAGCCATGGAACGAGGCGGCACCATGGCCTCCGAAGTGGGTTGCGCATAAGCGCCGGCGAGCGCGGCTACGGCTCCGCGCCAGTCGGCGAGCGCGGCAACGTCGGAGTCGCTGAGAAAGAGTGTCGGTGCAATGGCCTGCGGCACCTTGGAGTCATGCATATCGTTAACCTCGCAATCGGGTATCGGTCATGTATTGACTGACACCCTACGAGGCACTTGCCATGGCGAATACTGCGCGAAGTCGAAAGCAGCTATCGCTCAAGTCGATGGCATGGCCAGATGACAGATCAGTTGTCGTACCTCTCGGGAGGCGCGGGTCAAGGGTCGACGGGGAGACTCGACCAGCACTACAAAGCGCTCCAGAACAGGCTCGATAATGCGCGACGAGGTCAGTCGCTGATCCAGCGAACCCGGCAGCACAGAGGCAATCGCATAGCCTCCACCCGCGGCAACGACTTCGTACTGGAGCTGTACGGAATCAGCCTCCACGGCAACGCTCAAGGTCATGGCATGCTCGACCGCCAAGTGATCAAGCCTGGCCCTTAGCCGGTGAGGACGTCCTGGCACCACCAGGGGCAAGCCGGAGAGCTGCTTCAATGCGATATCTCGATTGCCGAGGCCAGGATCCATGGCGGGCCCCACCAGGTGCAAAGGGACCCTGGCCAGTAGATATGCCTCACCGATACTGGCTTCGTCCTCACGCAGGACCAACGCCATGTCGAGACGACCATCGTGCAACTGTTCTTCGATTTGAGCACTCGCGCCCTCGATCAGGTGCAATCTCACCCCCGGCATCTGCGCTCGCACCGCTGCAAACAGAGCCACCGCAAATCGACGTACCGCGGAAGGCAGCATACCTACCACCACCTCGCCCACCGGCTTTCCGCGCAGGTTACGAATGTCATCGGCAAGGCCTTCAGCGTCCACGAGAAGGCTCGAGACACCAGGCAGCAGCCGTTCGCCTAACTCGGTCAGGACCACTCCGCGTCCGGTACGATGAAACAGGCGCTCACCACATTGCATTTCTAGCCATGCAACATTGCGACTCACCATGGACTGCGGCATATCGAGCAAAGTAGCCGCTTTACTGAGACTTCCGGCCGCGGCGACCCGTACAAACAATATCCAACGTGGATCGACAATCGTTAAACCTGTGGAAGCACATGGCGCCGGCGTGTCGGGTATATAGGCACTCTCAGGTTTCTTATTATTCTGCATGCCATCAACTCCACTATTTGCGACTTGCTTTGACTAGTCGACCACAAGGCCAGTCAATACATGAGGCAAACAGTAGAGCTCGTGACCAGGCCTTGCACGCGGTATCAGCTGCCCCGCCATCGAGAATGACGATACCAACTATTGAATCGAAAGATACTTGACACCCTTCAAAATACATGAATTTTAAAGTTCATCAAAGCGCCCCACCTGCCAGCAGTAAGTAGTTGACAAGCTTCGGATTCGCAATGAGAGTGTCTGAAGAATAAAAAACAATAAGAGATCAATGCCATGCGCTTCGAACATTTGGATCTTAACCTCCTGGTGGCACTCGATATTCTATTGGAAGAGCAAAACATTACGCGTGCCGCCGCGCGCCTGCACATGACCCAGTCAGCGACGAGTGGCGTCATTGGCCGTCTTCGCACCTACTTCGAAGATGACCTGCTGGTGCAGGTCGGACGCAAGATGATGCTCACGCCGCTGGCCAAGCAACTGGAAATCCCTGTCCGCGAAATCCTGCTCAAGATCCAGACGTCGATTACCACCAAACATGGGGAAAACATCGCCGAAAGCAAACGCCATTTCCGAGTCATGGCGTCCGATTACCTGATTTGCGTGATCTTTGCCGAGGTCATCAAGGAAGCCAATCGCGAGGCCCCTTTCGTGACCTTCGAACTGGTCAGCCCGAATGACTCCCCCCTGGAAATGTTGATGCATGGTGAAATCGATCTGATGATCGCACCGGAACACTACATTTCGACCCAACACCCCAGCCAGTTACTCTTCGAGGAACAGCACGTCTGCGTGGTCTGGGAAGGAAATACCAGCATTGGGGAAAAACTGACGTTAGAACGCTATCTGGAGCTAGGGCACATCGCCGCGACTTTTGGCAGAAACCGTACACCGGGCGTTGATGAGTGGCTGATGAAACAATACGGGTGCAGTCGCCGGCTGGAAATCGTCACTCACGATTTCAGCACCATACCCAGCCTGATTATGGGCACCGAACGAATAGCGACCATGCTCAGCCGACTCGCTGCGCTGTATGCCAAGGTCCTGCCCCTGCGACTGATTCGGCCTCCGGTCGAGTTGAACACCATGAAAGAGTTCATGGCCTGGCACCGCAGCATGGACCGCGACCCGATGTTGCGCTGGCTGCGCGGCAAAGTGGTCAATACGATCCAACACCTGGATGCCCCCCTTGTCCTTTAAACTTGCACTAGCACTTCGTGCGCCTGTTACAGGTGCCCGCGACTATCATCAAGATGTAGACGCATCGCAGCGCGCGCACGCTCAGGGTTCTGATGCCGGATGGCCTCATAAATCTGTGCATGCTCGCTTTGCATGCGCTGCTCATAGCACAGCGGCTCATCGTGGAAAAGGCTAGCAGAAGCCAGCTGGCTGTGCGGAATGATGACGCTACCGAAGTGGCGAAGCGTATGTGCGATATAGTAATTCCCCGTCATCTCTGCAATGCTCAAATGGAAAAAGAAGTCTAACTCGGCCATGTCGCCAGCCCTGACGTCACTCTGCTCAAGCTGATCGAGAAGAGCCCCAAGAGCCTCCAACTGATCCGGAGTACGTCGTTCAGCGGCGAGCGCTGCCGCTTCGACCTCAAGACCAATCCGCAACTCCATGATGGCCAGCGTGTCAACGATGATATCGATCGTAGCCGGATTGATGAGTGCTCCCTGCGACAGAGAGCTGCCGCAGACGAAAGTCCCGATGCCATGGTGTGTTTCAACCATTCCAGAGGCCTGCAAACGCGACACTGTCTCGCGCACGACAGTCCTGCTAACGCCGTGTTCGAGCATAATGGCTGTCTCGCTAGGCAGCTTTTCTCCACCTCGTAGCGGCCCTTCCAGAATACGTTTTGAGAACACAGCCTCAAGCCCTCGAGAGAGGCTAAGGCGCCTTTTTCCAACGATTGGAAGCAAACGCATATCAGACATGATCTGTAATCTGCTGGTTATTCAACTGATCAGTTGCATCCTTCAATAGAGATCCTGAGTTTCCAATGGCGCAAACAGCGGGCCTGATATTGCGCATGAAAGATGCATTAGCGCCGCCAAACACCTTATTGACTCAATCCTCGAAAATGGCCACGGCTCGGATAAACCCCGCCGAGGCATGCTTGATCTTGTAAGGGAAACAAGAGACCAGGAAGCCGTTGGCCGGCAGGCTTTCCAGATTGGCGAGTTTTTCCATCTGGCCATAGCCGATATCCCTGCCGGCCTTGTGCCCTTCCCAGATGATCGAGGCATCACCGCTCTCGGCAAAGCGCTCGCGGGTGTACTTGAAGGGCGCATCCCAGCTCCAGGCATCGGTACCGACCACCCGCACGCCCCGCTCCAGCAGATACATCGTGGCCTCGCGCCCCATGCCAACACCGGCATCCAGATAGCCGGGAAGCCCGAACATGGCCCCTGCCCGGGTGTTGACCAATACGATATCCAGCGGTTGCAGATTGTGCTCTATGCGCGCCAACTCGGCCGCCACTTCGGCAGCGGTGACCACGTGCCCGTCGGGCAGGTGCCGAAAATCCAGCTTGACGCCGGGTTGCAGGCACCAGTCCAGCGGCAGTTCATCAATGCCGTAAGCGGGTTTGCCACCATCGGTGGTCGAGGCGTAATGCCAAGGCGCATCCATATGCGTGCCGCTGTGGGTGGTGATCGACAGGCGCTCGGCGGCCCAGGACTCATCTCCCGGCAGATCAGTTTTTTTCAGGCCGGGAAACATGGCCGCCATTTCCGGCCACCCCTCCTGGTGGTTGCTGTATTCGATTTTCGGCAGTAACGGCGGTGGATCGGTGTAGGGGTTGTTTTCCAGGGACACGGACAAATCCACCAGGCGACGACTAGTCGATTTCATGAGCGAGAACTCCAGCAGAATGGGCAGGCATGCGCGCGCGGCGCACACGGGAGGAAGGATTCAGGGCATTGCGAACCAGCGCGGCGGCGGAACCGTCATGGCGTAAGCCGAGGGCACGGGACTTAGGCGTTTTCATCAGCGGATAGCGACCGAATAGCGCCTCCAGCCTTTCGTCCGGCGCGAAACTGATCAGCTCGCGCCGGTCCTCGCCATAGACCGTCGCCAGGGCGTCGATGACCTGGGCGATGGACAGGTGCAGCAAGGGCAACTGCCAGATGCGCTGCGTACCTAGCGCGGCGGCGTCCACTTCGGCGATATGCAAGAGGTTGTCGATACTACAGCGCGCCGACATCCACCACGCCGTGGCCTGGGGTGAAACCGGACAACAGAAGGGATCGCCGGCGGCGAAAGCATGCAACAGCTCGCTCATGAACGCCGAACGCAAGCCACTGGGCCCTCGAGGGCGAGCGACGATGCCGGGTAGGCGCACGGCACGACCATCGACCTCGCCACGCCGGGCCAGATCGCTCAGGGCGATTTCCACCATCCGCTTGTGCGAGCCGTAGGACAGTTCAGGACAGGCCCTCGCGGCCTCGTCCATCCGTCCCGCCGGGCTGGCGCCATAGACCGCCACGCTGCTGGCATACACCAATACCGGCGCTCCAGGTTGTTGCCGCAGTTGTTCAAGCAACTCCAGACTGGCCAACAGATTGACTTCGTAGCCCAGCGCGTAGTGCTCCTCGGCGGCACCACCGGGTATGCTTACCAGGTGAAAGACCACATCCACGCCATCGGCCAAGATCCGCCGCAGCAAAGCGGCGTCGCTGACACTACCAAGATGACAGCGCAGCCGACTGTCCTCGGAAAAACCGCTCAGCTCTTTGTCCAGCAGGATCAGTGTACTGATCCGCCTGCCACGTAAAATCCCTGTCGCCAGCAGCCGTTGGACCAGGATGCGGCCGACGAAACCGTTGGCACCTGTCACTAATACACGCATGATTCCGCTCCTCAGCACGTGGCGACTACAACACGCTGGTCGATACCACCGAACAGCGACTGCCCTTCACTGTCCAGTACCTCCATGCGCACGCGGTCACCGAAACGCATGAATCCAGTACGCGGCGCGCCGTACTCTATCGTCTCGATGGCTCGTCGTTCGGCAATGCAGGCCGACCCCACTCGACGATCGACATTGGAGACCGTACCCGAGCCCACCAACGTACCGGCCCCCAGACGACGGGTTAGCGCGGCGTGAGCAATAAGCTGGTGAAAGCCAAAGTGCATGGCACCACCATGGGGATTGCCGAACCACTCGCCGTTCCACTCAACCTGCAGCGGCAAATGCACTCGCCCTTCATGCCAAGCATCACCCAGCTCGTCCGGAGTGATCGCGACAGCGGCAAAGCTCGACGATGGCTTGGCCTGAAGGAAGCCGAATCCGGTTTTCATTTCTCGTGGCGCCAAGGCACGCAGGCTGACATCGTTCAGTTGCAAAATCAGCTTAATATGCACCATGGCTGCTTCGGCCGAACACCCCATCAGCACCTCATCGACCAGCACCGCGAACTCGCCTTCAAAATCGATGCCGTGCTGCTCGCAGGGCAATGGGATGTCGTCGCGCGAACCGAGAAAGTCATCGCCCGCGCCCTGATAAATCAGCGCAATACTTTCAACGTCTTCGATGGGATCAAGGTGAAAGGCCTTTTGCATCAATTGGCCATGGCTAATGAAGGATGAACCGTCCAGCCACTGGTACGTACGAGGCAAGGGGGCCGCGGCCTTTGCCGGATCGAAGATGAAGGCGCCTGGCGCCCGCCCCTCGTTCAGATCTCGATACAAGCTCTGTAACGGTGGCTCGACCTCAGTCCAGCGATCGATGGCTTGTTGCAAGGTCGCGGCGATATGGCCGACCTCCAGTGCCTGGCGCAGATCCCGCGACACCAGTACCAGCCGTCCGTCGCGGTCAGCGCTTTTCAGGGTTGCCAGTTTCATAGGCGAACTCCGGACAGAGCAGCCAGTTCGGCCCCGTAGCGCCCATCAAGAAGAATGAACACCATCCGCGCCATGTGTTCGGTGCGATTGCTCCAAGCATGATTGGTACCGCGTTGCACGACGATATCGCCACGTTTGAGGTGCACCGCTTCCTGATCCAGCACCAACCACACTTCGCCTTCGGTGACAATGCCGTAGTCGAGGGTCTCGGTGCGGTGCATCAATTTGTGCCGGGAATCCGCCGTCCCGGTGCCCGCATGGGACTCGCCGATTTCGGAGAAAGCCGCCGCCGCGTCCTCTTCGCTGACCTGGTTCTGAACACTGTCAGGCGGGATATCCACCACGCGAATCAGGCTGCCGAGCGCTGAAGGACTCAATTGCAAGGGCTTGGCCGTAGGATCGGCGGCGTTATCCAGCGGTGCAGGGCTGTCCACACTGTTCCACACTTCATAGAACACCGTACCGGGTACGGCCTTGAGCGGAAAGTTGTTGGGGGTCGGTCCACTCGAGGCAATACCTGCCAGACCTTGTTCGTCGTGGCCCGTGACCACACGCTTAAAACCGGGAAGTGCTTGCATCTTTTCAGACTCCATTATCATTCAGTCATCCCCACGAGGGTGTTATCGCCCTCGACCATCGGATGTTGTGCGTTGATCAACGTTTCAAGTCGCCAGGATTCGCCGCGATTTGAGCCCGGCGGCCAAACACGCCAAGGCGATCAGGAGCTGCACGGAGGCCAGGACCAGAAGCCCCGTCGCAAGTTCGACCTTAGCCCCCTCCGTAATGGCCAGCACCACCAGCGGGCTGGCGAACTCACCGGCGAAAAACGCTGCAGTAAAACCGCCCGCGGCGTAACCCCGCTGGCTGAAATCGACTTGGCTCATGATCCAGGTGAGCAGGGTCGGCATCATCAAGCCCACGCCCACACCATTAATCGTCACCGCAATGACTAGCATGGTATGACTGGCAGCGAGCGCCATTAACCCGCCACCGACACCGGCCAGGATGAAGGCCAGTGTCAGCAGATGCTGCGGGCGCCAGCGCGCCAGCAAAGGAAACCCGAGGGAACCCACCAGGACCCCGAACTGGTTGGCCCCCATGGTCAAGCCGATCTGCCGAGGTGAATCGACATGCAACACATTGAGCAGATGGCCGGTTTGTATCGGCACAATGAACAGGCTCACGCCGGTCATGACGGCAAGAACATAAGCCGGTGTCAGGTTTCGCCACGGGAACTGGCTGGAGATCGAGTTCCAGCCATCGACCATTGCTTGGCCGCGCCGCGGTTCCCATAACCAGCGGGCCATCAACGGCAACAGCAACAGCCCGACCGCGTACAGGGTGAATGGCGTCCGCCAGCCACTTTCACCGAGCACGCCACCCAAGGCGATGAACAGCGTTGCCGACATCGACGTGGCAACCATCTGCAGGGCGAATAGGCGTTCCCGCCGCGCTCCGCTGTAGTAGTCGCCCATCAAGGCGGTACAACAGGTCATGATCACCGCTTCGGCAAGACCGATACCGGCCCGACTGATGACGATAGCGGACAGGGACTCAAGCCAGATCGGCAACAGACCGAACACGCTGTAGAGCAGCATGGCAGCTAGTAGCAGCCGCCTGCGTCCCAGGCGGTCGGCGAGCCCCCCAGCGAATGGCGCCAGCAATGCAATCATGAGGGCCGGCAGGGTCAATGCGATGGGTACCAGCACACTCGCGCCGGGTGTATCGGCGAAATGTGCCTGCATGCCCGGCATCACGGGGGCCAGCAGTACGGCGCCCAATACTGGCAAACAACTGCCCAGAAGCAGTAACAGGGATTGCGTAAAACCTGCGTTGCGTTCAACGTCCATTGACCACCTCCGGGAAGTTGTTAGGGGTCTCACGATGCTGCGTTGCGGTGCTGTAATTCGTATCAACATTGGGTATCCACGCCACTATCCGCCCTGCCCCTTCGCCACGATTCATAGGTAAAAGAAAGTAAGCCAGCGCCGGCAGCAGAATCAGTGCCCCGGCCATATTCCAGACAAACATGAACGCCAGAAGAATGCCCATGTCGGCCTGGAACTTGATGGGAGACAACACCCAAGTGCCGACTCCGATGGCCAGGGTGACACCGGTCAGCATCACCACTTTTCCGGTGAACAACAGTGCGTGGTAATAGGCCTGGGACAGGCTTTCACCCAGACGCAGGCGAGCCAACACAATGCTCATCACATACAGTGCGTAGTCCACGCCAATGCCCACGCCCAAGGCGATCACCGGCAAGGTGGCAACCTTGACGCCGATACCCAACGCGACCATCAGGGCCTCGCACAGGATCGAGGTGAGCATCAGCGGCAAGACCGCACAGAGCACCGCGCGCCAGGAGCGAAAGGTCACCAGGCACAACAGGATGACCGCACCATAGACCCACCAGAGCATCTCGTGGCTGGCTTGCTTGACGACGATATTGGTCGCTGCCTCAATGCCGGCGTTCCCCGCCGCCAGGAGGAACTGCGCCTGATCGCTGTCGTTATCCCGGGCGAAGGCTTCCACGGTATTGGTGACGCGGCTCAGCGTGTCGGCCTTGTGATCGGACAGGTAGGTGTACAAGGTCAGCAGGCTGCAGTCTTCGTTGTACAGCCCCCGTGGCGCCCCTGCGGTGACCATGTTCAAGGTCGCCTGATTGTTCAGCAGCTCGTACCACTTGGGGCTGCCCTCACTCAGCCCAACGAGCACACGGCGGTTGAGCAAGGCCAGCGAGTTAGTCGAGTCAACGCCTTCCAGCCCACGCAATTGCCAGTCCAGGTTATCTACCCGGCGCAGCGTGTCGTAGTTGGAGCAAGCGCCGACCGGAGTCTTGACCATGATCGCGAATACGTCGCTGCTGGCGCCGTAGTGACCGGTCATGAACCAGTTGTCCTGGTTGTAGCGCGACTCGGCACGCAACTCGGGAGCACCGGGATCCAGGTCGCCGATCTTGAGGTGCAGGCTGACCAGATAACCACCGACGGCCAGCAGTCCCGCAACGACAACACCCACGGTCGCCCACTTGCGTTGGGTGAACAGATCGAGAAAACGCCACACCGCGTGTTTCTCACCACCGGCTTCGGCCACTTGCTCACTTTTCAGGCTGCGCATAGCCGCGGTCTGGCTCACTCCGAGGAACGACAGCAAGATCGGCAGCAGAATCAGGTTGGTGAAAATCAACACCGCCACGCCGATACTGGCAATCACCGCAAGATCCTGAATGACCTGGATCTTGATGATCATCAGCACGGCAAAGCCCACCGCGTCGCACAGCAATGCCGTCAGTCCGGCCAGGAACAAACGGCGGAAGGTATAACGGGCGGCGATCTGCTTATGCACGCCGCGACCGATGTCCTGCATGATCCCGTTCATTTTCTGCGCACCGTGGCTCATGCCAATGGCGAACACCAGGAACGGCACCAGCACCGAGTACGGATCGAGCTGATAGCCCAGCATTGGCAACAGTCCCAATTGCCAGATCACCGCGATCAACGAACAACAAACCACCAGCAAGGTGCTGCGTGTGCAGCGAGTGAACCAATAGAGCACCGCCGTGGTGATGATCAGCGCCGCCGCAAAGAACAACAGGATCTGCCTGAGTCCCTCGATCAGGTCGCCGACCACCTTGGCGAAACCTATGATGTGAATGCCAATGGTGTCGCTCTGGTATTGCTGACGCAGATTCTCCAACTGCCGGGAGAATTGCGTGTAGTCCAACGGTTGACCATCCGTCGTGGTCGTCAGCAAGGGCACATAGAGGATGCTTGAGCGCTGGTCGAAAGCGACCAACTGACCGATTTCATTGGAACGTTCAACATTGCGCTTGAGTGCCGCAAGACTGCCGGAATCGCCGTTGTAGCCATCGGGAATCACCGGCCCGCCTTCCAGCCCATCCTCGGTCACGCTCACCCAGCGGGTCGCGGGTGTCCACAGGGACTTCATATAGGCCCGATCAACGCCTGGCAGCAGGTACACCTGGTCATTGAGCTTTTGCAGCTGCTCCAGGTAATGCGCATCGTAGATCGAGCCGGACTTGTTCTCCACGGCGATACGTACGGCATTGCCCAGGCCGGACAACTGCTTGCGATTTTCCAGGTAATTGACAATGTACGGATGATCACTGGGGATCATCTTTTCGAAGCTGGCGTTGAGCTGCAGACGAGTCGCCTGCCAACCAAGAAACGCGGTCATCAAGAGGCAAATCAGCAGAACTAGGCGTCGGTGATTGAACAGTGCCCGTTCCAGCAGCGAACCGGACTGGTGATCGAAATCGGCCAGGCTACTGACAATGGGTTGTGCGGGGTAAGGAGTCGTGACGTTCATCTATTACTCCAGTGCGGCTTGCGCAGGATTGCTGGACGAAGGGCGGACACCGGACACCGACATGCGCGAAGTACCGGCAAACCCCACCCCTATCAGTGAGCCGTCAGCGGCCTGCGCCACGTTAATCAGGGGCGGCCCTTCGGGTGTCACCATGGGTTGCAGCACTTGACTGTCGTCTGTGCTAGAGAGCAGACCGCCGGCCTGATTGACCCATAACGTCTGTTGACCGACGCGAGAGGCCGAACCGAGTGATATCGGCACTGGATTGCTCAAAGCCTCGAAGGTATCGCCACGATCTCGGGAACGAAATATTTTGCCGCGTAGTCCGCCCACCAACAGCGCGCCGTCGGCCTGGACGGCGAGACTGAAATAGCTACCTTCATAGGGGCCGTCCAGACGTTCGAAATACCTCCCCCCATCCAGTGATCGGAGCAGCACCCCCTGTTCGCCAGCGATATAAAATGCATCTGCCTGACGCGCCAATGCATACAGGTGCAAGCCCTGGAGATTGGGTATATGGCCCATCCAGGATTGCCAACTCTTGCCTCCATCATCGGTACGCATCGCCAGGCCATAGGCTCCGACGATCATGCCGTGCTCGGCATCGCTAAAGTTCAGAGCGAGAAAGGGCTTGTCCGCGCCATCGGTGACCATACGTTTGGCCATCACCAAGCGTTGTTGCGCCTCATCGCTGGCCCCCGGCATATCGGCAGCCTTTTGCGCCTCAAGCAGTTCCAACGCCGCAGCGCGCTGCCCATCAAGCTGCAAGCTCCAGCTCTGACCGGCGTCCACGGAGTGCAGCACGACCCCCGAATGCCCGATAACCCATCCGTTCTGGGCATCGACAAATTGCACCGCTGTCAGGGTCGTGCTGATGGGCATCCGCACCTGGCGCCAGCTGATGCCATTGTCATCCGACAGCAGCAATACGCCTCGCTCACCGACCGCCACCAAACGCTGGCCAGCACGGGTGATGTCCAACAACACGGCATGCTCGGCCTGTCGTGTCAGGGTGCTGGGCAGCGCAAACACATCAGGCAGCTCAGCGGCTTGAGCGCTCAGCATGAGCGCCCAAGTCAGACACGCACAAAGCAGCCCATTTGCACGCAGGGTCTTGTTGTTAAAACGACGGACCATCAATCCTCTCCTCGATTGGATGCGTCCGCATGCGCGGACGCGACGCCGGGTGTCAGCGAACACCTTCACTGGCCAGTGAATCACCCGTGAATACCGAGTCCTTGTAAGCAGGCATGATCCGGTACTGCTCGCTCTTGCCAGCAAAGACGTCACCCGTGAACCAGGCGCCGGAAAGCAAGTCGTAGAAACCGTGTGTGACAGTCACGACACCTGGCAGGTCCGGCAATACCACGGGAGTCGTCCAGAGCACTTTCGCCATTTGGCCTTGAGCGTCATAACGCTCACCCAGGACGGCATTCCAGGTGTCTTCATCCAGGTAGTAAGTACTCTTGGACATCACATGGCGCTTACCTGGCGCCAGAGAGGCTTCGACCACCCAGACGCGATGCAGCTCCCAGCGGATCACATCAGGATTGAGATGATGTTGACCCAGCAGATCGGTGGGTGCATTAGCGGTAAAGACCTTGTTGGAGTTATAGGGGATGTACAACTCCTTCTTGCCCACCAGTTTCCAGTCGAAACGGTCAGTGCGACCGGTAAACACAAAGAGCTCATCGAAGCTCATGACCCCTGCGGTGGCCGGTGTCGGTGTATCGCAGCAGCTATTGGGCAGCCGGCGAACACGGCGCTGTCCTGGCAGGTAGGTCCACGACACGGTCTTGTCGGCATCCACATTTTCACGCCCGACGATTCCTTCACCCGCACGTAGCGGCGGCCCATCGTTGATCATGCGCGTGGCCCAGTACATGCCATCGTTGTTGCCGCTCTTGGGCAAATACCACGGCATCTGAAAGTCAACCCGTGAGTCGTTGGTCAGCACCGGCTTACCTTCCGCTGTGATCAGGTACTGAAAGATGCTGGTATGCCAGGACGCCCCTCGCCAGCGGGCCAAATGGTTCCAAATGGCTTCAGTGCCACTCTGTGGGATCGGGAAAGGAATGCCACCCTCGGCATTCTGTGGTTGAGGTCCGCCATTGCTATCGACTAGCTTGCCTTGAGTGGCATTTTTGAAGGTGGCGTCATACACGGATTGCGGCGCGGCGGCGGTACGGTGGGTCGGGTAGACATCCAGATGGTAGGTGTCCGGATACTTCTTGAGCATTGCCTTGACCCCCTCGGAGAGTTGGTTGGCGTACTGCCCCATGTTTTGCGCGGTGATGGTGTACAGCGGCTTCTCGTTCGCGAACGGGTCACTGCGTTTGCCGCCATCCTTGTAGTTCGGATCGACCTTGGTGTAACCACCATCCCATGCAGGAATGGTCCCAGTGGCATTACCGGCGCGCTCGGCGCCCATCGGGGTCAGCGTGGTTTTCAGCTTGGCGGCTTCCTCAGCCGAGACAGCCCCAAGGGCTCCTTCGGCGATCAACAATGAAGCCGCCAGAACGGTCAAGCAGGCAGCTAGGCGTTTATAGGTATTCATATTTTTGACCCTGACTCAGAAAGTACGGCTGACAGAAAAAGAGACGAAGTCGCGGTCTTTCATCGCTTGCCCGTAGGTGTAGTTGTTGCTTGCGTCGAGGAAGGTGTTCTCGGGCCCGTAGTAATGGGTGTAGGTCAGGCCGAGATTCCAACTATTGAGGTAGTTACCTTTGAGCCCGATGTTAAGGTCGCCGCCGCGATTGACGCCGAAGCCAGTACCCAGTGCCGATGAGTTGCCATGGGTGTAGCTGAGCCCCATCGGAACGCTGACATCCAGCCCCGCAAACGCCTGGCGGTACATCGGTTCATAGACAGTACGCATGCTCCAGGCGTCGCGGTCGGCGTTGGGGTCGACTGCGTCCGGGCTGCGGGTAACGCTGAGGGTGCGGTTCCAGGCGAACTCGCCCATGAAACTGGCTTCCTGGGCGACGAGCGAGGGTTCCAGAGTCGCCAGCCAAGACAGGTTGGCATGCAACGTATGACCGGTGGCGTAGAGAGGATCGTTGTCATTGTTCAGATCCTCCCCCACAGCCAGGGTGCGCTGGTTGGTCGAAGCCAGAGGCTGATGCCAGCGGGTCGACACTTCGCCGGCGATATTGTAGTTGCCATGGGTCATGGAAAAGCTGCCGCCCACGGCCTCGATCCCTTCGGGATAGAGCCAGTAGTACTGCCCGGCATAACCCGTCTGGGGATTGACGTTAGCGAAATCCGGACGCACGTTGAGCTGCGGCGACTTGTCATGGAAGCGGATCGCATACAAGCCCCAGTCCACGCTCTCGCCACGAATCCGCAGTTGCAAACCGCCCTGCCCCGAATTTTCCGCGTCCTTGTCCTTGCCGTGATAGAACGCCAGGGGCTGACCGCCGGGTATCACCGGAGAACCAACGAGCATCCGCTGGCTACCATCGCCAAAATAATCATCCGTCGAAAAATAGCTACCGGAGGCCGGAAGGCGGTTGGCCTCCCACTCGAACTGATAGTAGGCCCCTATCGACACTTCAGGTGTCAGCTGGAACTGGCCCGACATCTGTTTGACCGGACGGATCAACTCCTTGAATTGGGTATTGGGAACCGACAGACTCTTCACTACGTCGATGGGAGCCATGCCACCAGCGATACCGTTCACGCCATAGAACAGGCTTTCGCCCCACTGCATGGCGTATTGGCCGAGACGTCCGGAGATATCTCTATCGCCGATTTCTCCCTTACCGAAGATGAACGCATCCAGCACCTCGACCTTGCGGCCATGCAGGTCGCGGGTATCGTTGGGAAAGTGATCTCCCGAGAGGCTGTTAACTCGATCCGGGGCGTTGTTGTCAGTCGCCTTGTTGTAGACATCGTCATACCAGGCCGCACCGCTGACGCGCGCCCCGATGTTCTGGTAAGTGATATCGAACTCCGAAAGCAGATCCAGACGACTGGAAATAAGACCTTTACCGAAGTTACGATCACCGTCATCCAGATTGATTGAAGACGGTCCTTGGGTAAGTTTGTCGGACTGCCCTTCCACTCGCCAGGCGGCACTGTATTTGAGGGTATTGTCCCAACGTACGCGAAGATCGGGATTGCCGGAGTCGAATTCAAACGCATTGGCGGTGGAACCGAGCATGCCGAGCATTAGCGCAGCCAGACTCAGGGTAAAAGGAGGACGCGCTCCGCGAAAAACGGCGGCATTGATACGTGCCATGTAGAAACCTCTCTGTTGTTTTTATTTTTTTAGCTTCATCACGCTGCCCGTCATAATCTGGACAACGTGTTTATTTCGTTAACAATAAAGCGGTGAAACCAGAGGGCATTGGGCGCAAGGGCCGTCTGTACGGGGTCGAAAACAGCTTCTCGCCAAAACATGAATTTGACTAATCGCGTGTTGGGATTCGATCTATCGCCCGGCGCGATACCTGGATCACGCCTTTCCCGGCACCAATTGTTCGATTGGCAGCACCAGCCAACCCGCTTCCTGGACGAATTTCAGTGCGGTCAGGGCCTGGCCCAGACATGGCCCATAGATGCATTCGCCGGTATCCGGCAAAAACTGTGCGCCGTGGGCATAACAGACAATTCGTTCACCATTGGCACTTAGGAAACGATCCTTACGGTACTGCAGGGGCACCTGAAGATGCGGACAGCTGTTCAGGTAGACTCGCACTGCACCTTGGTGGCATAGCGCGAGAACACTGTCTCGTCCCTCCTGCAAGGGATCGAAACCATAGGCTTGACCTTCGACCAATGCGTCAATGCGACACAGCGAAACAGCCCCCATCAATCACCTTCACTTTTATGCGCTGGAGGACCACCCACGGGTGCCCACTTCTCACGCGAGGTGAACAGGAATAACTGCGAACTGTCGGCCGACAGCGTTGCCTGTCTGGCAGCCCAGGCATCGTCGTGTTTATCCATGTCAGCGTCGTACTCGATATGACAACCCAGTGGACTGTTGAAGTACCAGAACCAGTTGGAGCCCAAGAGATGGCGACCGGGTCCCCAGAAACTGGTCCAGCCGTTTTGCTCGAAGCGCCTGCCCGCCAGCAACACTTCGGTGCCGCTGCCAAGATGGAAGGTGAAGTGCTCGCAACCCTGCATGTGCGGTGGGGTTTGAATCATGAAAAGGCAGTGATGATCGTCCGAGCCGAGCGGTCGCATGAATGGACCCACTCCGACAAAACGGTCCGTGGTTTTGAAGCCCAGACGCTCGGCATAGAACGCCTCGGCCTTGACCGCGTCAGGCACGAAGTACACCACATGGGACAAGGTCCGCGGCACGGCCGACATGTCGGGAAAGATTCCCAACTGGTTGATCGGGCGCTGTGGCGCGCTACCTGGTGAGTTCGTGAGGTCGGCCGCTGCGATGAAGTTGCGCCGCACACTGACCTGAAAGGCGATGGCGAAGCCCGAATCATCAACGCTGTGCAACGCGCCTTTGGCATCCCAGGTCACTTTGCGATCACGCGACAACTCATGGCCGATTGCATCAAGGTCAGCCGCACTGGTCACGCCATACACGGTTTCGCGAATCGATGGCGCCGGACCAATGGCCGGCGGTAGCGCCGGATCATCCGCATGACGAATGATGATTGCCGTACCATCCAGCGCTTCAAAACGCCCGCCATCGTTATCGACCCCGACAGGGGCAAGGCCGTAGTCACACAGAAAGGCGCTACAAGCAGAGATGTCGTCGACGCCAAAAACCAGGGCGTCAAGGCCAATGATATTCATGCCATACCACTCCATTGAAATTGTCATATGAACTCGCTGGCACCCCCTCAGAGGTATGGTGTCGAGAGCCCGGTGGTGGGTGTCGGCTGCTGAAACCATTGCCGGCCGACAGGCTCGAGAGGTTGCCTCCGAGCCAAGAAGTTGACCAATCGCATGTCAGAATGTGATGTATTGGAAAATGCGATACCTGCAACCTGAGATCGATGATCCGAGCAGACCGCGTTCCGCGCGATACCTGCTAACGCCAATCTCGATGGGAGCACAGACAGGTCGACGTGCTATGTGTTGTCGGCCAGCCTGCTCATGGACGGTTTTAAACTCTCTGCCCACATGTAGAGCGGCATGTCGCCTGATTGCATTTAAAAAGTGAGCGTTTCGATGATCAAAATCGTAGCAGCGGTACGTCGTAAACCCGGGATGACCCATTCCGAGTTTCTCGACTACATCCAACATCAGCATGGAAAAATAGCGCGGGAGAACCCTGCGGGGCTCAGTCGCTATGTTCAAAATCACGTGTTCGATTCAGCCTATGGGGACGACGCGGATCCGGGTTACACGCAAACGTTTCATCGAGACTCTGTGACCGAGTTATTTTTCGATGATGCCGCGCAAATGATTCGAAACATGAGTAACCCCCATACCCAACAAAAAACCGGCCCGGATGCGCTGAATTTTGCCGACATTTCAAAACAGGCCGCGCAACTGATGGATGAAAGCGAATTAGTGGTGCAAAACCCCGGTGCGGGGCCCCTTAAAGTCATGCTCTTCCTGAAAAAAACTCCCGCCGTGACGCTTGAAAGCTTTTTTCTAGCCTGGAACCAGGCCCATGATGCGGTAGCGGAAGAACTGCCGTCATTCAGGCAGTCCGTGCGCCGGCAAATACACTCTCGCTATCTGCCAGAAGGCGACAAGATAACGTCCTATTTCGGACCAGACATCGAAGTGCTGCACGGTCTCAGCAGCCTGTGGTTCGAAAGTGAAACCGATTTCCCTGGCTTTCGCGCCTACCAACGCTCGCTCTTCCAGCGACTAGCCCAAGAAGACGTTCTCGACCCTTCAGGTTCTTTCTTCGTTTATGCCGAGGAAGTCATGATCATGGATCAGCAGTAACCCGATCGGGTCCTGGCTCAGCTGCGTGAAGCGTCTCATAGCGCGGCTGAACGACCTTACCTTTCCCCTCCCTCGCGCTCGCTCCGAAATTCCTGTCGTACGCACTTGACGGAGCGATGTCGATATCGGAGTGTATCGGTAGCATAAATATAATAATTGATGAGCTTGCGATGCGTTTTAATCACCTGGACTTGAATTTGCTGGTTGCTCTCGATGTATTGCTAGAAGAGCAAAATATCACCCGTGCAGCCGAGCGTTTGCATATGACGCAATCGGCAACCAGCGGTGTTTTGGCTCGACTGCGTAGCTACTTTGAAGATGACCTCCTCATACAAATCGGACGCAAGATGCAGCCAACGGCCTATGCCCTGGAGCTGGCTATTCCAGTACGCGAGGTGCTGCTGGATATTAAATCGTCAATCACCACTAAACCGACGTTCGACCCAGCCGTAAGCAAAAAACACTTTCGCATGATCACATCGGATTACCTGATCAGCATACTACTGGCCAAGGTTATTCAGCACATTCATCAACTAGCGCCCAACATCACTTTTGAAATGCTTAGCCCAGGTGATAACTCCGGTGACTTACTGATACGCGGTGAGGTGGATATGATGATTGTTCCGGAGCGTTATATCGTAGAAGGACATCCCTCGCAAATGTTGTTCGAAGAAGAACTGGTATGCGTAGTTTGGGAAAAAAATCCACATACCGAAACCAGCCTGACGCTCGAACAATATATGAACATGGGGCATATCTCGGTAGGCTTCGGACGCAACCGGCAGTTGAGCATTGAAGACTGGCTCATGAACCAGTACGGATTCGAGCGACGCCTGGAGGTAATCAGTAATGACTTCAATACCTTGCCACAACTCATTGTCGGGACTCAGCGTATCGCGACCATGCATCGTCGACTAGCGGAGTTATATTCCGAACATCTACCTCTACGATTGCTGCCCTCACCAGTCAAATTACCCATCATGCGTGAATACATGCTCTGGCACCGCAGTATGGATAGCGATCCCATACACCGCTGGCTACGGGAGCAGATCAGCATATTTGGCCAAAGCCTGAACTAATCGAGCGTTCGATATAGAGCGTAAATCTATTATGTTGCATTAATTTCTATCTCGACCATCCGCTCTGTGATGGAAACCTCACAACAACTGGCTTCCATGAACCGTACGATCCTATCGAATTACGCGATACCTGCCATCGGGACTCGCAATTGGCAAAACACAAAGTTCCGTCTTAACGTACCGAACCATAAAAACTTTCTGCACACAGCAATGAAGGAATAAAAAATCATGCTCCGTTATATCTCCAGCAGCTACACCTGGAGCCTGCCAGTGGATCTCGCCATGAAGATGAGTGAAATAATGGGCGAGATCGAAGACATGTGTGCGCCGCGGCAAGAGGCCGCCAATCAAGGCAAAGCTGTACGAGAAACCTCGGCGAACAAGGCCAACAAGCTTTGCTCCCTAGCGGAGGAAGACGAAGCGAACGACCGATTATTCCCGACCGGAGAACGTTACAACCTCGCCGCCACCTATTACCTGACATGTGAACGCTTGCAAATCCATGATGCACCTGATCGTCTGAAACGCTACAAAATGGCGCTCGAACCTTGATTCGCCTGCGGCGTGAAGCACGCCTTACCGTACCTGCGGGCAATTGGTCAACCGCCCTAAACGTGAACTCAAACGTTCACCGATCGAGAAAGTCAAGCTCCGTACTCTAGCATTGATAAAAGCCTCAATGCACGGCAATACATTGCCAGTTGGATTTCAGGAACTCTGGGAGTACATACTGCCCGATCAAGTATCTCCAAAGTTCGTACAGCAAAACTTTAAACATGCTCCGCTACGAAATCACGATGAACAAATTTATTTTACCGTATCTGCAGGATATTCAAACCGAATCGTACCAATCTATTACGTCGACGTAGATCCCAAGCCACACATTACAAAATTAATAAAGATACAGGACCCCCACAACCCTACCACACAATGAATGACGAACATTGCTAAAATTAAATTAACTCTGAAATAATCACCTCCAAAAAGACACCTACCACGTCAGGACTGCAGTGCAGAGTGCTAACAGCAAAATACCAGCACAGCAAAAACGTTGATTGGACGTCGCTCTAGAATACCCGAGTAAAGAAGGTGGAATCATGTGTTACGTTGCAATCAAGCTGTTTTGTGTGTGTGTGTGTGCGGAGGGGAGGGAGGGGAGCGTAAAAATTCTAGCCAGAGCTGTCATACGGAAATTGGTCGATAGTAACGCGCGTCCTAAAGAACCAGAGCATGAACTACAGAAGCCCGCTTAGTCGCGATTATGATATAGCGATCATTCATGGAGCGTAGGCGCAACTTGAATCGCCCTTTCGTCCAAGGCCCACACCTCTGATAGTTGTTGTAATAAACTGGGATGCCATAGCTTTTTTTGGCCATGAAGCTAGGTAAATGGAAGACCTCCCTAGGTAAAGAATCCGACTGAATCAGCCACTGCAATCAGCTGTCAGCAGGCTCAAAACGTATAGATGTTTCAAGGGAGGCCATCCATTAGAAATGGAGGTCCATCCGCACATGTCCGTTAATATTTTTAATCCCCATACCAGAACCTTTTATCGGTCCATCGATGCAGCATTGCGCTGGTGCAATCTTATCCATTACGAAGCACAGATAGTGCAAGCGGCCTGGTCCTGTCCCGAGAAGCCTGCCATCCTTTTCCCTCAACAGCCTTTACTGGGTCAGTTTTCGGTCAGCGGCAACACCGCACGCGCCTCAATCACGGCGCAAAAGCGTATTCGGCGCAATCCCGAACGCCTTGCGAAACGCGCACCGGAAATGGGAAAAGTCGGAAAACCCGAAGTCCAGCGCCGCCTGGGACAGGCTGCGCACCTGACCGGGCTCGATCACTTCACTGCTGGCATTCAGGCGTTCTTTCCAGATCTCTGCCACGGGGGCTTCTGGTACCTGGCGAAGGCGCGCGTGACGGTGCGGGTGGACACATTATGAGCTTGGGCAATGACGCCACCGGATTGTCGTACTGGCTGACGCCGTTCGGTAACTACCGACGCGTCAGCCAGACGTGCTGGCGGTGGATCGCGAGTGCTCGCCCCTGCGCTGGTTCAACGGCTATTTCGGCATGCCCACCAAGGCGCTTGTGGGCCGCTATTACTTGAGCGGCGATATCGTAGAACTCAATGATGACGGCAGTATCAGCTTCGTCGGCCGTAACGACGACGCGATGACCACGCCCAATTATCGCGTCGGGCCTTTCTATCTGGAACGTGCGCTGATCGAACACCCGGCGGTGATCGCAGCATCCTGGCAAGGACACGGCGACTCAGATTACCGCATGCCATAACCGCACACGTACGAACAGTAATGGATGAAGACAAGAGGATGTATACGGCAATACTGTATTGGATGGTACTCAAATAGAAACAGCCGACTCCAAGCCGATGCCCAGCGAGAGGATGGCCCTTTCGCCGGATTGCAGCTCAGACACTGGCGGTATCAGGTCTAGGCGCATAGCCCAGTAGAAAGCTGTCCAGAGCCCGTGCCACCGCCTGACGCACAAAAGTGGCCGAGGGCTTCTTTTTGACACCCAGCAGGCACGGTGTGACCGTTTCCGAATCCAGCAAAGCCATCAGATGGTGTGCTGCGACTTGGGGGTCGCATGGCCGCAGCTCTCCCTCCTCGATCTTGCGCGCCAGAAACGCCGCAAGCTCGGCAACGCCCTTCTTGGGCCCTCGCTCATAGAAGCGCAAGCCAATATCGCTGCGGCCAGATTCAGCAATGATTGCCCGGCGGGCCTGAATGGAAGTTTCCAGGCAGATCACCGCCAGCGTGCGCTCGCCAAACTGCTGCAACGCTTGACGGAGGTCGTCATGATCTTTCTGCAGCGCGGCGAAGATCGGCTCGAAATATCTCTTGGCCTCGCCTTGCATCGCCTCAACGAACAACTCCTCCTTGGTCCTGAAATAGCCGTACAAGGTTGCCTTGGAGCCGCCCACCCGCGTGGCGATCTCCGCCATGGACGCGCCTTCAAAACCTGACTCCAGGAAAACCTCTGATGCGGCCTCCACGATTGCATCGCGCTTGGCTTCAGTCCTGACTCGCATAAATCCGATCCCTCAATCCACACATCGTCCAATTATATACCAGGGTGTTCAGTAATGCTTGACGCGGAAAAATCGTCAAAATATATTACCGTACAGTTCAGTATTGTTATTACATTACTGTACCGCCCTTGCTGTCTTGGAGAATTCCGTGCGCCCGGTCATGACTTATTGCTCAACCTTTACCTCCGCGTTGGTTGCCGCTTGCCTTCTCACCGGCTGCGGAAAGCCGCCAGGCGGACCACCTCCAGCACAGGGCACGCCCACGGTTGGCGTCATCCGGGTGCAGCCGCAACACGTGGTACTGACCACGCAATTGCCCGGGCGCACTTCCGCGTACCTGGTTGCAGAGGTACGGCCGCAGGTCGGCGGTATCGTCAAGACACGACTGTTCAAGGAAGGCAGCGACGTCAAGGCGGGACAGCCGCTCTACCAGATCGACCCGGCGACCTATAAAGCGACCTACGACGGCGACAACGCTTCGCTCGCCAAAGCGCAGGCCACCGTCAAGACCGCACGGCTCAAGGCTGATCGCTACAAGGGATTGCTGGCTATCCAGGCGGTGAGCCAACAGGACTACGATGATGCCGTCGCCACACTCGGCGAGGACGAGGCCCAGGTCGCTTCCGCCATGGCGACGCAGGAAAGCAGCCGCATCAACCTGGCCTACGCACGCGTCGACGCGCCCATTTCCGGGCGCATCGGCAAGTCCAGCGTGACCCCGGGGGCGCTGGTGACTGCCAGCCAGACCACCGCCCTTGCCACGGTCCAACAGTTGGATCCGCTGTACGTCGACCTCTCCCAATCGAGTGCCGCCTTGCTGCGTTTGAAGCAGGCCATGGCACGGGGCGACCTGCAAAAGGCCGGCGCGAACTCGGCGAAAGTCCAACTGTTGCTGGAGGACGGCAGCACGTACCCCCATGAGGGTACCTTGGAGTTTTCGGACGTCACGGTTGACCAGAACACCGGCACTATCACGCTGCGCGCCGTGTTCCCTAATCCCGAAGGTAATTTGCTTCCCGGCATGTATGTACGCGCTGTTCTGCAGGAGGGCGAGCAAGATCAGGCGCTACTGGTGCCGCAGCAAGCCGTGTCACGAGACGGCGCCGGCAAGCCCTTCGCCTATGTCGTGGACCGCGACAGCAAGCTGCAACGCCGCTCGCTGGAAACCGAGCGCACCGTGGGCGATCAGTGGCTGATTCAAGCCGGCATCAAGGCCGGCGACGTGCTCGTGGTAGATGGTCAGCAGCGCGCGGCACCCGGCGTGCTGGTGAATGCTACGCCTTGGTCACCGTCCCCGGCAGACGGCGCAGCACCGCTCCAGCCCCCGGCTCCAACCGCCAAGACCACCGCGTCCAACTGATCTGCGAGAGAACCACTCATGGCACGCTTCTTCATTGACCGCCCGGTGTTCGCGTGGGTTCTGGCCATCATTGTGATGCTCGCCGGGATCCTCTCGATCTTTACCCTTCCTATTGCCCAGTACCCCAGCATTGCGCCACCGGCCATCGCGATAACCGCCACCTATCCCGGCGCGTCCGCCAAGACGCTGGAAGATACGGTCACCCAGATCATCGAACAGAAAATGAAGGGCCTGGACCGCCTGAGCTACATGTCTTCGACCAGTGAGTCCTCGGGTACAGCCACCATCACGCTGACGTTTGAAAACGGCACCAATCCCGACACCGCCCAGGTGCAGGTGCAGAACAAGCTCTCGCTGGCCACGCCGCTGTTACCCCAGGATGTACAGAATCAGGGGCTGACGGTCACCAAGTCGGCCATGAACTTTCTCAATGTACTGGCCTTTACCTCCGAGGACGGCAGCATGAGCGGCTCCGATCTGTCGGACTATGTGGCCGCCAACGTGCAGGATCCGATCAGCCGCGTCGAGGGTGTGGGCGACATCACGCTGTTCGGCTCGCAGTACGCGATGCGCATCTGGCTCAATCCCGACCAGTTGGCTAACTTCAGTCTCACCCCCTCTGATGTGAAGACGGCCATCCAGGCCCAAAACGTCCAGGTGTCGGCCGGGCAGATTGGCGCCCTGCCCGCCTCCAGCAACCAGCAGCTCAACGCGACCATCACCTCGCAAACGCGGTTGAGGACCGCCAAGGAGTTTCAAGACATCCTCCTGCGCACGCAGACCGACGGCTCTGAAGTACGCCTGCGCGACGTCGCCCGCATCGAGTTGGGCAGCGAGAGCTACAACAGTGTGGGCCGTTACAACGCCAAGCCCGCCGCGGGGCTCGCGATCAAGCTGGCGGCTGGCGCCAACGCGCTGGACACGGTCAAGGCAATCGACGCTCGTGTGGCCGAGTTGGAGCAATTCTTTCCACCCGGCATGAAGGTGCAGAAACCCTATGACACGACGCCGTTCGTGCGCATTTCGATCGAAGAAGTCGTACGGACCCTGATCGAAGCCGTGGCGTTGGTGTTTCTGGTGATGTACCTGTTCCTGCAAAACTGGCGTGCCACCTTGATCCCCACGATCGCCGTGCCGGTGGTGTTGCTCGGTACCTTTGGCGTACTGGCGACCTTTGGTTTCACAATCAACACCCTGACGATGTTTGCCATGGTGCTGGCGATCGGCCTGCTGGTGGACGACGCCATCGTGGTGGTGGAGAACGTCGAGCGGATCATGACGCAAGAAGGCCTTTCACCGAAGGAGGCCACGCGCAAATCCATGGACCAGATTACCGGTGCGCTGGTGGGTGTGGCACTGGTGCTGGCCGCTGTGTTCGTGCCGATGGCCTTCTTCAGTGGATCGAGTGGGGTGATCTACCGCCAGTTCTCCATCACCATCGTGTCGGCCATGACCTTGTCGGTACTGGTAGCCCTGGTGCTTACACCGGCCTTGTGCGCGACGCTGCTCAAACCCATGCATCAAGGCCATGGGATGGCGACGACCGGGTTCTTCGGCTGGTTCAACCGCTCATTTGACCGGGGCAACCATCACTACCAAGGCATCGTGCGCCACATTCTTGGCAAGGGGTGGCGCTACATGGTGGTCTACGCGGTGCTGCTGGGGGCCGTGATATTCGTCTTCATGAAGTTGCCTGTCGGCTTTTTACCCGACGAAGACCAGGGCACCCTGTTCGTGGTGATACAACTTCCACCCGGAGCAACCGGCGCGCGAACTGACGAGGTCATTCGGAAGATCGAACACCACTTCCTGGTTGATCAGAAAGATGCCGTCGCGGGCGTATTCACCGTATCGGGTTTCAGTTTTGCGGGCGATGGGCAGAACACCGGCTTTGCGTTCGTCAAGCTCAAACCCTGGAACGAGCGCAAAGGTGACGAACTGAGTGTCTCGGGCGTATCAGCCAAGGCGATGGCTTACTTCACCACCATCCGCGACGCCCAGGTGTTTGCGTTCGCCCCTCCCGCCGTGGCGGAGCTAGGCAATGCGACCGGCTTCGACCTGATGCTGCAAGACCGTGCAAACCTGGGCCATGACGCACTGATGAAGGCGCGTAACCAACTGCTGGGCGAGCTGTCGAAGGACAAGCGCCTGGTGGCATTGCGACCTAACGGGCTGGAGGACACACCCGAATTCAAATTGGAGATCGACCCCAACAAAGCACAAGCGTTGGGGCTGTCGATTTCCGACATCAACGATAACTTCTCCGCGGCCTGGGGCAGCAGCTACGTCAATGACTTCATCGACAAGGGCCGGGTGAAGAAAGTCATGCTGCAGGCCGATGCGCAGTACCGGATGCTCCCTGCCGATATCAATCGCTGGTACATCCGCAACAGCAACAGCACCATGGTGCCCTTCTCCGAATTTTCAAAGGCCAGTTGGAGCTCAGGGTCGCCGCGGCTGGAACGCTACAACGGTGTGCCGTCGGTAGAGATTCTGGGCATGGCGATGCCAGGCGCTGCTTCCAGTGGCGAGGCGCTGGCGATTGTCGAGGCGGCTGTGGCCAAGCTACCCGCTGGCATCGGCTATGAATGGACCGGCCTGTCGCGCCAGGAAAAAGCCTCCAGCGGCCAGACCGGCCTGCTCTACGCGTTGTCCATCCTGTTTGTGTTCTTGTGCCTGGCCGCGCTGTACGAGAGTTGGGCGATCCCGGTGTCGGTGGTGCTGGTGGTACCGCTGGGGGTGCTGGGCGCGCTGATTGCCGCAGTCCTCACCTGGAAAATGAACGATGTGTATTTCCAGGTCGGCATACTGACCACCATCGGCCTGGCATCGAAGAATGCCATCCTGATTGTGGAGTTCGCCAAAGACCTCTACGCAAACGGCGAGGGGCTCGTGGAGTCAGCGCTGGCCGCGGTGCGCATGCGATTGCGCCCGATCCTGATGACGTCGCTGGCCTTCATCCTTGGCGTACTGCCAATGGTCTTGGGCAGCGGCGCCGGTGCCGGCGCACAGCACGCCCTAGGCAGCGCTGTGATCGGCGGCATGCTGTCGGGCACCCTCCTCGCTGTTCTCTTTGTGCCGTTGTTCTTTGTCCTTGTGATGCGGCTGTTCAAGCGCAAACCGATTGAACCGGTTCCTTCTGAACCGCATACCCAACCCGCCCCAACCCCGTCGCAAGGTACCTGACATGTCACGGTTCACACTTTCTTTACTGACCCTGACGACCTTGCTCAGCGGTTGCAACCTGATGCCGGTCTACCAGCAACCCTCGCCGCCCGTCTCAGCCAGGTTTTCGGGGGACAGCACCACGGCGACCGCCATGCCAGTGGCTGACATGGGCTGGCGTGACGTGTTCACCGGCCCGGCGCTACGACGGGTGATAGAACTGGCCCTGGCCAATAACCGCGACCTGCGGGTAGCCATCCTCAACATTGAAAAGGATCGCGCCACCTACCGCGTGCAGGACGCAGCACTGTTCCCAACCATCAAGGCGAGCGGCAACAGCAGTGCCAGCCGCACACCGGCCGACCAATCACAAACCGGCCAGGCATTGACCTCCCACAGCTACAGCGCAACGCTGGGATTCAGTTCGTACGAACTGGATCTTTTTGGCCGGGTGCACAGCCTCAGCGCACAGGCACTGGAAGAGTTCCTCTCAACGGCCGAAAATCGCCGAAGCACTCAAATCAGCTTGATCGCGGAGGTGGCCACGGACTACCTCACGCTAGCGTCTGATCGAGACCTGCTCAAGCTTGCGCAAGACACGCTGGCCAGTCAGGAACACACCTATGCGCTTGACCAGCGGACCTTCGAGCTGGGCTCCTCATCAGCGCTCACGTTGAGCCAGGCGCAGACCAGTGTCGAGACAGCGCGCGTCGACGTGGAAAAATACACGTCCCAAGTCGCTCAGGACATTAACGCACTGGTGCTGGTGGTCGGTACCGACCTGCCGGAGGATCTGCTGCCCAAGTCCCTGCCCGCCCGCTCGACCGCCGATGCCAGCCCATTGGCCAGCATTCCGCCAGGCTTGCCATCGGACCTTCTGCAACGCCGCCCAGACATACTCAAGGCCGAGCGGGACCTGAAAGCCGCCAATGCGTATATCGGCGCAGCACGTGCAGCCTTCTACCCCAGTATCACCCTCACGGCCTCGGCGGGCACTTCAAGCGCCAGTCTGGGGAACATGTTCAAGGGCGGTTCTGGAACCTGGAGCTTTGCACCGCAAATCTCCGTGCCCATTTTTGATGACGGCATCAATAAGGCCAATCTCGCCAGCGCGCAGGCTGACCGTGATATTTATGTGGCCGATTACGAGAAAGCGATTCAAACCGCGTTTCGCGAAGTGTCCGATGCGCTCGCACAACGCAATACGCTGGGACGCCAGCTTGACGCGCAGCAGGCGCTGGTGGACGCGACGGCTAAAAGCTACCGACTCTCGCAGGCCCGCTTCAACCAGGGTGTCGACAGCTACCTCAACGTACTTGATTCGCAACGCTCCCTATACACCGCGCAACAGGATTTGATCAGCACGCAGTTGTCACGTTTTACCAACCTTGTGACCTTCTACAAGACCCTGGGTGGTGGATGGATTGATACCACGGGTAAACCGGTTGCCACGCTGACGGCCGCTGCGAAGTATTGAGAGCTCCAAACAGTCATGAAGACAGGGCCGTGCTCAGGACAATGCAACAAGCAAAGCCTGCGCCCTGCCCTGGTCTTGCGCTCGACCAGATTGGCCGCGAACACTACCCGCGGCCTAAGGGCTCACTCAGTGTTATTTGATCGGGTAACTTCGTGACTACACAAACATCTGGAGGACACCCAATGGTGTTGCGGGTCTCGGGATCGTGAACCGAATCGGCTTCCAGTCAGCTGCCGCAGGGCGTTCCAGGCTGCGATGCAACCAGTGCTGCATGGATGGCCAACGGGAGACGTCGATGTCCGCCAGAGGTATCAAGCTCATCACGGCACAGACGTTCAGATCGGCAACCGTAAAGCGACCTCCTACCAGCCAGCGCTGGTTGCGCAGCCGCGCTTCAAGTACAGCAAAGGGGCGCTCCAGCTTCGTCAGCGCCATTTGCGCCTCGTCCGCGTTACGCTGGTCAGGAGCAAACAGAAACCGATTGGCCGCCGCAAAGAGCAGCGTCTTTTCGACCTCATTGGCCACCCATAGGCTCCACTGGGTGGCCTGGGCGTCCTCTGCTGCGCCGCCAGGCCCCAGCGTACCGCAACCGTAGCATCGGGCAAGGTACAGATTGATGGCCAACGACTCGAAGAGCACCAGGTCACCATCGACCAAAGCCGGTACTCGCGCATTTGGGTTGATTCGCAGAAACTCAGGATCGTGAGTCCCCCCATTCAGAAAGCCGGTGGGCACGTGTTCAAAGGGTAATTGCAATTCCTTCAGCATCCATGCGACACGATGCGCACGCGACTTTAGATCGCCATAAAGTATGATTGCCATGCGTAGTTTCCTGAGTGATTGCGCCAAGTGGTTGGCATAACAAAAGCATTGGGCGCGTAGCCTCAGTTCGACTCGACGGCGATGAGTGCATCAAGAACACGACGTGTCCGCACAGCCGCTGCGTCCGTAACGAGGAGGATGGTTTTGGCATCCCAAAAAGGGGTTGAGCCCAATACTCTCTGTTTTGCATCAAGCACCGGCAGGTGTTCTGTTTCGAAGGGATGGCGTAAGAATTCAATCTCCGCCTCGACCATGGCACGCCCCTGTTCACCGACGCTCTTGGGCCTGCTCACGCCAAACCAATAATTTGTGCTTTTTGGGGATTCCGGCGTCAGCAAATGGGCAAAGTACATGCCAGCACTTTCGGCGCGCGGATCCGGAATCCCAGCCAAGGCGTGACCGACCAGCAATTCAAGGTTGAAGGGGGCTTCCCAGCGCATATCAAACCATCGATCAACAAGGGTACCGGGCGTGTAACCGTGACGCTGCTCAAGTGCGGGTGGTAACCGCTCGCCTCGCGTGAGGCGACGAGAAATGACCGTCCGGCCCTCCTGCACGACCTCCGTTTCGGCCTGGACGTAGTTGCCGCTGCCCAGAGAGTCCGGGGGCACGTAATCGAGATGACTCAGGTCCATCAGGTTATCCGTCTCCAGCTGATAGTTTGCCTGGAGTAGCAGATACCCTTTGCCAACATAAAAGCCCTCAGGATCGAAGCGCTCAAAATTCGGAATCAAATCAGGCTCGGCCAAAGCCGGGTCGCCCATCCATATCCACAACAGGCTCCAACTCTCCACGAGCGGATAACTTTGCACGTGAGCCGCTTTCGATGGC
>Ga0302155_10000201_pt1 | contig 49846 bp, 53 predicted proteins | sample I_Bog_N3_1_FD_193508 | JGI IMG/M metagenome (GOLD analysis project Ga0302155, IMG submission 193508) | Peat permafrost microbial communities from Stordalen Mire near Abisko, Sweden - I_Bog_N3_1 | ecosystem: Environmental > Terrestrial > Soil > Wetlands > Peat | place: Sweden: Abisko, Stordalen... | reverse complement strand
AATTGATATAAATATGTGTAATTGGATTCTATTGGACTTTATTGGATTTTAAATTAATTACATGGGGTGCAAGGGGTAGAGTGTTCGAATCACTCCGTCCCGACCAAAGAAATCAAAGGGTTACAAGTTTTTACTTGTAACCCTTTTTGTTTGCGATGAAGATTTTGCGCTCAGGTTCTCCCCATCTCGGAGGATTGCAATCATAATAAAAATCTTTTGAAAAACGCACGGGACAGATTTCATGTCAGATCTATTAGCGTCAAAGCTCAATGCGCGCCAGCAAGAATTGTTACGTTATGTGCAACGCGAAGGCTTCGTCACGGTAGAGCATCTGGCTGCGCGTTTCCAAATCACGCAGCAGACGATCCGACGCGATATTAATTTGCTGGCCGAAATGAGCTTACTCCAGCGATACCACGGTGGTGTCGGCCTGCCGTCCAGTGCGGAGAATATCGCCTACGGCGCGCGCCAGGGTTTGTATTCGGAAGAGAAGCGCCGCATCGCGGCATTGGTGGTTGAGCATATTCCCGATCAGGCCACCTTATTCATCAATCTGGGCACGACCAATGAAGAAGTGGCCAAGGCCTTGAGCCGGCGCCGCAATTTGCGTGTCATCACCAATAACCTCAATGTCGCCGCCATCATGAGCGGCTATCCCAGCTGTGAAGTCATCATCACCGGCGGCGTGGTGAGGGCGCGTGACCTAGGTATTACCGGCGAGGAAACGATCGATTTCATCCGCCGTTTCAAGGTCGACTTCGGCATCATCGGTATTTCCAGCATTGAGGGCGACGGCACCTTGCGCGATTTCGACTATCGCGAAGTGCGGGTGGCAGAGGCGATTATCGAACATTCTCGTACCGTGTTCCTGGTTGCTGACCATTCCAAGTTCTGGCGACCTGCATTGGTGCGGCTGGGTGACATTTCGAAGATCAATGCGCTGTTTACTGATCGGCCGGTGCCGCAGGAAATGAGTGGGATTTTCGAAGAGGCGAAGATCGATGTCTTTGTTGCTGCCAACCAGGCGCATGCCTGATTTATCGTTGGTCTAAAAAGCACACCTAAGCAAATGCCGCTGTTTTATGCGGCGCTCTAAACCTGCTTCGCGCGGGCACTAATATCCATTTAGCCGTCCCTTGGCGGTCTTTCCCATTCTGAAGCTAGAACTTCAGTGTCTTTGTCTCTCTATTTTCGGTGCGCGTCTTGAGTTGGATGGTTTGGGCGGCATAGAAATTGTCTATGCAAAATTTAGTTTTATCCTATTGATCGTATTCTTTTCATTAATATAAACCATTATCAATGTTCGAATTCGAACAATATACTTTCGAAAATAAATAATTATGATGCCGTGAGACACTACGATCATGCTTTTCTAAGTCCGCAGCAGGCCAACATGCTGTTCTGAAGTTTTACTCCGGTGCAAGGATATGCAGCGGAAAAAAAGAGACTGATCCGGAATTGCTCCGGAATAAAGTCGACAACCGATCCGCGTAAGCGGATTCACAAACCTTGGAGTAGACAAGTTGAAAGATAAATATATTCTCGCCCTGGATCAAGGGACTACCAGCTCGCGCGCCATCCTGTTCGATCGCCAGGGCAATATCGTGAGTTCGGCGCAAAAGGAATTCAGTCAAATCTATCCGCAACCGGGCTGGGTCGAGCATGATCCGCAGGAAATCTGGTCGACTCAGGCAGGCGTTGCCGCCGAGGCATTGACCAAGGTTGGTATGAGCGGCACGGCAGTTGCTGCCATCGGCATTACTAATCAGCGCGAAACTACCGTGGTCTGGGATCGCCAAACCGGCAAGGCTATCTACAATGCCATCGTCTGGCAGGACCGCCGCACTGCGGCATTCTGCGATGATTTGAAAAACCGTGGTCTGGGCGAGAAAATTCGTCAAAAAACCGGTTTGCCGGTGGATTCCTACTTTTCCGCGACCAAAATTCGCTGGATCCTGGATAACGTTGATGGTGCGCGCCAACTGGCCAATCAAGGGCGTCTGGCATTCGGTACCGTGGACACCTGGTTGGTGTGGAATATGACCCGCGGCACACGCCATGTGACCGATGTCTCGAATGCTTCGCGCACCATGCTGTTCAATATCCATACCATGCAATGGGATGAGGAACTGCTTGATATCATGGGCGTCCCGCGCAGCATGCTGCCGGAAGTGCGATCGTCAAGCGAGACCTATGGTCATACCGACATGTCCGGTTTTGGTTCGGAAATTCCAATCGCCGGCATCGCTGGCGATCAGCAGGCAGCGTTGTTCGGACAGATGTGCACGCAACCGGGCATGGTCAAGAACACCTATGGTACGGGCTGCTTCATGATGATGAACACCGGCGCCAAGCCTATCGCTTCGAAGAACAATCTGCTCACGACAGTGGCATGGAAGATTGGCGATCAGGTCAGCTATGCCTTGGAAGGCAGTATTTTCATTGGCGGCGCCGTGGTGCAATGGCTGCGCGACGGCCTTGGCATCATCAAGACTTCCACTGAGGTCGAAGCGCTGGCGCGTAGCGTCAAGAGCACCGACGGCGTTTATCTGGTGCCGGCATTTGCTGGCCTTGGCGCACCGCATTGGAATCCGCATGCCCGTGGCGCGGTCTTCGGCATTACCCGCGGCACCACTGCGGCGCATTATGCGCGTGCGGCCCTTGATAGCATCGCCTACCAGACCATGGATGTCTTGAAGGCGATGGAAGCGGATGCCGGCATCGTCATTCCGGAGTTGCGTGTTGATGGCGGCGCTACCGCGAACAATCTGCTGATGCAATTCCAGTCAGACATTCTGGGCGTCGATGTGGTGCGTCCAAAAATCACGGAGACGACCGCACTGGGCGCTGCTTACCTGGCTGGTCTGGCGGTTGGTTACTGGAGCAGCACCGACGATGTGCAAGGACAATGGCAGCTCGACCAGCGCTTTGCGCCGGCACTGCCTGCGGCTGAAGTGCAGGCCAACATCCAGGGCTGGCAGCGTGCGATTGCTGCTGCAACGGCATGGGCCAACACCTGATCTGATATAGCGCCGAGGCAAGGGAAGCGGGTCTGAGCCTGCTTCTCGCTTCTACTCCTATCTTTTTTCGAAAGAATTCTGATGTCTCCTTATATAGCTGAATTTGTGGGCACCGCCCTGATTATCTTGCTTGGCAATGGCGTGGTTGCCAATGTCCTGTTGAGTAAAACCCATGGCAATGGCAGTGGCCTGATCGTGATCACCGTCGGCTGGGCGATGGCGGTGTTTGTTGGCGTCTTTGTCGCAGCCTCGTCCAGTGGCGCCCATCTGAATCCAGCGGTCACGCTGGCGCTGGCAGTGGCAGGCAAGTTTGCCTGGGTCAACGTGCCTGCTTATATTGCATCGCAGATGTTGGGCGGGATGACCGGTGCTTTCCTGGTCTGGTTGGTATACCGTAACCACTTCGCCGAAACCGCCGATGGCAATCTCAAGTTGGCAGCATTTTGCACTGCACCGGCAATTCGCAACACCAAGGGCAATCTGATTTCAGAAGTGGTCGGTACTTTCGTGCTGGTCTATTGTGTGCTCAATATTGCCTCGCCGAAGATGGGTCTGGGCGCTTTGGATGCACTGCCGGTCGCCTTGTTGGTGATGGCTATCGGCGTGTCGCTGGGCGGAACCACCGGCTATGCGATTAATCCTGCGCGTGATCTTGGTCCGCGCCTGATGCATGCTTTGCTGCCGATTCCGGGCAAGCGTGATAGCGACTGGGGCTATGCTTTGGTGCCAGTGGTAGGTTCGATTTGCGGTGGTATTCTTGCTGCGCTGGTATATGGCTTGCAAATGGCGCACTGATTTCGACTGCCTGTAGTACCTGGGGTATCCAGATCGATCGGCCGCGTGGCTGGTCGATCCATTTTTCTTTCTGTTTCGTTTTTCCGGCGATTTCTCGCCATCCGCAGCCACCGCTAGCATCTCCCACAAGGCGTATTTATCAGCTACGCGTAAGCAATTCTTTGTATCATCGCCGATACAGAGAAACGGAAAAATAATCTCTGAATTAGGCAATGATCACTGACATGCGGCAACGATGTCAGTATTTTTCCTTGTCCGCCATATTGATTTGACACTTTATTCGTACCTGCCTCGCACTGATTATTGATAAAAAAGCAAGGCTCGGCGGCTACTTTGTGAGGAGACATACTGTATGTTTGAAAGCAAGGGCGGGGCGTTGGCCATCGTGGTCAAAGGTTTTTTTTCGGTTGCTGTCGGTGCGGCCATTTTTGGCGCACTCAATTCTTCAGTGCTAGTCATGACGATGTTTTCGCCGCTTGAGCTGGCCTTGCCGGCGTTGGTGATTGCTGTCTTCGTCGCCATCTTCAGCACGCGCCAACGAGTCTCACGAGGCACATCGGTGGTCGACAGAATCGGTGCCGAGATTGATCACATCATGATCGGCGCAGCCGAGACTTCTTATTTCGTCGAAACGATCAAAAGCAAGATTGGCCATGATCTCCAGGCCGCCAGCGGTATTGTTGCCGGCTCTGAGCAGAACGCCACGACGACCGAACAGATTGCAGTCAATGCCGAACGTGCCTTCAAGGTGGCGGCCGATGTTCGTGCCGAGAGTGTCGCCGGTCGCAGTGAGGTCAATCAGGGGCTCGAGCAGATTGGTCAGGCCCGCAATGATGCGCAAAATGCGTCATCAATGATGTCCGAGCTGCAAGAAAAATCACGTCGTATTCATGGCATTACCGAAGTGATCAATGAGATTGCCGCACGGACCAACTTGTTGGCACTTAATGCCGCGATTGAGGCTGCCCGTGCTGGCGAGCACGGACGTGGATTTGCGGTGGTGGCGGGCGAAGTGCGGCAATTGGCACAGCGTACCAAAGAGGCGACCGACGATATCGGTGTCATGGTGCGTTCCATTACCGAGCAGGCCGAGCGTGCCGCCGGCGGGATGCAGTCGCTGAGCAAGAGAGTGACGGAGGCATCCCAGAACGTTGAGCGAGTGCATGGTTTTCTGGGGAGCATCGAGCGTTCTGCGGCGATCTCAGAAGAGGAAATTCAGCAGATTGCCAAAGCCTCGCGCGACAATGTTGCGATTACTCATCGTATTGCGGATGCCATTTTGAAAATTCGCGATGGGATGCTGGCGACCGATACCCAATTGCCCCAGGTGGCAGCTTCTGCCATGGCCTTGTCTGAGCGCGCAGAGGCGATGTTTGAAATGATTGCAGAGAGTCACGCCAAGACCCAGCATGATGACATTGAGCAGGCCGCAAGCCTGGCAGCCAAACGGGTAGGCAAACTTTTTGAGGAGGCGATTGCGGCGCGGCGTATTACCGAGGCGGCACTGTTTGATCGCAGCTACAAGGAGATTGCAAACACCAATCCAAAGAAGCATTCGACGCAATTTGACGCCTTTACTGATCAGGTCTTGCCCGAACTTCAAGAAGCTTTGCTGGTGGCCATGCCGCAACTGGCTTATGCTGGGGCAGTCGATAACAATGGCTATTTTCCAACGCACAACAAAAAATTCTCGCAGCCTCTGACGGGCGACTATGATACCGACCTGGTCAACAACCGCACCAAACGTATTTTTAGTGATCGAACCGGCAAACGCTGCGGTGCCAATACCAAACCGTTTTTGCTGCAAACCTATAAACGCGATACAGGGGAGGTGATGCATGACCTGTCGGTACCGATTTATGTGAGTGGTAAGCACTGGGGCGGTTTTCGCGTTGGTTATCGGTCCAGTCACACCGTCGTGGCTGCACCTGTGATAGCGCGTGCTGCAACGGCTGAATTCGTATTGAATCCGCCGACACGAATTTCACCTGCGCAGGGCAGTAAGCGGCTGGCCACTCAGAATTCAAGTCGAACAGCTTGACCGCGTGGGGCGGCTGATAGATTATTCGGCAATGGGGATGCCTATGTGACATCGTAGTGGGCCGATCCTGTTAACAAAGGAAAATCAACTTGAAAACGACATCGCAGAATAAGTCTGATTCTGTCAAAGAGTTCGATTTTACTAATCGTGATTTTGAGCGTGTGCGCGACTTGATCTACAAGCGCGCTGGAATTGCCTTGGCCGACAGCAAGCAGGAAATGGTGTACAGCCGCCTGGCGCGGCGCTTGCGTGCAACTGGCATTGGTTCGTTTGTGCAGTATCTTGACTTGCTTGAGCGCGGTGGTGATGTTGATGAATGGGAGGCATTCACGAACGCGCTGACCACTAATCTGACATCTTTTTTTCGCGAATCACATCATTTCCCTATTCTGGCCGATTATGTCAAGACCTTGAAGGAGCCGGCGACGGTATGGTGCTCGGCCAGCTCAACTGGCGAAGAGCCGTATTCGATCGCCATGACCTTGTGTGAAGCCTATGGCAGCCTGACGCCACCGGCGCAAATTGTGGCCACTGACATTGATACCAATGTGCTTGCCACGGGTGCCAATGGTGTCTATCCGCTGGAACGCATCGAGAAGATGTCGCCGGAGCGTGTCAAAAAATTCTTTCTGCGCGGCAAGGGGGCGCAAGAAGGGTTTGTGCGCGTGCGTCCGGAGCTGCGTAAGCTGGTGACATTCAAACAATTGAATTTGCTCGGTGACGGCTGGCCGGTGACGGGGCCATTTGACGTGATTTTTTGCCGTAACGTGATGATTTATTTCGATAAGCCGACACAAAGCAAGATTTTGTCGCGGTTTGTGCCGATGATGAAGCCGCATGCATTGCTGTTTGCTGGCCATTCTGAGAATTTCCTATACGTGTCCGATGCCTTGAAACTCAAGGGAAAAACCGTTTATGAGCTTAACGCAGCATCGCAACGTAAGGTTGGAAAGTAGTTTATGAGCCCCCAAGGGAACGAGCAGTTCGCCTCGAATGTTTATTATGACCGTACCTTTGATTGTGATGCGGCGAAGATTCTTCCTGGAGAATATTACTTTACGCACAAGGACATGATGATCGTCACGGTGCTCGGGTCGTGCGTATCGGCCTGCATTCGCGATCGCGTCAGCGGTATTGGCGGCATGAATCATTTTATGCTGCCTGACAGTGGCGATGGCGATAGTCCTATTTCAGCGTCAATGCGCTATGGCACCTACGCAATGGAAATCTTGATCAATGATGTCTTGAAAGCGGGTGCCAAGCGAGAAAATCTTGAGGCCAAGGTGTTTGGTGGGGGCAATGTCTTGCGTGGTTTTGTCGCCATTAACGTAGGCGAGCGTAATGCGCGTTTCGTCAGGGAATATCTGCGGGCAGAGAATATTCGCGTGGTGGCGGAGGATCTTAATGATGTTTGGCCGCGTAAAGTCTATTTTTTCCCGCGGACAGGAAAAGTGCTGGTTAAAAAGCTCAAGCAACTGCATAACAATACGCTGGTCAACCGCGAGCAAGATTATGCAACCAAACTGGTGGCCAAGCCGGTGGGCGGCGAAGTCGATCTGTTTTGATGCAGAATCGATTCCAATAAACCCAGCGTGTAACTATGCAATGTATTATCTGCTCTTGCAATATCGTACAAGGGACCGTTTTCGGAAGGCAGTAGGGATATGAAAATTAAGGTATTGATCGTTGACGATTCGGCGTTGATTCGTAGCGTCATGAAGGAAATCATCAGCAGCCAGCCTGACATGGAAGTCGTGGGCGTCGCCCCCGACCCTATCATCGCACGTGATCTGATCAAGCAAACGAATCCGGATGTGCTGACGCTGGATGTGGAAATGCCGCGCATGGATGGCCTTGATTTCCTGGAAAAGCTGATGCGTTTGCGGCCGATGCCGGTTGTGATGGTCTCGTCGCTGACGGAACGCGGCTCTGAAATCACATTACGCGCGCTGGAGCTGGGTGCGGTTGATTTTGTGACCAAGCCAAAAATTTCGATTCAAAGCGGGATGCAGGAATACAGTGAGATGATCGCTGACAAGATTCGCGCCGCATCCAAAGCCAGCATCCGGCCACGTACAGTTGCTCAGGCTAACGGCGCGAAGATGCCCAGTGAAGTCTTGCCGCAGTTGCGCAATCCTCTTACCAGTAGTGAAAAGCTTATTATTATCGGAGCATCTACGGGCGGTACTGAGGCGATCAAGGATTTTCTGGTCAAAATGCCATCGGATTGCCCTGGGATCCTGATTACGCAGCACATGCCGGAGGGGTTCACCAGGTCGTTCGCATTGCGACTTGATAATTTGTGCAAAATTTCGGTCCGAGAAGCGGCGGGTAATGAACGTATTTTGCCCGGGCATGCCTATATTGCGCCCGGTCATTCTCATTTGAAGCTGGTGCGCAGTGGTGCCAACTACATGACGCAGCTTGATCAGGGCCCGCCGGTCAACCGTCATCGGCCGTCGGTGGATGTGCTGTTCAATTCAGCGGCAATCTGTGCCGGCAAGAATGCCGTTGGCGTTATTATGACGGGCATGGGCAAAGATGGCGCTCTTGGCATGTTGGAAATGAAGAATGCCGGTGCTTATAATTTTGCCCAGGATGAGGCGTCGTGTGTTGTCTTTGGTATGCCGCGTGAAGCTATTGCCGTCGGTGCTGCGCATGAGGTCGTGTCGTTGCAGGCTATGCCCGGGCGCGTATTAACTTACCTCGCCGAGCACGGCAGTCGTGCATTGCGTGTGTAGTTCTAGTACCATGCTGCAAGTCGTATGAACGGAAAGTTGAAAATGCCGTACGCACTTTGCTTGACCGCGCGCCTTAAGTTCTGATATGACACGTCGTTATTGTCAACACTAGTTTTGAATCAATGGAGTTATCATGGCAGGTCCAAATACCAAGTTTCTCGTTGTAGATGATTTCTCCACGATGCGTCGCATCGTGCGTAACCTGCTAAAAGAGCTTGGTTATACCAATGTCGATGAGGCCGAAGACGGCGTCCAGGCGCTGCAAAAACTGCGCAGTGACCAATTTGACTTTGTTGTGTCTGACTGGAACATGCCCAATATGGACGGCTTGACCATGCTGCAGGAAATTCGCAAGGACCCTGCGCTCTCGAAATTACCAGTATTGATGGTGACGGCCGAAGCCAAAAAGGAAAATATCGTTGCCGCAGCCCAGGCTGGTGCCAATGGTTATGTTGTCAAGCCGTTCACGGCGGCCACTTTGGACGAAAAACTCGGCAAGATTTTTGAAAAACTGGATGCTGCACGGGGCTGATGTGGATAAGACGCCTCAGGCCGCGGCGCCACAAAGTGAATTAGCTGATCACCAGGATCAATTTCTGGCCCGTATTGGGCATATGACGCGCAGTCTTCATGACAACTTGCGCGGTCTTGGCTTTGATCGCCTGCTGGAAAAGGCTGCAAGCGAGATGCCGGATGCGCGGGACCGCTTGGAGTACGTCGCGATGATGACCGAAAAAGCGGCTCAGCGCGTGCTCAATGCGACCGAAGTCGCCGGTCCTTTGCAAGATAGTATCAATGTGGGTGCCACTGAGCTTGCTGCGCAATGGCAGGTGGTGACCGATGGACCGTTTTCTGAGGCTGACTATCGTGCCATGGCGGCTAAGACCCAGGCCTTTCTGGAGTCGACGCGCGGCAATGTGACGCAGACTAAGCAGCAGTTGCTCGACATCATGATGGCGCAGGACTTTCAGGATTTGACCGGTCAGGTGATCAAACGCGTGACCGAATTGGCGCACAATATTGAGAGTCAGTTGGTGCAGTTGCTGGTTGATTATGCGCCGGCCGAGACTAAGGATGAAGAGACCGGTTTGCTTAACGGACCGCAAATCAATGCGACTGGCAAGGATGTCATTGCCAATCAGAGTCAGGTTGATGATTTGTTGGAAAGTTTGGGTTTTTAAACGGGCTTGGCAGCATTCTATTGGTTGTTTTTGATTGTTTGATATCGATTGGGTCGGCAGTTGTCATGGATTGACAGTTGTCGAAGGGTCTTTTTCCTCTGTTTTGCCGCTATATGCAGCCTATTTTTCATCAAGGCAGATATGGCGCGCTTCTCCTGTGCCGAAATACGGGGCGTTTCGCCCCTTATTCGCGCGATGATATAACGCATCTGTCACCAATAATTGCCCGTGGTAGTCTCGAAAGTCCGTCTTTTGAAAGATGGGCAGTAACAGGGAGCGGCAGTGGCCGAAGAAAGCGATCTAGAACGGACCGAACAGCCCACGGGGAAACGCCTTGAAAAGGCCCGTGAGCAGGGAGACGTGCCGCGTTCGCGCGAGATGGCTACGTGCGTCATGTTGCTTATCGGCGGTAGTGCTCTGTGGGCGTTTACCGGACCCTTGGTCCAGAGTCTGAATCATTTGATGGTCAATACCCTGTCTTTTGAGAGGGAAATGGCCTACGACCCAGCCTTGTTGTTTGGTCGCCTCAGCGGCGGCTTTGTCGAGGTTGCGATGGCCTGCATTCCGATTGCTTTCATGATGCTGCTGGCGGCGGTTGCCTCTCCCTTGATTCTCGGGGGCTGGCTGTTCAACACGGGCGCGTTGGTGCCCAAGCTGGAGCGCTTGAATCCGATCAAGGGCGTGATGAATCTGTTTTCTCTCAATTCGCTGGTCGAATTGAGTAAAGGTTTGCTCAAGTCGATATTGGTGGGGGCGATTGCCTGGCTTGCCATGAAAAATCATATTGAGGCGATGCTCAATCTCAGCGTCGAGCCGCTCAAGACCAGCAGCAGTCACATGCCTTATTTATTGTGGTCCAGCTTTATCATGATGGTGAGCGCCCTGATTATTATTGCCATCATCGATGTGCCTTACCAGCTGTGGAATTACACCCGCAAGCTCAAGATGACGCGCCAGGAAGTCAAGCAGGAGCACAAGGAGTCCGAAGGCGATCCTGTGCTCAAAGGCAAGATTCGCCAATTGCAACGGGCGGCAGCGCGGCGCCGCATGATGTCGGCGGTGCCTACTGCTGACGTGGTGGTGACTAACCCGACCCATTTTGCGGTGGCCTTGAAGTACAACGAGGGGGCAATGAAGGCGCCTACTGTGGTTGCCAAGGGTACCGAAGAAGTGGCTGCGCGGATTCGCGATCTGGCGCGCGAAAGCGGTGTGGCCATCCTCGAAGCGCCGCCACTGGCGCGTGCGCTGCATTACCATACCGAAATCGGTGATGAAATTCCCGAATCACTCTACACGGCCGTGGCTGAAGTGCTGGCTTATGTGTTTCAGCTGCGTAGCTACAAGGATCGTGGTGGTCTGCCTCCGCAAGCTCCGCACGATCTCAACGTGCCTCAAGAAATGGATGATCCTTTGTACAAACGCAAGTCTGCCATCGCAGCTGCACGCGCCCGGGCGGCTAAATGAACATGAATAGCATAAGACTGCCAGCGTGGTTCCAGGTCAAGCATACCAAGATCTTGGCTGCGCCAATTCTGATTGTCATGATATTGGCGATGATGATCTTGCCGTTGCCGTCATTCGTGCTGGATATCTTGTTCAGTTTTAACATTTCGCTGGCCATCATCGTCCTGCTGACCGCGTTGTACACGGTCAAGCCGCTTGATTTCGTGGCATTTCCGGCGGTGCTGCTGGTCAGTACGATACTGCGTCTGTCGCTCAATGTGGCATCAACCCGGGTGGTGCTGACCGAAGGTCATACCGGTCCTGACGCCGCCGGTAAAGTGATTGAGGCATTTGGTCACTTCTTGATCGGCGGTAACTATACCGTCGGTATCGTCGTGTTCATCATTTTGACGATCATCAACTTCACTGTGGTGACTAAGGGCGCTGGGCGTATTGCTGAAGTGGGCGCACGTTTCACCCTGGATGCGATGCCTGGTAAGCAGATGGCGATTGACGCCGATTTGAACGCCGGTCTGATTGGCGAGCCCGATGCCCGCGCTCGCCGCAAGGAAGTGGCGCAGGAAGCTGAATTTTACGGCGCCATGGATGGTGCCAGCAAATATGTGCGCGGCGATGCCGTGGCCGGCATTATCGTGACGGTGGTCAACATTGTCGGTGGGCTGGTAGTTGGTATAGTGCAGCATGATCTGGCGTTTGACGCAGCCTTGAAAAACTATACCTTGTTGGCCATTGGTGATGGTCTGGTGGCGCAAATCCCATCGTTGATCATTTCCATTGCGGCGGGTGTGGTGGTGTCGCGCGTGGCCAATGATGATGACGTTGGTGATCAACTGATCAATCAATTGTTTGCCAAGCCGGAGGTGTTGTACTTGACGGCCGGTATTATCGGCGGCATGGGGCTGATCCCCGGCATGCCGCATCTGGCCTTTATCATGCTGGCGGCGCTGTTGGCCGGGTCCGGTTACGTGGTGCGGGAGCGCATGCTCAAGGCGCGTGCTGATGCGGCGCCGATTGCACCTGTTGCCGCAAGTCAGGAGATGGAAGAGGCCACTTGGCAAGATATTCTCCCGGTTGATACTTTGGGCCTGGAGGTCGGTTATCGGCTCATTCCCTTGGTCGACAAGGGGCAAGGTGGCGAGCTGTTGCGTCGAATTAAGGGAATTCGCAAGAAATTTGCCCAGGAAGTGGGATTTCTGTCGCCGCCGGTGCACATTCGCGATAACCTGGAATTGAAGCCATCTGCCTACCGTATTGCATTAAAGGGCGTCGAAATTGGCAAGGGGGAGGCTACCTTCGGTCAATTTTTGGCAATTAATCCAGGGATGGTGACGGGGCCATTGCCAGGTTTGATGACCAGTGATCCAGCCTTCGGTTTGCCAGCGGTATGGATTGAAGGTGGCATGCGCGAAATGGCGCAGACCATGGGCTACACTGTAGTGGATACGGGTACCGTGATTGCAACACACCTGAACCATTTGATTACGCTGCATGCGGCGGAGCTTCTGGGGCGACAGGAAGTGCAACAATTGTTGGACCATATCGGCAAGGATGCGCCTAAGCTGATTGAAGATTTGGTACCCAAGCTGCTGCCGCTTGGTGTGGTGCAGAAAGTGTTGCAGAACTTGCTTTCAGAGGGCGTGCATATTCGCGATATGCGCACCATCATTGAATCGCTTTCTGAAAATGCAACGCGTACGCAAGAGGCTAATGAACTGACTGCGGTGGTTCGCGTGGCGCTGGGCCGGGCGATTGTGCAGCAGATTTTCCCGACGGAAAGCGAATTGTCAGTGATGACGCTCGATAGCAAGCTCGAGCGTCTATTGATGCAAGCGCTGCAGGCCAGCGGTCCAGAGGGGGGCGGTATCGAGCCAGGATTGGCCGATACGCTGATTATGCAGACCGAAAATGCAGCGCGTCATCAGGAACAGTTGGGGTTGACCCCTGTATTGCTGGTTCCTGGACCGTTGCGCGCATTGCTGGCGCGCTTCTTGCGGCGCGCAATGCCGCAGCTGCGCGTACTTTCGCATGCTGAAGTACCGGATACGAAGACGATTAAAGTTACTAGCCTAGTTGGAGGGCAAGCATGAACGTTAAAAAATTTATAGCGGGATCGTCCCGAGATGCCTGGCGCCAAGTGCGCGAGGCGCTTGGGCCAGATGCCGTCATTCTCTCCAATAGGAATATCGCCGATGGTGTGGAAATTCTGGCCATGGCCAACGAAGATATGTCTTCGCTGGTGGTGCCAGCCATGGCCAGGGAGGCAATGCCTTCGGCAGCGGTACGAAGACCACCGCCCCAGGGGCAACCGCTAGCCGGTATCGCGCGCCCCCGGCCGGAAACCCCGGTCACAGCTCGTCCAATGGTAACGGCGGCAGAACATGCCGCACAAGCTGACGCCAGAGTCTGGCGCACACGTAATGACAAAGTCGCCAAGGAGGCCGCACCTGCTGCACCCAAGGAGCCGGCCCCGGTGGTCGCCAAGGAGGTGCCGGTAGCGGAAGTCAGGCCGGCGGCAAAAGCACAATCTGGACGTGCGCAGTCGGGGCCGGGTGTCATGCCGGAGTTTGACGGCAAGGATTACGATGAAATCTTATCCGATGTCATGTCGGAAATCCGCTCCATGCGCGGTGTACTGGAAACGCAGCTGGCAGAAATTTCTTGGGGCGGTACGCAAAAGCGTGAGCCGCTCAAGGCGGCCATCATGCGTGAAATGCTGGCTGCTGGATTCAGCGCAAGTTTGTCGCGGTTGATTACGGAGAATTTGCCGCGCAGTCCCAAGTCTCAAGATGCCATGTTCTGGGTCAAATCGGTGTTGGCCAAGAATCTCATGACCATGGCCAACGAAAACGAATTGCTCGAAGATGGCGGCGTCTATGCCCTGGTTGGGCCGACCGGAGTGGGCAAGACCACCACCACGGCGAAACTGGCGGCGCGTTGCGTGATGCGTCATGGCCCAGGCAAACTGGCACTGATTACGACCGATGGATATCGTATCGGCGGTTACGAACAGTTGCGCATCTACGGCAAGATCCTCGGTGTGATGGTGCACTCGGTCAAGGATGAAGCAGATCTGCGTATCGCGCTCGACGAGTTGCGCGGCAAGCACACTGTGCTCATCGATACCGCAGGCATGGGGCAGCGTGATCAGATGGTTGCTGAGCAGGCTGCCATGCTTTCGGGAGCAGGCTCCCATATCAAGCGTCTGCTGTGTCTGAATGCGACTGCTACAGGCGGCACGCTCAATGAAGTCGTCAGTGCCTACTCCGGTAACGGCGTGGCTGGTTGCATTATTACCAAGCTTGACGAGGCAGCGACGATCGGGAATGTGCTTGATGTCGTCATTCGTCAAAAATTGAATCTTTATTATGTTGCTAATGGGCAACGTGTGCCGGAGGATTTGCACGTGGCGAACAAGTTGTATTTAGTAGATAGGGCTTTTAAGCTCAAGCGAGAGACAGCGCCATTTGAGTTTCAGGACGCAGAACTACCGGTTGTGATCGGTCCGACCGCAACAGCAATGAACGACAAGACTCTGCGGGAGGTGATCCTTGGCTAATCATGATTCTGATCAGGCCGAAGGCCTGCGCCGGATGCTTGAGCGTCCGGTACCACGCGTCTTTACTTTCTTCTCGGTATTGCCCGATGATGAAAAAGGCGCCATGTTGATCAATCTGGCCGCCTCGCTGGCTGCCAGCGACAGCAATGCCCTATTGGTCGATGCCTGCAGGACGCCGTCTGGCGTGTTGTCGCGCTTTGGTGGGCTGGCCGTGGCAACCTTGCTGGATGTGGCGAGCAAGGAGCGACGTCTGGAAGAAGCGGTGCGTTTGGTGCCGGAGGGCTTTGCGTTGGCGCGCTTGTCGCGCAAAAACGTGTCGACGGTGGCGCATCCACAAGCCTCTTTGCTGGCACAGATTTTCGATAAATTGACCGCGGAGTCGGATGTCACGCTGGTCAATGCGGAACTGGGAGACGATGATAGTCTGCCAGTACCGGCCATGGAAATGGGCGAGATTGTGGTGCACATGTCGACCAATCCGGCGTCGATCAAGGCCGCCTATGTGTTGCTCAAGGGGCTCAGTGACCGTCTTGGACGTCGTCCTTTCAGCCTGTTGGTCAGTGGCGGCTCGGATGCGGAAGCACAGATAGTCTTCGCCAATATGGCCCAAACCGCCAATCGCTATCTGGCGGCGCAGTTGAGTTTCATGGGATCGATTCCGGCCGACGAGCACATCCGTCGCGCATCCGGACAGGGGCGTACCGTATTGGAAGCGTTTCCGCTGACTGGCGCCACGCTGGCGTTCAAGCGTCTGGCTAGTCAGTTTTCGTTGTCCAGTCTCACTAGAGGCACTTACGGTATGGCAATCGATGGTGCCAGTCTCGGGGTATGACGTGTCATGTATAACGTCAAAGGGAAGACGAGCAAGAACGGTTTGTTGGAACAGCATGCGCCGCTGGTGAAAAAGCTTGCTCACCAGTTGAAGGCAAAGCTTCCGCCGAGCGTGGAAGTGGATGACCTGATTCAGGCGGGCATGATGGGCTTGCTTGATGCAGTCAATCGCTATGAAGAAACGCATGGGGCCCAGTTTGAAACCTATGCGGTGCAGCGCATACGTGGTGCCATGCTCGACGAGTTACGCAGCAGTGACTGGCTGCCGCGCAGTATTCGCCAGAGCACGCGCAAGATAGAGGATGCCATCCATGTCTTGCTGCAGCAGTTGGGACGACCGCCTCAGGAGGCCGAAGTAGCGGCTCATATGAAGCTTAGCCTGGCCGACTACCAGGACATGCTTACTGAGTGTGGTGGTCATCAACTGATCTATTACGAGGATTTCCATGATGCCGACGGTGGTCATGAGCATTTCCTTGACCGTCACCAGACCGGTCCGAGTGATGATCCTTTGCAAAACCTGATTAGCGGCGGCTTCCGGGAAGCGGTGGTGGATGCCATTCGTGCCTTGCCGGAGCGCGAGAAGATTTTGATGGGACTTTACTACGAACAGGAAATGAATCTCAAGGAAATCGGTGCCGTCATGGGCGTTTCCGAGTCACGGGTGTGCCAGCTCCATAGTCAGGCCATCGCCCGGATGCGCTCGACTTTAAGGGAGCAAGCGTGGACTGGAGTAGCGTAGGAGGATTGCTGCTCGCTCTGGGGGGGATCTTCCTCGGGCAAATATTGGAAGGTGGGCATCTCAGTTCCATTTTGCAGCCGACGGCGTTTCTGATCGTCTTTGCCGGCACGATTGGCGCCGTATTGTTGCAAACCCGGATCGAGAGTTTCTTGCAAGGGATGCGCATGTTGCGCTGGGTTTTTACTCCGCCCAAGCAGGACGATCAGAAGCTAGCTGAAGCGATTGCCTTGTGGAGCACTGTGTCGCGGCGCGAAGGATTGTTGCATCTGGAAGCACACATGAACGATAGTCGCGATCCGTTCATCAAAAAAGGCCTACGGCTGCTCGTCGATGGCATTACACCGGCCAAATTGCAGGAAATCCTGGCAATCGATATTGCCACTTATGAGAATCAGCATCGTCAGGGGCTCAGAATATGGGAGTCTGCCGGTGGCTATTCACCGACTGTGGGCATACTTGGCGCAGTGCTCGGACTGATTCATGTCATGGAAAATCTGTCAGATCCGGCTCGCCTTGGCGGTGGCATTGCGGTGGCATTTGTTGCAACCATTTATGGGGTTGGTCTGGCCAATCTATTCTTCCTGCCGGTTGCCAACAAACTCAAGGCCTTATTGGCGATTCAGATCAATACCCGGGAAATGCTGGCCGACTGCTTGTCAGGGATTGCTGCCGGCGACAATCTGCGACTGATACAGGAGCGTGCAGAATCTTATTTTGAAAAAAAGCCGTGAATCACTGACCAGCGATCTTCATCATGGCACGTAAAAAACACATAGAAGAGCACGAAAATCATGAGCGCTGGCTGGTGTCCTATGCCGACTTCATCACGCTACTGTTTGCCTTTTTCGTCGTCATGTATGCCATTTCACAGGTCAATGAAGGCAAGTACAAGATTCTCGCCAATTCCTTGATTAATGCCTTCGGCAAGGCGCCAGTGGCGACTGCACCGGTGATTGTGCAGGTCGTCGGCGCCGGGACGCAACAGGCTAGCAGTCAGAAGGTACCGATATTGCCGGCACCACGTAGCAATGATGCGTTGCGCCGCGAAAAGGAGCGCATGACCGGTATGGCGCGTGACATCATGCAGGTGCTGGCACCGCTGGTGCAGCAAGGTAAGGTGCGCGTCACGCAGACCAGTATCGGCGTCAACGTAGAAATCAATGCCAATGTCTTGTTTGCACCGGGCGATGCCAAGCTCAGCAAAGAGTCTGAGCAAACCTTGATCGCTATCGCGCAAGTTCTCAAAGACGACGATCATGCCATTCAGATTGAGGGGCATACCGACAATAGCTTGATCAATACGGCGCTGTATCCCTCCAATTGGGAATTGTCTGCCGTGCGTGCCAGTGTGGTGGCACGCCTGTTCAATAATCAGGGCATTGCGGAACAGCGGCTCACCGCAGTAGGACATAGCTCGAACCAACCTGTCGCCGGCAACGATACTGCGGAGGGACGATTGCGTAATCGCCGTGTCGACGTCATGATTCTTTCGCGCCAAGTCGAGCAGCCCATGGAGGTACCATTAGCGCCAAATCCTGCCGCCAATCCCAAACCATGAACACGCTGGAGCTATGCTGAGGGAATACGCCAGGAATGACCACCGTCAGTCAGTCTAGTTAGAGTATCTTCAGACCAAAGGAGGACTTGCGTGGCCTAGCCTACGGCAAGCGGGCGGCCGTTGTTGCGGATTTTGGATTGTCCATCCGGGCCATAGAATGTACCGTTGGTTTTGCCTTGCAGTGCATGAATGGCACCTTGATTGAGCGCTAATTGCCTGCCAACCAGAATGCCGTTGAGGCGGTTGAGCTCGCGTGCCGTCTGTGCCAGTGCGAACAACTCACTCCAGATAAGCTTGTCCTGTTCGCTACCGTACTGGTCGATCCACACTTGCATACCATCTTCGCCAGCGGGCAGGCCTAGCGATTCGAGTATTTGGTGTCGTTGACCTGCAAGTTCGGCCATTTCAGCAACGATATTGGCTTTGGTGCTGATCACGACAGGAATTTCATCTGCCTGGCCATTGCCGATCAACAGTTCCTGTTCTTGCTTGAGGGTGTCAATCAGACGCAGAGTCGCCAGTTTTTCCTCGGCTAGCGGATCTGAAGGACGATGTGGAACAGTACTTGTCATTTTAGTAGCTATTGTCACGTGTACTGATCAAATCTTGAACGGTATCAAGCAAACCGCTGGAAACCTTGTCAGGATCGACCTGAAAGGTGCCATTGGCAATCGCCGCTTTAATTTCCGCGACTTTTTTTGCGTCAAAACTATCGCCACTGGCATTGGCTTTTGTGCCCAATGCCTGATATTGCGAAGAAAGTTGCACATTTGCCGCACTGCTGTTGACGGCAGTGGCATTGTCATTTTTTGCGGGTGCTGCAGGAGCTGCGGCTGCTGTCGTAGCTGCCGCTGAGCGCGACTGCTGCGGCGTTACTTCCGGTAAGCCAGTGCTTTTATTGAGTGCGTCGTTAACATTCACGGGAAAGTCCTTCTCTGGTTAGGGCTGTCGGGCCCACCTGCTACAGTGATTATCGGCCATTTTCGCGTGAACTTTAATAGATTTCTCAATAAGCAAAAATATTCCCATGGGGAAATTAATTAGTAATTGATTTCGACTATCCCACCGCTCCTAGCTACACCGCTTACTACCTGACCTGTAGGCGTTTTGGCCTGTACCATTTCGCCTTCGCCGGCGTTGTTCAGTGCACGACCTTCGGTCGTGATCTGGAAGCCTTGTCCGGTTGAAACGATGCGTACCGTCTGCCCCTGTTGTACCACGCGGTTACTGCGCAACGCATCTTGCCGCAAGGGTATCCCAGTCATTAGTGAAATGTTGGCAATGCGTCCGAGTGCTTGCGACTCGTCGGTAAGAATGCCTGGAGGTAAATTGGAAAGGTCACCGGTGACCTTGGCAATATTATTGGGGCCTATCGTTTGTCCTTGCGCCAACGGCGCTGCAACGACAATATACTGTGACATGACCTGAACCGTGGCACGCATATAAATAGTCCACGGCGACGGCGCGTTACACTTCACGCCGATTGATGTCTTGCCCCAGAGACGCCCGCCATTTGGCAGGAAAGCCTGCGGTGCGGGGCAGGCAACTAGGCTTAGGCGAGAATCAAGTGGCTCAATGATGACATTGACGGTACCTGTGCCGGCGATACCGTTGCTCTGGACCTGGACGAACTGTTCGGCAATTTTCTGTAGCACCCGAAGATCTTGGCGTTGCGTCGAGTCAACTTGATTGTACGACGAGGACGCGCCGACCTGAGCCTGAGCTGGTGGTCCGAAAACAGCAGAAAGCAGTAGCAGCGCTAGCGCTTTCGTAATTAATTTCTTAAACGACAACGTCAATCCTTGACAGCCGGAGGAGGCGGCATTCTGAAGTCAATGGTAGCGGCGCCAGATTTAGCCAAAAGGTCGAACAAGCCATAGTTTGGTCCCTTTCTCGCTCAATCGAGTTGTCCGGGACGCCGTATGATTTACGGTATGTAAATCCCGTCACTGATGCAATACGTGTCAGCCAAGGGCATGTCAGGAGAATTTGATGGTCGCAAAACTGGACGATTATCTGCGGTTTAATGAGGCAGCGCTGGATCTGCGCGCGCAGCGCCAGCAGGTGTTGGCGTCCAACATCGCCAATGCAGATACGCCCAATTTCAAGGCGCGCGACATTAATTTTGCCAAAACGCTGCAGGATGTGCTGGGCCAACAACAGAGCTCCGTCAAACCACTTCCTGCGGTCGAGTTGGCGCGAACATCGCCAGGACATCTGGCTGGTATTGTGCCACCGAACAACGGACTGGATGACGAGCACTTGCTATACCGTACTGTTACGCAAGGCAGTGTTGACGGTAATACCGTCGACATGGATGTCGAACGTAACCAATTTACCGATAATGGTGTGCATTACGAGGCTGGCGTGACTTCCGTCAACGCCCAGATCAAATTGTTGCTCAGTGCCATCCAACCAGGCTGATTATCATGTCTTTGTCCGATATATTTAATGTTTCCGGTTCGGCCATGAGTGCGCAATCCCAGCGTCTCAATGCCACCGCCAGTAATATTGCCAATGCCGATAGCGCCACCGGCCCGGATGGGCAGCCATATCGCGCCAAGCAGGTGGTGTTTAAAACGGTTCCTTACGGCGACATCGAAAACAGTGGTGTGAAGGTCGATCAGGTGGTTGAGGATAAATCGCCGCCGCGACTGATGTATGACCCGAAAAATCCCTTGGCCGATCCTAACGGGTATGTCGCGATGCCTAATGTTAATCCGGTGGAAGAGATGGTCAACATGATCTCTGCATCGCGTTCTTATCAGACTAACGTCGAGACAATGAACACCGCCAAGAATATGTTGATGAAAACCCTCACTATCGGTCAATAAGGACGAGATCCATTATGCCTACTATATCCAGCGACCTGCTGTCTTCCATGAATGGCGGTTCGGCGCCCGCACCGGGCACGGCTTCAGGCCTCACCGAAAACAGTCCCGAAGCGATTCAGAATCGTTTTCTGAAATTGCTGACGGTGCAGATGAAAAATCAAGATCCAAGCAATCCGATGGACAATGCGCAGTTGACGACTCAGCTGGCGCAATTGTCGACCGTGTCGGGCATCAGCAAGCTCAATACCACGCTGGAATCGCTGATGTCGAATTCGTCCTCTGCGCAGTCTTTGCAATCGGCCAACATGATCGGTCACAGTGTGTTGGCGCCGGGCAAGGATGTCACGTTGGCATCGACCACGACAACCAATGCGGATGGTACCACCAGTACGGCACAGCGGGCCATCTTCGGTGTGCAGCTGGCGGGCAACGCCGACAGCCTCAAGGTCAATATTCGCGACGCCAGTGGCAAGGTTGTGCAATCGCTGGACATGGGGGCGCAGGCTGCAGGCACTTTGCCAGTGGTCTGGGATGGCGCAACCGATGCGGGTGGCAAGGCGCCAGACGGACAATACACATTCGAAGTCGCGGCCACCTCAGCGGGCAGTCCTGTTGCGGCTACCGGATTGTCGTTCGGTACTGTTTCCAGCGTGACCACAGGCAGTGACGGCGTCAAGCTCAATGTCTCGAATATCGGCACCATTAAATCGTCCGACGTAGTACAAATTCTTTAATCCACTAACGGTATCCGTTCAAGGAGAATCAAATGAGTTTTCAACAAGGCCTTAGTGGCTTGAATGGCGCATCGAAGAGTCTTGATGTGATCGGCAACAACGTTGCCAACGCCAGTACTGTCGGTTTCAAAGCAGGACAAGCACAGTTTGCGGACATGTACGCCAATTCGGTGAACCGCTCCGGCAATTCACCAGTCGGTATCGGCGTGATGACAGCAACGGTGCGCCAGGAATTTAATCAGGGTAATGTCACGACCAGTAATAATCCACTGGATTTGGCCATCAATGGCGACGGTTTTTTCCGTATGCAGGCAAATCAGCAGGATGCTTCACCGATGTATGGCCGTAATGGTCAGTTTCAGCTGGATAAAGATGGTTACATCATTAATCCAAGCGAAAGCGGCGCTTTTCTGACTGGCTGGGCGGGTACCGTCAAGGGTGGTGATCCGACTCGTCTGCAAGTCAATACCGGCAATATTCCTGCCACCCAGACTACTGCTGTAGCAAGTCAGCTGAATCTGGATTCGCGTCTTGCGGCGCCTGCCACCACGCCCTTTGATCCGACTGACAGCAGCAGCTACAACAGTACTACCGGCTCAACCGTGTATGACAGTCTGGGCAATAGCTACAACGTGCAGACTTATTATGTGAAAAACCCTGCCAGTTCGTCGAGTACTTCGACTGACTGGGATGTGTACACGACGGTAGATGGTGTGGCATATCCTGCTGTTGGCGTAGGAGGCTCGCAATCGAAGGTTGCCTCGCTGACGTTTGACAGCAATGGTTTGCTGACAAGCTCGCAACCGGCGGCAACCTTGAACCTGACGCCTAAGCCAGGTGCAGCGTTTGCCGCTGCGGGCATCACACTGAGCTACACCGGTAGCACTCAGACCAGTGCCGATTTTGCGTCCGTTGCACAAACTCAGGATGGTAAAGGTCCGGGCGTATTGTCGAGCTTTGCGATTGGTAAGGATGGTACGATCACAGGCAGCTATTCCAATGGTGAAAGCAAGACATTGGGGCAGGTGTTGCTGGTCAATTTTGCCAATCCGAATGGTTTGTCGCCGGTTGGCAATAATCTCTTTACCGCCGGCCCGGATGCCGGTCAGCCACTGATCGGTACGCCGACCACTGGTCAGTTCGGTTCGTTGCAGGCGCGCGCGGTGGAAGATTCCAACGTTGATTTGACTTCCGAGTTGGTCAACATGATCGTCGCACAGCGCGTTTATCAGGCTAACTCGCAAACGGTCAAGGTGCAGGATTCTGTGCTGCAAACGTTGGTCAGCTTGCGTTAAAAAATGTGATCTAAGAGGGAAGGCGCGCGGCATCATTGTCGCGCACCAATATAGGGGTAATTATGGATCGCATGATCTACACCGCGATGTCGGGCGCCAAGCACACCATGGAGCAGCAGGCTACTGCGAGCAACAACTTGGCGAATGCGACAACGACTGGTTTTCGCGAGCAGCTCGATACCTTTCGTTCGGTGCCGGTGGTCGGCGAAGGGTTGGCGACGCGCAGTTTTGTGGTCGACTCAACCTCTGGTTCCAATTTTACCGGTGGTCCAATTCAGGAAACTGGGCGTGCACTTGATGTCGCAGTGCAAGGGGCTGGCTGGTTTGCCGTCAAGACCGTTGATGGTGGAGAGGCCTATACCCGCAATGGTAGCTTCAAGCTGAGTGAAAACGGTATCTTGCAAACGCAAGCTGGACAAACGGTCGCTGGTGACGGTGGTGGCACCATTACTGTTCCTCCCGATTCCAATGTGACAATTGCGCCCGATGGTACGGTGTCGTCGATCCCCACCACCGGAGCGGCGACCGAAAGTAATATTCTGGGACGACTTAAACTGGTCAACCCCAATGAAAAATCATTAACACGCGGCGACGATGGCTTATTTCGTCTCACTAGTGGTACCCAAGCTGATGCCGACGCCAACGTACGAGTGATTGGAAGTGCTCTTGAGGGCAGTAATGTCAATGTTGTCGAATCAATGGTCAGCATGATCAATCTGGCGCGTCAGTTCGAACTGAACATGAAACTGGTGCAGACCGCCGAGAGTAATTCGGATAAAGCCAATCAGATTTTGTCGTTGTCCTGAATTTGGGCCTATAGTTAGGCCAACAAATTAGCCACTAGTTAAGTTAGCTGTTAAGCCTGCAAGTCAGGTATTGGAGAAAAAATGATTCGTTCCTTGTGGATTTCAAAAACCGGTCTGGATGCGCAGCAAACGCAACTCGACGTTATCTCCAATAATCTGGCCAACGTCAGCACCAATGGCTTCAAGCGTTCGCGCGCGGTGTTCGAGGATCTGTTGTATCAAACCATTCGGCAACCAGGTGCGCAGTCGACTCAGCAGACACAATTGCCATCGGGACTGCAAATCGGTACTGGTGTGCGGCCTGTGACCACTGAGCGGATTCATACGCAAGGTAACGTCAATCAGACCGGTAATGACAAGGATGTGGCGATTCAGGGTTCGGGATTTTTTCAAGTGTTGATGCCGGACGGCACCACCGGATATACGCGTGATGGTTCGTTTCAGACCGATGCTCAAGGGCAATTGGTGACCTCGAGTGGTTATGTGGTTCAGCCGCCGATCACGATTCCTGCCAATGCGACCAAGATGACCATCGGCCGTGATGGCACGGTGTCAATCACGCAAGCCGGTTCGGCTGCGACCACCCAGATCGGTGCGTTACAGGTTGCTACGTTCATTAATCCGGCTGGGCTTGAAAGCAAAGGTGAGAACCTATACTCCGAAACGGCTTCTTCCGGTACGCCTGCACCGAATGCCCCTGGATCTAATGGTGCCGGTTCGTTGTGGCAAGGGTATGTCGAAACATCGAACGTCAATGTGGTCGAAGAGATGGTCAACATGATTCAGACGCAGCGTGCGTACGAAATTAACAGTAAAGCCATCACCACATCCGATCAGATGCTGGCCAAGCTGTCACAGTTGTAATGTTTTTGTTGTCGAGTGAGGCAAGCATGAAAAACCTGTTGAAATTTGCTGTCATCATCGGGATGTTCGCCATCGCTGGATTGTTCTCGTTGCTCAAAATGGGCATCAAACAGACTATCCTGCTGAGTGGGCTGTTGATCAGTGACTTGCCGGCAGGCAGACTCTGTAACGCAATCACCAAGGTTTTTGGATTGGTAACAATTTTTTTTGCTACATCGGTTAAGCAACTGTCTGCGCCTCGCCGTTCCTATCTGGGAGTTGCATGATGCGCTTGTTTTCGTATTCAAATCTGAATCGCCGTACTCTGCGGCGTCAAGTCGCCAGGCTGACTTCTGCCCTGTTGGCAGTCAGCTGCCTGCTTTACGCCGGTGTCAGTCACGCGGAACGTCTTAAAGACCTCGCCAGTATTCAAGGCGTTCGGCAAAACCAATTGATTGGCTATGGTCTGGCAGTTGGTCTCGATGGCGCCGGCGATCAAACGACGCAAACGCCATTCACGGTGCAAAGTGTCGTCACCATGCTGCAACAGCTCGGCGTGACTTTGCCTGCTGCCAGCGCCTCCAGCATGCAGCTCAAGAACGTTGCGGCCGTGATCGTGACCACTTCCTTGCCGGCATTCTCCCAGCCAGGTCAAACACTGGATGTGACGGTGTCATCCATCGGAAACGCTAAAAGTCTGCGTGGCGGTACTTTGCTGATGGCGCCACTCAAGGGTGCCGATGGTCAGATTTATGCGATTGCACAGGGCAATATTGTAGTCGGTGGTGCCGGTGCATCGGCTGGCGGTAGCAGCACCGTCATCAATCAGTTGAGCGTCGGCCGTATTTCTGCGGGAGCCACCGTTGAGCGCGCAGTGCCATCCGCGTTGGGGCAAGGCGATGTGGTCAATCTGGAATTGAACGATAGTGATTTTTCTACGGCCAATCGAGTGGTTGAAGCGGTCAACCGGCGCTTCGGTGACGAGACCGCAGTGGCTCAGGATGGTCGTGTCATCCGTATCAAGGCTCCGCTGGGTAGCGGTGAGCGGGTCGCATTCCTCGGTGCGCTGGAAAACATCGACGTCACGCCGTCCAAATCGCAAGCCAAGGTTATCCTCAATGCGCGTACTGGCTCGGTGGTCATGAATGAAGCGGTAACATTAGAAACCTGTGCAGTGTCGCATGGTAATCTGTCGGTAGTTATTAACGCGGATAATAGCATCAGCCAACCGGGTGCATTGTCGGGTGGTCAGACCCAGGCCAATCAGAATGCACAGATTGCGATCAATGCAGAGCCGGGCAAGGTCATGCTGTTGAAGGGGGGCGCTTCGTTGGCCGATGTGGTCAAGGCGCTCAACGCCATTGGTGCTACACCGCAGGATTTGGTGGCAATTCTGCAAGCGATGAAGGCCGCAGGATCGCTGCGCGCAGATCTGGAAATCATTTGAACGGGATTGCATATGGCCTACAACATCAAGACTGCTAATCCGACTGATGGCCTCGCGGTAGATGCCAATAGCCTCAACACCTTGCGCACTGCTGCGTCACAGCGTTCGCCAGAATCGCTTAAGGGCGCCGCCAAACAATTTGAAGCGCTGTTTCTGGACATGATGTTGAAAAGCATGCGCGACGCCACGCCACAAGATGGCATGCTCGATAGCCAGCAGACCAAGATGTTTACCGGGATGCTGGATCAACAGTTGAGCCAGAACATGGCGCAGCGCGGCGTCGGCTTGGCCGACATGCTGGAGCGCCAATTATCGAGCAGCGTCAACAAGCCGCTGCCGACCGAGGATGACGCTGCGTCAAACGATGTGGATATTCCACTGATGCGCAGTCTCAGTGATCTTGACAAGGCCAAATTGTTGCAAGGCATCGTCAATAATCCTCCTGACATGTCATCGCAAAGTGGCAAGGGCGGCAATCAACGTCGCAATCAACAACGACCAGCCCACGTTGAGGCATTCCAGACGCGTCTACAGGCAGATGCCGACTTGGCCAGCCAGATGACAGGAATTCCGGCCAAATTCATGCTGGCTCAGGCTGCGCTTGAAACCGGCTGGGGTAAGAAAGAGATTCGCGCACGTGACGGCAGCTCTGCGCATAATCTGTTTGGCATCAAGGCTGGTAGCAACTGGACTGGCAAGGTGGTTGAAGCCAACACCATCGAATATGTCAACGGCGTACCACAACGGCGCGTAGAGAAATTCCGCGCTTACTCTTCTTATGCAGAGGCATTCCGCGATTACGTCAACATGCTGCGCAGCAATCCGCGCTACGAAAAAGTTCTGGCAAACGCGCAAGATGCACATGGTTTTGCGTATGGTTTGCAACGTGCAGGATATGCGACCGATCCGCATTATGCGGAAAAATTGTCACGCATCATTAGTCAATCCTTGTCAGCCTGATCACTTCTGGCGGTGCAGCGGTAATCCCGCTTTTTTATTGGTCTGATTTGCTGTCGGAGCTACCGCCTGGCGATGGTGGCCGGCCAAGTCGGCCATCCCGATTCATCGGCGCCGGCGACTAAAGTTTCCCGCTAAACTGCCGTTGATCAGGTTACTCGGTCAAAGAAAATAGAGCATGACTACCAATATCTACAGTATCGGACAAAGTGCACTTGCTGCCGCTCAGGCTGCGCAAGCGACGACTGGCCATAATATCTCCAACGCGACAACCCCCGGCTACAGTCGGCAGGTGGTCGTGCAGAGTACGGCTGGTGCCATCAACTATGGTTATGGTTTTGTCGGGCAAGGCACTAACATTGCCGAGGTCAAGCGTATTTATGACAACTTTCTTGCCAAGCAAGTCATGGCCTCACAGACTAACGCCAGTTCGCTGGATGCCTACTCGACGGAAATCAGTCAGATCAATAATGTGGTGGCCGATACCTCGGCAGGATTGTCGCCAGCGATGCAGACATTTTTCACTAGTTTGCAAAATCTGGCTTCCACACCCAACAACGATGGTGCCCGGCAGTCGGTGTTGTCATCGGGACAAAGTTTGGTAGCGCGCTTCCAGAGCCTGAATGATCAAATGGCGAAAAGTCGCACCAACATCAATAATCAAATTGGCTCTAGCGTCGATTCGATTAATGCCTACGCCAAGCAGATTCAGAGCCTGAATGTGGCGATTATCAAGGCGTCGGGTGCGACCGGAGCTGCGCCGAATGATTTACTGGATCAACGAGATCAAGCCATTGCAGATCTGAACAAGGTGGTCAAGGTCACCACCGTACGCCAGGACAATGGCTCGCAGAGCGTATTCATTGGCAATGGTCAGCCGCTGGTACTGGGAGACACGGTGTCGACCTTGGCTGCGACACAAGCCCCCAGTGATCCGACGCGTTTGCAGATTTCCTATCAAACCAATGGTCAAAGTATCGTAATTCCTGACGGTGCGTTTGTCGGCGGCGCACTGGGTGGTGCTTTGCAATATCGGAAAGACACGCTGGACCAGACTCAAAATTCCTTGGGCCGCGTTGCCATTGCGCTGGGATCGTCATTCAATGCCCAACACAAATTGGGGCAAGACCAAAATGGCAAGATGGGTAGCGATTTTTTCACTATCGCACCGCCAGTGGTGTACGGCGACAAGAAAAATTCAGCAGATGCCGAGTTGAAGCCGACCATCACCGATGCATCGCAACTGAGCACCAGCGATTACAGTCTGAAATACGACGGTAGCGATTACACCTTCACGCGTTTGTCTGATGGCAATAAAACAGTCGTGAGCTCAGGCAGCTCGTTTCCAGTGACGATTGATGGCGTGACGTACGCAACGCCAAAAATGTCTGCCGGCGACAGCTTCATGATCAAGCCGACTGTAGCGGGCGCCGCATTATTCGGCATGGCCATCAACAAGACGCAATCGGTAGCGGCTGGTATGCCGGTGCTTACCTCGAGCAATGCGGTTACTGACATGGGACTAGCTACGACTGGCAATACCGGCAGCGGTTTAGTCAGCTCGGCGACGCTCGATAAAGCCAGCTTTACACCGAATAGCACGCAAACCTATACCTATGATGCTACGGCCGACTCATTAAGCCTAGTGCCGCCGGCGGCGGTGGCAGTGACAACGGTCGAAGGTGTGACAAACAATTATGCGGCTGGCGCAGCGATTCCGTATTCGCCCGGTGCCACCATTTCCAGCGGTGGTGTCAGCTTCGTTCTTGGTGGAAAACCTGCCAATGGCGATAGCTTCAAATTTTCACCGTTGGCAGGTAATTCGGGTTTGGCTTCAATATCCTCGGGTACCATCGATGCAAGTTATACGACATTGCCTGAGGGGACCAAGCTTGGTTTTACTTTCAACGGCACAACGGGAATGTTTACGCCTTCGTCGGCGGTCGGTGCGGTATTGGTGACTCATCAAGATGGCACGACTAGCAACTTTGCCGCCGGTGCTCCCATCAGCTTTACTCCGGGTGACCAGTATACGACCGCGGGCATGAGCTTCAAGATTAGCGGCACGCCGGTGAATGGCGACCAGTTCTATATCCAATCGAACACCGATGGCATCAATGACAACCGTAATGCACAGGCATTGAACGCCTTGCAGACGTCCAATACCATCGGCAATACGTCTTTTCAGGGCTCCTATTCGCAACTGGTCAGTCAGGTTGGTAATAAGACCAATGAAATCAATGTCACCAATGCAGCTGAAAAATCGCGCTTGGCTGCAATCCAGCAAGAACAACAATCCGAATCCGGCGTCAATCAGGATGAAGAGTTGTCTAATATGATGAAGAACCAGACAGCCTATCAGGCTGCAGCCAAAATCATCCAGGCTGCCAACGACATGCTCAATGTCTTGTTTAGCATTGAACGTTAAGTTTGAGGGAATACGAACATGAACATGCGCATTAGCACCAGTCAGCTCTATGATCTGAATAATAAGACGCTGGCCGGTAAGCAGGCTTCGATCGTCAAGATATCGCAACAGGTTGACGCTCAGCAAAAGGTCTTGGTGCCGTCGGACGATCCAGTAGCTGCTGCGCGCGCACTTGATTTGTCGCAGACACAGGCATTAAACACGCAATTTGCGACCAATCGCAACAACGCCAAGAGCTCATTGGCCTCCGTCAGTGGTGCGCTCGACAGCTCGACGCAGATCTTGACCAAAATCAAGAGCGACATCGTTCAAGCTGGTAATGCCAGTTTTTCCAATGCTGAGCGTACTAACATGGCGTCCGAGCTCAAGGGCAACCTCAACGAATTGCTGGGTTTCGCCAATACTAAGGATGGCCTGGGCAACTACGTATTTGGTGGCTTCAAGAGCGGCACGCAGCCATTCAATTACGACAGCATGGGCAATATCGTCTACAACGGCGATCAAGGTACCCAAACGCTGCAAGTCGATGCTACGCGGCAAATGGAAGTCAGCGCATCGGGCCAGTCTATCTTTCAGGGCAACGGACAGGATACCTTCAAGACCGTACAGGATCTGATCCGGCTATTGGCGGTGCCAACCACCGAAGCGGCCAACAAAGCCGACGATGAAGCCGCCGCACACTTCGAATATCCACCTAATTCCGGTCAGTTTCCGATTACGGCTTATAAGGTTGCATCTGACGCATTGGATGCCGCAAAGCCGGATGATCCAAATTATGCCGAGTTGATGACGCGGGCGGCCAATGCCAAAGGGATCGCCGACGCTGCCGATATAGCACGGACCCCGATTCCCGGCAGCCAGGCTGCCCTGGCCCACGGTTTGATGAAACTAAGTAACGCGCTCGGGCAGCAAATGGGCAATGTCGAGTCTGCCACCGCTTCGGTGGGGGCGCGTCAAAAGGAGTTGGATAGTCTTGATGCACAGGGACAGGCGCTCGACCAGCAATACACCGAGACTGCCAATGATCTACTGGGGCGCAATCCTAGAGATCTCACCGATGCCGTCAGCCAGCTGAGCTTGCAGTCGCAATATTTGCAGGCAGCGCAAAAGGTGTTCGTCTCGACCAGTCAGTTGAGCTTGCTCAACAATCTCAGGTAGGATTTTGCTGGCGCGCGAGCTTTGTAGCTTGCATGCCAGTTTTTCTGTGGTGCACTCAATTTTTTTTGTTGCGTTGTCCATTGCAACGATGTTCCTGAAATACAGGGCTTACTCTGTATCACAGGCTCAGGCGCCGTCGGTGAAATGGCAGAGCCTCCAGGTTAACGTTTTGGCATTGTCGGCATGGTTGCCATGCCGCCCAGCGTGCGTATCAGGTCGATGGTGTCCCCCAGAAAATGCTGCAGCGGGGTCAGCATATAGGGCAAGGAAATCGCCACCAGCAAGAAGCCGGCAATCATCGTGATGGGGAAGCCGATACCAAACAGATTGAGCTGCGGGGCCGCCCGGGTCAATACACCCAAAGCCATGTTGGTGATCAGCAGCGCCACCAGAATGGGTAAGGACAATTGCAGCCCCATCCGGAAGATAAGGCCGCCCGACAGTACCAGGTAATGAAAGCCTTCCGTGGTCACCGGTGTCGCCGTGATGGGTAATGTCGTAAAGCTCTCGGCCATGACAGCCAACAAAATCAGGTGGCCGTTGATGCTGAGAAAAACCAGGGTCGCCAACAGGGTGAACATCTGGCTGATTGCCGAGGTGCGACCTTGTGACTGGGGGTCAAAAAAGACAGCAAAACCGAGTCCCATCGTGGACGAGGTTAGTTCACCAGCCATTTCTATCGCCGCAAATACCAGGCGCATGGCAAAACCCATCGACAAACCGATCAGCAATTGCTGCACAAGGATGAGCAAGCCAGTCAGCGAGGCCGGATCGAGCGCGGGCGGCACGGGTACGTTGGGGGCGAGCACGATGGCAATCATCACGCCCAACAACAGCTTGGTGACCATCGGCACGCTGGCGCTACCGAAGGGCGGGGCAACTGTCAATAAACCGAGGATGCGAGTAAGCGGCCAGATAAATGAGGCGATCCAGATGGACAGCTCGGCGCTGGTAATGGAAATCATATTGTGCTGGATTGCAGCAGTATGCCGCAATCCGTGCCGGTTTTACTGCACCATGGCGGGAATGCCACTGAACATGAGACGCATGTAGTCGGTCATGACACCGAGCATCCACGGTCCCGCAATGATTAATGCGAGAAACACCCCCACCAGTTTTGGGATGAAGGTCAGCGTGGCCTCGTTGATTTGCGTGGCAGCTTGAAAAATACTGACGATCAGACCAATGGCCAGGGCCGTCAACAACATCGGCGAAGCGATCAGCAAAGTTACTTCGATGGCATCGCGGCCAAGGGTCATTACGCTTTCTGGAGTCATGATAGGACCTTAATAAAAACTTTCCGCCAGTGAACCGATCAGTAACTGCCAGCCATCGACCAGGACAAACAACATCAGCTTGAACGGCAATGAAACAATTGCTGGCGACATCATCATCATCCCCATCGACATCAGGATACTGGCGACAACCATGTCGATGATGAGAAATGGAATGAAGATGGCAAAGCTGATCTGAAAAGCAGTTTTGAGTTCGCTGGTGACAAAAGCCGGCACCAGCAAACGCATCGGTACATCTTCAGGACCTTGCAAGTCGGGATTGTGCGACAGTTTCACATACAGCGCCAGATCAGACTGGCGAGTCTGCTTGAGCATGAACTCCTTGAGCGGACCAGATCCTTTTTCCATCGCTTCGGTAATCGAAATCTTGTTTTCAGAAAAAGGCAGATAGGCATCCGCATAGATCTTGTCGAACACCGGCCCCATGACAAAGAAGGTCAGAAACAGCGCCAGGCCGATTAATACCTGCGTGGGTGGCGTCGATTGGGTACCTAGTGCCTGACGCATCAGTGACAACACGATGATGATGCGGGTGAAGCAGGTCATCATCAGCAAGGCCGCTGGAAGGAATGACAGCGACGTCAACAGCAGCATCGTCTGGATGCTCAGGTTGTAAGTCTGCCCGCCTCCTGGCGCCGGTGTACTGGTGAAGGCTGGTAATCCCTGTTGCGCCGCTGCCGCTAGTGGCAGGCACAGCAGGAGAATCGGCAGCCAACGCCGCCAAGCATGCGCACGCGCTACCGAGAGAAGATTGCTAATTGCTACCATTACGCTTTTCGATAGTTTGTTTCAGCCAGGATGCAAAATTTGCCGCTGGCGCAGACGTCGATGTGGAATTTTCCGCGTGTTCTTGACGGGGCATCGTTGCCAACGTATTGACGCGCCCCGGTGCAACGCCGACCACGATCCACTGACCGGCCACTTCGATGACCAGCACGCGCTCACGGGTACCGACGCTGACGCCACCAATAATTTTCGCCACAGCATTGCTGCCGGCGCCTTTGACCAGACCGGTGCGCTTGAACAGCCAGGCCAGGCCGACCATGAGCGCCAGTACTGCGACCAGACCCAGCAACATAGTGAAAACGCTCCCTGTTGCAGAGCTTGTTGCCGCAGGCTGCGCGGCATCGGCCGCATGCACGGTCCCGACAAGCAGCACCGGAACGACAGCAATAAAGCGGAGAAGGGTACTGCGCAGAGGATGCAGACGATGGGGGTAACGGCAGTTCATCTATTGAGTTTGCGAATACGCTCTGCGGGAGTGATGATGTCGGTGAGGCGAATACCAAACTTGTCGTTGACCACCACGACTTCGCCCTGAGCGATCAGGCAGCCATTGACCAGTACGTCCATGGGTTCACCGGCCATCCCATCGAGCTCCACCACGGAACCTTGTGCCAGTTGCAGCAGGTTCTTGATGGCGATCTTGGTACGGCCCAGCTCTACTGTCAGTTGTACCGGGATGTCGAGGATGAAATCAATGTCATTAGCCGTGTTCTTTGGCATGTTACTGCCGCTGAAGTCCTGAAAGATAGTGGCTTCTGCTGGCTTGGCGGCTAGACCTTGTTCTTCTGGAACAGGCTTTTTCTGCGCTTCCTCGGCCTCTGTTTGTTCGGCTAACGCGGCACCCCACGGGTCGTCTTCGGCCTCGGGTTGGTCAACGTTCTCTTCAGCCATGCTGCTCTCCTTGGGGATTTTCTGTTGTTTCGTTATTTGTGAGGGATAGCAGTTTTTCAACACGCAAAGCGTATTGTCCATTCAGCTTACCGTAGCTGCACTCCATCACCGGGACACCATCCACCTGCGCAGTAACCGGCTTGGCGGTATGTAATGGGATGACGTCGCCGACCTCCATATTGAGCAGGTCGGTAAAGGTGAGGCGGGCGGTGCCAAAATTGGCAATCAGCTCCACTTCGGCCGTCTGAATTTGCTGCTTCATCAGGCGGATCCAACGTTTGTCTACTTCCAGAGCCTCACCTTGCATGCTGCTGGTGAGCTTATCCCGGACGGGTTCGATCATCGAATACGGGGTGCAGATGTGCAATTCGCCGCTGACCGGCCCCAATTCAAGTGTAAATGTCGTCGATACCACCACTTCATTGGGCGTGGCGATATTGGCAAACTGCGTGTTCATTTCGGAGCGAATGAATTCAAACTCGATCGGATAGATCGGCTCCCACGACTTGGCATAGTTGGCGAAGCAAATTTCCAGCACACGCATGATGATGCGTTGTTCGGTCGGGGTGAATTCACGTCCTTCGACACGCGTGTGGAAGCGACCGTCGCCACCAAACATATTATCTACCAGCAAGAATACCAGCTGAGGGTCAAGGATAACCAGGCCAATGCCACGGAATGGCTTGATGTGGACCAAATTCAGATTGGTTGGCACAACCAGGTTGCGAATGAATTCGCTGTACTTGGCGACCTTGACCGGACCCACTGATATTTCAGCAGTTCGGTGCAAAAAATTGAATAAACCGACACGAAATAAGCGGGCGAAACGTTCATTGATGATTTCGAGCGTCGGCATACGCCCGCGCACGATACGTTCTTGCGTAGCAAGATTGTAGGTGCGTACCGTACCGGGGGCTTCTTCGGCCGCAGCTTCGTCGTCCTCGTCCCCCGTCACTCCGCGTAGGAGTGCGTCGACTTCTTCCTGCGATAGAAAGTGTTCGGCCATAATGCTATTGCTGCTGAATCACAAAAGAGGTGTAAAACACATCAGTGATTGTAGGCCCTTTGCCACCACCGGCAAACGGCTCTCCCAATTGATCAATGATTTCATCTGTCAGATTACGCTTGCCTTCGTTAGTAAGCAAATCGGATGCTTTTTTGCTCGACAAAACCATCAACAGCCTGCTGCGTACCTGTGGCATGAATAATTTCAGCGTTTCTGCGGTTTCGCCATTGGGTACTTGCAAGGTCAACGCAACCTGCAGGAACTGATCACCATTTTCTTGCTGAAGATTGACCACAAACGGCTCGATCACCACGAACACCGGCACTTTCGAGGTTTCTTTTTCTTCGGTGTGCTCGTCTGCTTTCTTCGGTTTGCTGCCCATGAGCATAAATGCTGCACCGCCAGCGATGGCGAGGAGCAGCACGGCACCGACAATGATGAAGAGCATCTTTTTCGACTTCGGCGCCGAGTGATCCGCATCTTTGGAGGCCGATTTTGGTGCTGGTTTTGTTGCCATCTAAATTCCCTTTCGTGCGATTCAACAGTATTTGAATAACAACTCTATCGGCAAGAGTCTGCCGATATTGAGCGTGGCTGTCGAGACGCCGGTTATTTTTTGTTCAATTCCCTGCCATATGGCGACTGCCGAATTTAGGCAAATGTATCAACCAAGCCCAGGCCGCCACTGGCTGCCGGACGTACTCCAATGGTGGTGACATTGAGTTCAGCTTCGTCGCTGCCATCTTTGCCGAAACTGGCTCTGCCATCACGGCCGGACGCCGTTTGTTGTTGGCCTTGCTGTTGATTTGGCATGCCTGTACTGACCGTGGCCTGGCCGAGTTGGATACCGGCTTGGTCCATCATTTCCCGCAACTTCGGCATGGCGGCCTCAAGTGCCTGTTTTACTTCTGGCTGCGCCGTGATGAAAGTAGCTTCAGCATGATCGTTATTGACGTGTAACACGACCTGCAGCGGACCCAAATCAGGCGGGTTCAATGTCAGTGATGCACTTTGCAGGCCACCGCTGGCCATCCAGGTAACTTTCTGACCAACCGCCTCATCCCAGCCGGGACTGCCCACTGTGGGTGTGAGTCGTTCTGTCGGTTGACCAGTCATCGCAACTTGTTGGTTCAAGTTCATTGCCTGTTGCAACGCAGGTGCCAGGATCAACGGATTTGGCGGCTGTGCCCCGTCAACTGGCTTGGCGTTGGCTGCGACCGGCAGTTTAGGATCGTGCGCGCTGGCTGCGAGGTTCTTTTCCTGAGCGTTCGTGAGGGCACCACCGGTGGTCAATGAAGCTTCTGGCAAGCCTTTTGTCGATACTGCCTGCAAAGGCGATGTCGACTTGCCATCCAAGATGTCTTTGCCGTTGCTCGCCGGCTTTTCTTGAGAATCATCTAGGCTGAATTGCTTGATATTATCTTTACCGGCGTCTTCACTCTTCAGGTGCGAGAATTTTTCCTTGGCATCAATGGCAGCACCAACGCCGACGGCACCAATCAGTTTTTTGTCATTCTTACGCTCGGCGGCACCTTCGGTATGCCCATCCGTCGCCTTCTTGGCGACCGGCTGATTGTTCATCAGTCCTACGCTCGACACCAACGCCAGCATTTGTGCCGATGCGGCATTGCTAGTTTCGTGCTCATCGTCTTGTTTTGCGTGATCATGCTTGTGATCTGTAGCAACTGTCTTGCCAGCTTTGCTGGCGCCAGCTGCAGTGGCAGCAGCGGCGGCACTGGCGGTGGCAGTGTCTTGGTCGCTATCTTGGCTACTATCCTGCGCACTGTCTTGGGCCGAATCAGCTGGTTTGCTTTGATTCTGTGTGTTGGTCTGTGCCGGTGCAGCGGAGCTGGCCGCGCTACTTGTATTGTCACTGGCACTGCTTGTTTTGGTGCTGTTGCTATCGCTGGCACTGCTTGCCTTGGTGCTGTTGGTCTCATTGGCACTGGTATTGGCGTTGCTATTGCTCTTACGGTTATCGACTTCCTTGTTCAATATCTGATTGAATGGCGTTTCGGCGCGCGCAGATTCTACAGGCGCCGGACGCGGCGCAGTATTTGCTGAGCTAACGGAGTTCAATATCGGTAATTGTGTATTCATCATTTCCGCCTTGCTATACGGCTCTTACCGTTTGTAAAACGTGATTCGGGATGCAAGTTCATCCATCTCTTTCTGATCACGGCGATTTTCACGCAGTTGCTCGGCTTGCCGGGCACGTGTTGCCAGGGTACCGTAAGACAGGCGCTTACGCTCACATGCATGCCAAGCAGCGCGTGCATCGGAAACACGCTGTAGCGTATTTCTTACCACGCCTTGCTGTCCCGAAATCGCACTATCGATCTTCTCGATAAACAGCTGGAAATTTCGGTAGCTCATGGCCGTCAAGCCGGATGACAATGTTTCATGAAAACGCAAAGCGTAATCATCACGGTATTGTTCCAAAATAACAAGTTTTTGCTGTGCCTCTTCACTTGTGCGTACAGCCCGACCCAAGCGTTTAGTCGCTTCATCGGTTTCTTTGATCGCCAGTTCGATCAGCGTTTCGAGCGCAGAGGTGGTAGCCATGATAGCTACGATTATATTTTCGAGGCCCCACGCTCAATCACTGGAATAGAGCGGTAAGTTGCCCCAAGCTCTCGGTAACACCGGCTCTTTCCGGGATGCCTTGCTGCAAGAATGCTTCGATGCGTGGCAGCAACTGGATGGCTTGGTCCAATATCGGATCTGATCCGGCCGAGTAAGCGCCGACGCTGATCAGATCGCGGTTGCGTTGATAGCGAGAGTACAACTGTTTCAAGCGACGCATGTCGCGCTGATGTTCCATCGTGGTAATGCTGTGCATGGCGCGGCTGATGGACTGTTCGATATCAATGGCCGGGTAATGTCCGGCTTCAGCCAGTGTCCGATTGAGCACAATGTGGCCGTCCAGGATTGCGCGTGCAGCGTCGGCAATCGGATCCTGTTGATCGTCGCCTTCGGTCAATACGGTATAGAAGGCGGTGATCGAGCCGCCGCCAATGTCGCCATTGCCCGCGCGTTCAACGAGTGCCGGTAGCTTGGCAAATACCGAAGGAGGGTAGCCCTTGGTGGCGGGTGGCTCGCCGATGGCAAGCGCAATTTCGCGTTGCGCCATGGCGTAGCGGGTCAGCGAATCCATGATCAGCAAGACGTTTTTGCCCTGGTCACGGAAATATTCTGCAATCGCGGTGGCATAGCTGGCGCCTTGCAGGCGCATCAGAGGTGGCGTATCGGCCGGTGCCGCCACGACCACTGAGCGCGCCAGTCCTTCGGGGCCGAGGATCTGTTCAATGAATTCCTTGACTTCACGACCCCGCTCACCGATGAGCCCGACTACAATGACGTCGGCGCTGGTGTAGCGTGCCATCATGCCGAGCAAGACGCTTTTACCGACACCGGAGCCGGCAAATAAGCCCATGCGCTGTCCGCGTCCTACTGTCAGGATACTGTTGATGGCGCGTACGCCGACGTCGAGAATATCCACGATCGGGGCGCGTTCGAGCGGATTGGTAGGGCGTACGCTCAGCGGCGCAGAGCGCTCAGTATGCAAGGGGCCAAGGTTGTCGAGTGGACGGCCAGCGCCGTCAAGGATGCGGCCTAGCAGTTCATCGCCGACCGGCAACTGGCGCGAATGCACATCGCTGCGGCGTATCGAACTCATCAGCCCCACGCGTGGTGGTGGTTTGGGCGGTTCGAATGGATACACGCGGGTGCCAGGCACAATGCCTTCGACGTCACTTTGCGGCATCAGAAAAAGTCGATCATCTTGAAAACCGACGACCTCAGCTTCGATTAGTGTGCCATTGGGGAGTGGCACGGTGCAGGGGCTGCCAACAGGTAATTTGAGTCCAACTGCTTCCATCACCAGGCCCGCCACGCGCGTCACGCGGCCCGACATCTGCGCGGACTCGGTCATGCGAATAAGGCTGCTGCAATTGTGCAAATAGGCTTGCCAGTGGCTGAAATGCGAGAGCGTCGGCGAATTCATTGTGGCGTCGCTTGGCTGCGGAGATGGCCGCGTGAGTGCATGCCTTTACTCCAGCCAGTCAAGTTGTTTGTTGAGCGATTCTGCGATCCGACGCCAACGTGTCTGGGTGCTTGCATCGATTTGGTTGGTGCCAGTCTCGATGCGGCAGCCACCGCGGTCCATTTCGGCATCTTCGACGATGCGCCAGCCATTCTTGCTGAGTTCTTCGCCTAAATGCTGTTGTACCAGCGCGGCATCGTCGGGATGCAAAAAGAGTAGTGCTGGCAGTTGTACGCTGGGTAGGCTGTGAATGGCTGTGCTGATGGTGGGTAGCAGCAGCTCGGGCTTGACCTGCAAAGCAGTTTTGAGCATCGCTTTGCTAATGTCCAGTCCGAGCGTAAGCAGCTCAGGAGCAATCTTCTCACTGCATTGCGCAACTTCGGTGCCGAAGGTGAGCGCTACCTGGCGAAGGTGGGCGATGATGTCATTGATTTCTTGCTGACCTTGTTGAAGTCCCGTCATGTAGCCTTCATTATGGCCGCTTTGCAAACCCTCTTGGTAGCCGTCTTCAAAACCTTCCTGGTGGGCTTGTTCGCGAATGGCATCAAGCTCTTCGGCCGTCAACACTGGTGGTGGTGGCTCTTCGGCCAGCAGCTCTTCCTCGGCCACTGATGGATCAGGCTCATCGAAGGACGCGAGTTCCCACCGCTGGTAGGGCGTCATCAATTCTTTGGGAATGATGTTATTTCTTGATGCCATCTTAAATCCGGTCAAACGGGGTGGCGCCGATGATCAGCGCAACACTATCCTACAGGATACATGAAGAAGATGGTTTTGCCTTAGATAAAGGCATCTTCACCCTTCGCGCCAAGAACGATCTGGCCTTCATCCGCCAGGCGACGCACGATCAGGAGAATAGCTTTTTGCTGCGCATCCACTTCAGACAGGCGCACTGGCCCCTTGGATTCCAGATCTTCTCTCATCATCTCAGCAGCACGTTGCGACATGTTGCTGAAAATCTTGTCGCGCAGCCCCTGTGAGGCACCCTTGAGTGCCACGATCAGCGACTCGGATTGGACTTCGCGCAGCAGCAACTGAATGCCGCGGGCTTCGATTTCGATAATATTCTCGAATACGAACATTTCGTCCATGATCTTTTGCGCCATGTCTTCGTCGTAGGCGCGCAGATTGTTCATGACCGATGTTTCGTTCTCGCCGGACAGGAAGTTGAGGATTTCCGCCGCGGTACGGATGCCACCCATTTGCTGCTTCTTCAGGCTTTCGTTGCCGGTGAGTAATTTTGTCAGGACGTCATTCAACTCACGCAACGCTGCCGGTTGCACGCCATCAAGGGTTGCAATCCGCAATACCACGTCGTTGCGCAGGCGCTCTGTGAAGTGATTGATGATGTCGCATGCATGGTAGCGCTCAAGGTGAACCAGGATCGTGGCGATGATCTGCGGGTGTTCGTTGCGGATTAACTCGGCAACCGATTGCGCATCCATCCATTTGAGACTTTCGATGCCGCTGGCGTCGCGTCCACCCAAAATGCGGTTGAGCAGGGAGGTTGCCTTGTCGTCACCGAGAGCCTTGGTTAGCACGCTGCGGATATACTCGTCCGAATCCATGTTGAGTGGCGATGCTTGGCCGGTTGCAGCAAGGAATTCGATCAATATTTCATTGATATCCTCGAAGCTGACGTTCTTAAGGCCAGACATGGCCGCGCCTAGCTTTTGCACTTCGCGCGGGCCAAGGTATTTCATGACCTCAGCGGCCTCGTTCTCGCCCAGGGCGAGCATCATGATGGCACCTTTTTCAACGCCTTCGTTACTCATCGTTTACCCATGCCTTGATAATGTTAGCGACCAGTTTAGGATCTTTGATGGCCCATTGCTTGGCACTTTCGAGATTAGCCTTGTAGGCGGCGCGTTCATCGATTTCCTCGGGCTCGCCAGACAGCTGAACGATGGCATCTGGATCGTCTGGATCGTACAGTGCTTCAGCTTCGGCTTCAGCGGCGGCTGCCTCGGCCGCAGCTGCAGCGGCTGCAGCCTCTGCATCGGCGCGCTCCTTGGCTTCGCGCTCTTCTCTGCCGGAGATCTTGTAGATAATGGGGCGCAGTACACCAAAGTAGAGATAGAGCAGAACGATACCTAGTAATACGTACCTGCCAATTTCTTTGGCCAGAGCGATCATTTCTGGCTGTTTCCACAACGGCAACTCAGGTTCGGCTTCAATGCTGAATTGCGTATTGACAACATTAAGCGAGTCGCCGCGATCTTTGTTGTAACCCATGGCTTCTTTGACCAAGTCACTGATCTGGTCACGTTCGGCATCGGTCAGCGGCTTCATGACGATCTTGCCGTTCTGGTCAATTGATCGTTTGTAGTTGACCACCACGGCGACCGTCAGGCGCTTGACGCCTCCCATAGGTTGCTGAATGTACTGCACCGTTTTGTCAACTTCGTAGTTGATGGTCGAATCTTTGCGGGCATTACCAGTGCTGGTACTGCCTGTATTTCCCGCTGCGGGTGGAGTCGTAATTGGTGCCGTTGCCGGCGCCGGTGGTTGGTTGGTCAATGCCCCAGGAATGCCGGAGGCGCTGGAGTTGGAGTTTTGTGACTCACTACTCTGCTTGCTGCGCACGGCTGCGGTGTCGGCGGTCTGATTCGGTTTGTAGGTTTCGGCGGCTTGTTCGCTGCGCGAGAAATCCACGTCGGCGGTTGCTTCTGCGCGCACGTTGCCAGTGCCGACGATAGGCTCGATGATGGATTCAACGCGCTTGACAATGTCTTGTTGCAGATCCTGGAGGTACTTCAGTTGTGTTGGATCGAGGCCGTTGGCAGGAAGCTTGGTGGTGTCGGAGAGCAGGTTGCCGTTCTGATCGACGATGGTCACGTTCTTGGGCGGTAGTTCGGGTACGCTGCTGGCAACCAAATGCACGATGGCGCTGACCTGTTGCGCATCCAGCATACGGCCTGAATACAGTCCTAGAATGACGGAGGCGGTCGGCTTTTGCTGGTCGCGCACAAACACGGATGCCTTGGGCAGTGCCAAGTGCACGCGTGCTGCCTGCACCGCGGACAGGGTTTCGATCGAACGTGCCAGCTCGCCTTCAAGTGCGCGCTGAAAATTGACTTGCTCAAGGAATTGAGAAACTCCGAGCTTCTGATTTTCCATCAACTCGAAACCGACATTGCCGCCTTTGGGCAAGCCTTGTGCTGCCAGTTTCAGGCGTGCATCGTGCACCACAGTTTCAGGAACGAGAATGGCGCCGCCGCCCTCGGAATACTTGTAGGGGATATTCATCTGCTGTAAAGCAGCCACGATAGCCCCACCGTCACGGTCTGTAAAATTGGAAAACAGAACGCGATATTCGGTTTTCTGGCTCCACATCCAAATACCGATCATCAAGGCGATCACCGCAGCTGCAGCCACCATCAGCAGAGCACGACGGCCCTGAGGTGACTGTACATAGCCGATAACGCCGGTGGCTGGAGCCGGTTGGGGCGTGCTATTGTCGCCGGTGGCACCAACAGTGGCAGTGCTGTTGCCATCGTTAGTCATTGTGCCGTCGGCTGCTACCGCCATAGTGCCCCCATGCGTACGCTGCCCAACTTGTGCCTTTGAATGTTTTGCTTCACTGCTTCCCTATCCAAGTTGGTTTTTGCCCATAATGGATTGTGCCGCCAGGCCGTAAATTTGATCGTTGGAACAGAATGGCTATTTCCCCGTTTATTAGTGCGATCCGCATAGAGCCGCATGATACCCTGCCAATGTACAACTGGAAAGTCTTGTCGTGTCTTATGACAGATCTCTCAATGGAATTCGAAGGAGGTGAAATTGGCTGCGAGCATGATAGACACTAGCAGAATCGAGGCGATGGTAGCCCAACTCAAGGCGGTGGCGGCGCGCGCTCAGGGTAATGTTGAGCCGGTTGATCCCATTATCGGCGCAGAAAAGCCTGTTCAGCGCGTCGATTTTGCCAGCGTGTTGAAGAACTCCCTTGATGAGGTCAATGACGCTCAGGATAAATCCCGGCAATTGTCGGAAAGCTTCTCCATGGGGAATGACAACATCAATCTGTCTGATGTGATGATTTCGATGCAGAAGGCAAATATTTCCTTCCAAACAAGTTTGCAGGTGCGCAACAAGTTGGTATCCGCTTATCGTGACATCATGACTATGCAGGTGTGATCACTGCTGTGGCTGGTTATTGTTGAATGTGCGACTCTCTAAATAAAAAAGGCTGCATTTGCAGCCTTTTTTCACATCTTGATTCAGATCTGCTATTGAAGCAAATTCTTAGATCATTCCAGAGGCTTTAGCGTTTTGTTCGCGTTCCAGTTTCGTGATGAAGCGCTGGATGGCGGCCAGAACTGCGCGTGGTAAGTCGACAAATTCGCAGCCCAGTCGATTGACGGTCTTGCCGGAGGTTAATTTGGCTTCCTTGCAGTCGCGAATCTGTAACTTGACGGTGACTACGGTATTGTCGGTTAATTCCAGTGTGCAATCTTCGTAGATGCGACCCGAGGCGCTGTCGAGCTGCTTCTTTTCGTCGGTGATGCCAACGCCGCCGGCGCTGATATTGTTGAGCTGCGTCACAATGGGCGTGAACGTACCGTCTTCTTTTTGAACCCGGAAGGTTACGTGCAGTGGCTTGGCAACAGGAGTGGCGATGCGGAAGTACTCGCGGCGCTGCAGTCGAACCAGGCTTGCTGGAATGGTGATTTTGAATGCCGGCCGCTGTTGAAACAGGCATTCCCGCGCTTTGTCGACGTTGAAAGTGATGCGAATGTTGTTATACATCGCTTCAAAACCAATCCGGTTGCTTTGCAGGATGTTTGCATTAAGCGACGCACTTGGTGCCGCATCAATGACTACACTATCGTCGGCTTCGTCGACGTCGAGAATGGAGGTGATGATCGATTCAGAACCTCCTTTGATCATGAGATTCAGGAGTTGATTGCGCTCCAACATGTTATTTAACAAAGAAACAATTTCTCGCCGCGAATGAACGCGGAATGGGCTGTCGTCTTTGAGGTCGTCTTGATTTGCCATCTGTGCTGTGCGTCTATGCGTCTCAATTCAAAGGAAGGGGAATGTCGATTTCCTTCCTCCCGGGGTTACAATATTCCAGTGTCCCATCATACATCATTGCGGTCTGATTGCATATTGTCAATACGATATAGCCACGCCAAAAGTTCGGCCACAGCACGATACAAGGCTGGCGGTATTTGCTGGTCGAGATCGACTTGCATCAGCAGTGATACGAGCTCCTTCGATTCATGGACAAATACGCCGCTTTCTTTGGCGCGTGCAATGATTGCCTCGGCGACCAGGCCGCTACCTTTGGCTACGACAATCGGTGCAGCCTGATTGGTATTGTAGGCCAGTGCAACGGCATTCTGAAGGGCTGCTCTAGGCTTCTCCATCGTGCTTCACAATCAATGAGTCCAGCGAGGAGCCTATTGCTTCCATGGTATCAACCAGCACTCTTCCATTGGCACGCAAGGCCGTCGCGGCGGCGTCGTTGTCAGTGCGCAGCTGCATGTGGATTTGTTTGCCGCTTAAACGGATGGATGCAGATATGGTGCCGAGATGCTCCAATTCAAAGCGTACCAAGCTGTGCCAAGTAGTTAAGGCTTCGTCGTCGTATTGTCCTCCCTGACTTTGCTCTGAGGGAGGTTCCTGTCTGATTTCCCACTGCATCTGTTGACCTGGCCAGGCTTGTCCATGCCACACCACGCGGTTTTGTTCGAGGGTGTTCAGTTGCGTGTTAATAATGTCGCTGAGCTGCCTGTGGCTTGGCGTCGGACTGTTCAGTAAGTCCGCTGTGCTGACAGATGTTTGTTGGCCTAATCGGAATTGAGGTTCTTTTTGTAATTGGGCAAGGGGGCGTTTGCCCTCCGCCCATGCGGCGACATGTGATTCGTAGAAGGCGCCACTAAAGACAATGGTGTCGTGCAGCGCGCCTGCCAACTGGGAGGCATTGCTCGGCGTATTGACCAGGGCGGCGCTGGATGTGACGGCCTTGGGTAGCTGGTTTTGGTCGGAGCTGTGCAACAGGGCATCAATGAGTTTGCCGGCAGTGCTAAGGGTAGCGGGGGCACTTTCTTGTCGCGGCGTCTGGCCAGGCAGTTGCTGTGTTTTGTCTTCGCTTTCCAGCATAAGCGGAGAGCGACCGACGATAGTCGGGGCGCCGCGCTCAAGCGGTGCATTCAGGGAGTGCAGGTCGCTTTCCAGTGATTTCCCTGTTGTGCTGAGCGAGACGGTACTGCTTTGTTCTTCCCCCGGCACGGTTTCCGTCAGCAGGAAGGTCGGACGCGGATCTTTGCTGACCATGGTCAGCAACAGCGAGTCTCCGGCACGCGTTGCGGTCGGCAGCACCATGCGGGCCGCCGTGTTGGCAATGCGCACTAGATAGCTGCCATCGTTATAGGTGGAGAGTACTTTTCCTTGCAACTGCTGGCCGACAGCAATCTGGACTAGGCGACTGAACGCTTCCTGTTTGGCATCAGCAACCGTAACAAGCGCTGCCGGAGCATCAACGCTGGCAATGGGCTGGACGGCGCTAGCGAGGTCGGCCCGAGGAATCATCTCTAGCCTCGTGGATTAACACCGTAGGCACTAGCTAGTTTGCGTTCGGCGCTGGTGTTTTGGATCAATGCGGATAATTTTTTCAGGCCAGGATCGGTCAAGTTGCGAATATCTTTATCGTCGGCGAGTATTTTTTTAAGGATTTTGATTTTGCGCTCACGCCGATCCTCGGTTAATTTCACGCCGGCTTCCATGGTCTTAAGTGCGTTAACCACATGCGCGCAATCGGATTCCAGTTTCGACAAAAGTTCCCAGTCTTCCTGGCGCGCGGCCAGCAGCATCTGATCGGTAAGGTCGGCCACCGATTCATAAAGGGAAATGACTTCAGCACCATTCATCATTATTGACTTTCGCATAACTTATTTTGACCTGTGCCAGTTGCTTGCTCACTTGACGCTAAATCAGGCCGCTGCTTGCGACATGGCGGCTACTTCCGGGCCGATTGCTTCCCAGGCGCCGCGCAAATCCGATAAAAGAGCGTGAACTTCACTGAGGAATTCTTGTGAATTTTCTACATTTGCACTAAATAGCCGGCGGCTCATGTAATCGTAGAGCGCGTCAAGGTTGAGGGCAATCTCGCCGCCAACATTTTTATTCAGACTCGCCCGCAACCCGCTTTCAATGATCAGAATCGCCTTGGTAATCGATTCACCCTTGTTCTTGATATCGCCTTCCTTCATGTACTTTTGACTGAGGGCAATCGCAACGAGAGCGCCATCAAACAGCATGGTGATCAACTTGTGCGGATTAGCGGCCAGTACCCCGGTCTCAACTCCGATTTTGGCATAGGTATTGGCACCGCTTTGTGTAGTCCCGAACATTTTTTTCTCCCGTGCTCGATTTAACCATTGCTCTGCTTTTGCAGACTGGACAACTGTTGTGTCAAATAACTCTGCGTCGACGCCATACTCGACAGCGTTCCATTGAGTGAGTTGAACTGATTAGTGTAAGAATCCTGCTTGGTACTCAGGCGCGAATTAATTGCGGTCTGGCGATCACTATTGACGCGTAAGCTTGCCTGCAGGCCCTTGGTCTTGGTGTCAATGATACCGCCATCGGCCAGAAATCCATTCACCAAAGTTTGCAGTTTGGTCAAAATACCCACATTGCTCTTGCCGCCGCCGTCGGCACCGTCAGTTTTACTTGTGTCGTCAGTGCCGTCAGGATTTTTGCTTGCGCCGGCCGTAAATAGATTGGCAACCCCAGCAAAGTTCTTTGTGGCGGCGGCGTTAAGCTTTGCCGCGTCAACTTGCAGGGTGCCATCTTTCTGGACGCTGATACCCACATCCGACAACGTCGAAATGCCTTTGCCGCCGCTGACGGAGGAGAACATGGCGCTGCGCATTTGCGACAGCATGCTCTGGACCGCTGTTTCGCTGGCTAATGGACCAGACTTTCCAACTTTTCCAGGTGTGGTTGATGGCGTCTGCTTGGTCATATCACCAATGGCCTTGACCACGGTGTTGTAAGCATCGACAAAGGTGTCGGCGGTCTTGGCGATGCCGGTGGTGTCGTTGCCGATGCTTAAGGAAATGTTATCGGTATCGGTGGTGACTTTGGCCAGATTAAGCGTCACTCCGGCAATGGCATTGGCAACTTTGTTGGACTTACTGGTAACGCTAACACCATCAATACTCAGCTTGGCATCCTGTGCCGCGCTCAATTGTCCCATGCTGTTGCCGCTCAGGCTGGTAAAGTCGCCGGTGCCTTTCAAGCCAATCGGGCTGCTGGTCTTTTTGCCCTCAGGCGTGAGCACCAGATGATCTTGCGTGCCGTCATTGCTGATCGTCGCCGTCACGCCTGCTTTTGCGTTGTTGACTGCATCACGTACATTGGCCAGCGTCATGCTGCCAGAGCCTAATGCAACGTTGGTGGCTTTGCCGTCGACATTGAGTGTGATGTCGCCACTCTCGGGGTCGAACTCCTGGCCAGTACTGACGCCAGGAGAATTGTAGCTGCCGCCCGGATCGAAATTGAGCGCTGAATAGCTGCCAGTGCCGGTTATTTTGATTGTGTTGGCAGCGCCGGTGTCATTGGCGGCAACCACCAGATGTTCCATGTTGTCGTCACTGACGATGCTGGCGGTGACGCCAGAATTGCTGGCATTGATGGCGTCGCGCAAGCCCTCGACACTGTTGGATGTCGGATGAACGATCGTGGTTGAGCCGTTGCCAGTTTTGATCGCCAGGATACCGACCCCAAACTGTGTCCCTTCGGGAAAGCCAGTGGAAGTGATCTTTTGCGCCTGGGCCAATTGCTGGACTGCGACCGCATAACTACCAGTTACTGCTGAACTGGCGTCACGCGCTGCTTGAGTCTGCGTCATGGTGGTGGGAGCGGGGCTGGACGGATCGTAGGCCAAGCTTGCCAGGCTGTTGTTACCCTGTATCTTCACTGTTCCGGCATTGCCGACAGTATTTGACGCGACCGTCAAATGATCGCCGGTACTGTCGTTGGTGATGCTGGCTGTAACGCCGAGTGAAGAGGAATTGATCTTGTCACGCAATTCGCTCAATGTCGAATCGGCCGTCAAGGTCAAGAATTTTGGAGGATTGTTGCCAATCTTGATTGCCAGCGAGTCCTCCGCCTTGAAAGTCGCACCAGCAGGGAAACCTGCGGATTTAAGCTTCTGTGGCAGGTTTTTGGTGGCGTCATCGGGCGTGATGTCGGCGGTGAACGGGTCAGTGGTACCACCGGCGCCATTATTGACTACCGTCGCTTTTTGCGAATTGAAAGTAGCTGTGCTCAGGCCATTGAGCGCGGTTTGATAAGTCGATACCGAACTTTTCAGGCTGCCGTACGCCGAAACCAGACTGTTGTAGCTGCTTGCTTGTTGCGTCAGGGGCTGCAGAACGGAGCTTTCGGCGCCCATGATTTTGCCGACGAGTCCTTGCACATCAAGAGGTCCTGCCGATGTCGTAATTGTACCTGTGGAGGTACTCATAAATGCTCCTGAATGCGATGCGCTTGGCGCTAATACAGTGCGGCTAGTCCCGAGAGTGCTGAATGATCAGCCAGGCAAGCTTTGTATCAAGCTCGACATCTTCGCTCCTGAAGCGTTCAGGGATGTTCCGCAGTAGGAGAAAAATCTGTTATGAACTATCGGGGGAAAATATACCATGCACAACAGATTTCACATGTACATGAATACTTCAAATCCCCAACAGTTCGTAGCAGACTCAGATACTCAAAGACTTAGGCTTTGTGATTAATCAACACGCCTTGCATTTTTTCGATTGATTTAGCACGATTAATGGCTTCTTCGCTCGGAATTTGTAATATCACCACATTGGTTGTTGTATCGACAACCTTAACGATGGTCTGACCAGTTTCCTTGTCTTGCGAAAAATCCAAAGAGGATGAAGTTTGCTTTGCGAAGTCATTGAGCTTACTGACTGCATCGGCAAGATCTGCCTCATTCACGCTTGCACTCGATCTTTGTTGCTCAGGAGCAGCTGCTACCGGCGCTGATGCCACTACATCCGGGGGGGAGACGGACTGCGTCGGCGTATAAGCACCGGCGTCGCCTACCGCAGTTATATTGAGAGGCATATTATTACTCCTTCAGTAAAGGACTGTGCGGAGCATACAGATGTATGTCCCCGCACATTATCCTACAGAGCTCTTAAGACTATTTCAACAGAGACAGTACGCTTTGCGGCGCCGAGTTGGCTTGCGAGAGCATTGCTGTACCTGCTTGCTGCAGAATTTGCGCACGGGTGAGGTTCGCAGTTTCCGACGCGTAGTCGGTATCCATGATACGGCTGCGCGATGCAGTGATGTTTTCGCTGGAAATCTGCAAGTTGCTGATCACGGCGCTGAAGCGGTTTTGAACAGCACCGAATTCCGCACGCTTGGAAGAGATCACGTTGATCGCTTGATCCAGGTTCTTGATCGCTTTTTGCGCATCGCTTTGTGCCGAAGGATCCGCAATTGCCGCATCCAGGGACAATTTGGCGCTGTCGACTGCTTTTTGCAGTGTGACAGCCGACGATGCCAAGTCAGTCGAGCTCATTGACGATCCGCTTGCAAACAGGGCATCCAGATTTGCCTTGGCCGAGGTGTACACGCCTTGTGCTGCTTCAACTGCAGTTGTGTCACCCAAGCCGACCAGGCCACCTGCGCTTGTACCGATGACATTGGCCAGTGGTGTAGCGTTCGACAAATCGGACAACGAGATGCTGATTTGGTCGTTGAGCTTGTTGTCGACAACGTTGGCACCGACTTGGAAAGTCAGGGTCAGGGAAGCTGAAATGTTTGCTGGATCCGAACCGATACCAGCGCTGGCGCCAGAGCCGATACCCGAGAACAGGTTTTGGCCGTTGAACGCTGTGCCGTTCAGGACGCGGAAAGTTTCGCTCGACAACTGCTTGTATTCGTCGTTCAGTGTCTTGCGGTCAGCGGCGCTGTTGGAGCCGTTTGCAGCCTGAACAGCCAGCTCACGCATACGTTGCAAGTTGTCGGTGACTGTGCTCAGTGCACCTTCAGCAGTTTGCGCCAGAGAGATACCGTCGTTGGCATTACGTTGTGCAACAGCCAGACCCTTGACTTGAGCGTTCATACGGTCAGCAATTGCCAGACCCGCTGCATCGTCTTTTGCACTGTTGACGCGCATGCCGGAAGACAGACGTTGAATCGATGTGTTCAGCGAAGCTTGCGACGAGTTCAAATTACGTTGCGTGTTAACCGAGGCAAGATTGGTGTTAATGACTGATGTCATATTAGTTCTCCTAAGATTTGAGGCCGATAAATCCGAGTTTCAGTGCTTAACTTTGGTTTTTACCTAAAGCCTCAGGCGTTCAAACCGCTGTTACTAGCTTTATCGGACGGTATCGGAAAAAGTTTAATGTTT
>Ga0302155_10000198_pt1 | contig 50086 bp, 42 predicted proteins | sample I_Bog_N3_1_FD_193508 | JGI IMG/M metagenome (GOLD analysis project Ga0302155, IMG submission 193508) | Peat permafrost microbial communities from Stordalen Mire near Abisko, Sweden - I_Bog_N3_1 | ecosystem: Environmental > Terrestrial > Soil > Wetlands > Peat | place: Sweden: Abisko, Stordalen... | reverse complement strand
GCACCTTGCTCGTAGGGCGCGCGTGCGGCGGGTTCGGCGAGGCAGGCAGCGGGGCCGAGCAGCGCGCTGATGCGCGCTAATGCACGCTCAGCAGGCGCTGACATCGCTGGCTGCCGTCATTTTGAAAATGCCCTGGGCATTGCCGCTGTCGAAGCTCAAGTCCAGCTTGCTCACGCCGCTGGCATCAATATAGCGGTCGCGCGAGATGAATTCGTAAAACGATCCCGGCACCGTAATGTCGATTCGCTTGCCGTTGCTGTCCTTGAGGAGGTAGCTGACCTTGTCGGCGCGAAAGGCAGTCTGGCGTACTCGGCCATTGCGCGAGACTTCTACCAGATCCTTGATTGGCCGTCCCAGCTGACGTTGCTGCGCTGCGGTTGCCTCGACATCGGCAACGCGATCGGTGGCGTGATTGAAGACGCTGCCTTCGGTGGCGATCCAGGCCATTTCAGCCGATTCCGCCAGCAATTGTTGATATTGCGCCAGGCTCGGCAGTGCGTGATGTCGCGCGAAGCAGCTCAACATGGCTGGCAACAATTGCTGCGCTTGCGCATGTGGCAGTTGGCCGGCTGTCGCCAGTTGCGTCAATAGCGTTTGCATCGCCGGTGTGAGCGGATCGACCGAACTGGCCAGAACGCTATCGACCACCGCTTGAAACGGTGCAGAAAATTGCTCAGGATGCAGCTCACTGACGAAGAACTGAGCAATGTTTTCCGGATCATCGATGTGGGTGTAGACGCGGCCGCTCATGTGGATACGCGGTAGCGGATACAGACCGTTAAGTTGATAGCCCAGTGGCAGCAGCAGCCGGGTAAACAGCGCTTCGCCGTTGGGGAAACCATTGGCTTGCTGGCGCAGCACGGTACGCACGGCACCGTGATCGAAGCAGATCTTGATGCCACTGGCAGTCGCATCTGCAACATAGGCGCGGCCGCTGGGCACTTGTTGCAAGAGTTGGTGGAACAGCGCCATGTTGAGCGCTTGCGCCAGTTCCAGTCGGGTCACGTTGGCTGAGGCGGGGTGTAGGGTGCTGGCAGGAATTTCCAGCAGAGCAAACAGCTCTTGGGTAGTGTCAGTGCCCAGCGTGGAATGCAGCAAGCCTTGCAGATTACTGCCGATGACGGAGTCGCTCATGATTGCCTTCGAAGAAGTGATGATGGCATCTTAAAATGGGCCGGGCGGGTCACAAAACGATTTATATTGATGCTTTCATGTGTTTTTCTCATGATGTGTTGTGGCAACACCGCATGAACAGGGACTGTTGCAGGCAGAATTTGATTACTTTTTCGTATGCAATAAGCATCTCAGGCAACGAAAAAGCCCACCGGTTTGTGCCGGTGGGCTTTTTGTCAGTTTGATCGTCAGTTTGAAAATCAGACTGCTGCGCTGATTTTTTCCTGCGCCTGGGAAATAGCCAGCTTGGTTTTTTCTTCACCCATGGCGACGCCTTCTGCGATCACCAGTTCGACATCAGTGATGCCGATGAAACCGAGCACGCTCTTGATATAAGTGCTCTGGAAGTCAAACACTTGTGCCGGACCTTCCGAGTAGACGCCGCCGCGCGAGAGGATGACAACGGCACGCTTGCCGGTGAGCAGGCCAACCGGACCGGTTTCCGTGTATTTGAAAGTGCGGCCGGCGCGGCAGATGTGATCGATCCAGGCCTTGAAGGCCGATGGCGGCGCAAAGTTGTACATCGGGATACCGATCACGATGGTATCGGCGGCGATCAGCTCATCGACCAGCTTGTCGGACAAGGTGATGATATTTTGTTGCTCGGCGCTACGTTGCTCGGCTGGAGTGAAGTAAGCCCCCAGCAGTGCTTCATCGATATGGGGCAGGGCTACGCTGGCGAGATCGCGACGGATGATCTTGCCATCGGCGTGCTTTGCTTGCCATTGCTCAGCGTAAGCTGCGCTCAGTTGACGGGTGATCGAGCCGGTGAAGCGGGCGCTGGAGTCGATATGCAGTAAGGTGCTCATGGTAGCCTCAAAAAAGTTGCTAAGGTGCAAATAGGATGACAAGGTAATGCCATGAACGAAGCATAATGGCTTTTCATTTCCATCAATAGATGGGAGAATTTGATTTCACTAATCCATTTGTGGAATGAATCATGTTGGATCTCAATGATGTCGCCGTCTTTGTTCAGGTCGTGCGTGCTGGCAGTTTTGCTGCAGCCGGGCGCCGCCTCGGCATGCCGTCCAATACCATCAGCCGACGTGTGCAATTGCTGGAAGAGCGACTGGGTGTGCGGCTGTTGCAGCGCTCTACGCGCCAACTCAATACAACGGCAGCTGGGCGTGAATTTTTTGAGCGCTGTGCGCCAGGTATAGAAGACATTCAAGAGGCGGGTTCGCATCTGGCGGTCAACAGCCGAGAGCCGAGCGGTGCTTTGCGGGTGGCGGCGCCGGCAGATTTTTTTGATAATTTTGGCATGGATTGGATTGCACAGTTCATGCAGATTTATCCCAAGGTGACGTTGGAGTTTCAACTGGGAGATGATTATGTCGATCTGATCGCCGCCGGTATCGATGTCGCCTTTCGCGCCGGGCAATTGCCTGACTCCAGTTTGGTAGCGCGAAAACTGGGCGACAGTTACCGTGGCCTGGTGGCCAGTCCCGACTATCTTGCCCGCCACGGCATGCCCGAATCACTTGAGCAACTGGCGCAGCAACATAACTGCCTGGCCGCTGCCAGCAATGGCGCGTCGACGCTATGGCGGCTGGAAGGTCCGCAAGGGATAGAGACGGTGCGCGTGGCGCCGCGTTTGAGCGTGAACACGGCACAAGGTTTGTTGCGGGCGGCACGGGCCGGACTGGGGGTGGCTTTGCTGCCCATGATTGTGGCGGCGGAAGATTTGCGGCGCGGCAGTCTGGCCTTGGTGTTGCCGCAATATTTGCGTGACCTGAGTGGTTTTTATGCGGTTTATCCGCATCGTCGCCAGTTGTCGCTGGCCGTTAGTGCGCTGATCGATTTTGTTGAGAAGAAATTGCAAAACACACCCTGCACCGGCAATCACAGCGGCATGACGCTGGAGCAGTTGCTTGGACAGACAGCACTGAGTTAATCAGATGTAGAACGCCTGACAAAAACGCCGATGGCAAGGCGTTTTGTCAGGCGTTTAGTTGCGTTCGCGCAAAATCCTGGTGACGCTGCTGATATTGCGAATGCTGCGCATGGTGCGCGCCAGATGGACGCGGTCATCAACCTGAATGGTGAAACGCAGGTGTTTCATGGTCTGATCGCCGTCATCATCCATGGTCACCGAGATGATATTGGCATCGGCTTCGCCAATGGCTGCCGCAATGCGTGCCAGCGTACCTTTCTGGTTATGGATCAGAATCTTGATGCGTGACTCGAAACGGCGATTGGTTTCTTCAGCCCAGTTCACTTCGATCCAGCGGTCGGGTTCCTTTTCGCGATAGCGTTTGGCGGTTTCGCATTCCTCGGCGTGAATGATCAGGGCCTGATCGTGCTTGAGGTTGCCGATGACTTTGTCGCCCGGGATGGGCTGGCAACAGGTCGCCAGTTGCACGGTGGCGCCTTCATTGCCGGTAATGATCACCGGTTCCGGCTTGTTCGGCACCACATGGCCTTCGACATCGAGCTGCGGTACGCTATTGCCGCCATCGACCATGCCCATGATATGACGAGCCACCAAGGGCGCCATGCGAGTGCCGATACCGATGTCGGCATACAGCTCGTCCATGGTTTTTGCACTCGACTCATTGAGCAGGCGTTCAGTGAGCACGCTAGAGAGATCCGGTGCCAGGCCCAGGGTGCTGAGGGCGTTGTTGAGCAGCCGTTTGCCCAGTGCCTGCGACTCACCCAGATTGGCTGTGCGCAGACGATGGCGAATTGCCGAGCGGGCCTTGCCGGTACGCACATACCCGAGCCAGTTCGGACTTGGGCGTGAAGACGGTGAGGTAATGATTTCGACGATATCGCCGTTATGCAATTCGGTACGCAGCGGTGCCGGTTCGTGGTTGATCACCGCAGAGGTGGTCTGATCGCCGACGTCGGTATGAATATTGTAGGCAAAGTCGAGAGCCGTGGCGCCACGGGGCAGGGCGATGATCTTCGACTTGGGCGTGAAGACGTAGACCGAGTCGGGGAACAGGTCAACCTTGATGTGTTCCAGAAACTCGGCGGAATCTCCCGTCTGTTTCTGAATGTCGAGCAGAGATTGCAGCCAGGCATGGGTACGCTGTTGCAGGTCAGTCAGACTGCCTTCGTCATCCTTGTAGAGCCAGTGTGCGGCCACGCCGGACTCGGCCACGCGATGCATATCCTGGGTGCGGATCTGAAACTCTACCGGGGTGCCATAGGGGCCAATCAGCGTCGTGTGCAACGACTGGTAGCCATTGAGCTTGGGAATGGCAATGTAGTCCTTGAACTTGCCGGGCATTGGTTTAAACAATGAGTGCAGGGTGCCCAGTGCCACATAGCAGTTGGCGAAGCTGTCGACGACAACACGAAAACCATAGACATCAAGCACCTGCGAGAACGACAGGTGCTTGTTGCGCATCTTGCGGTAAATGCCGTAGAGCGTTTTTTCACGGCCGTCGATCTGTGCAGGAATACCGGCGGCGATGAGCGTGCTGGTGACGGACTCAAGAATCTTGGTGACCACTTCGCGGCGATTGCCGCGGGCTGCCTTGACTGCTTTGTGCAGGGTACGATGGCGCAGTGGATACAGGTGCGAGAACGACAGCTCCTGTAGTTCGCGGTAAATATTGTTCAAGCCAAGCCGATGTGCAATCGGTACATAGACTTCCATGGTCTCACGCGAAATGCGGCGCTTCTTGTCGGGCGGCATCGAGCCCAGCGTGCGCATGTTGTGCAGACGGTCGGCCAGCTTGATGAGGATGACGCGTACATCACGTGCCATCGCCAGCAGCATCTTGCGGAAATTTTCGGCCTGCGCTTCGATCTGACTTTGGAATTCGATTTTATCCAGCTTCGATAAGCCATCCACCAGGGACGCTACCTGAGAGCCGAAGCGCTCGATCAGTTCTTCCTTCTTGACATCCTGATCCTCCATCACATCGTGCAGTAGCGCCGCCATCATGGCTTGTGCATCGAGCTTCCAGTCGGCGCAGATTTCGGCGACGGCGAGCGGGTGTGAAATGTAAGGCTCGCCTGACTTGCGCATCTGACCAAGATGTTTTTCGTCGGAGAAGCGGTAGGCTTCCTTGACTTTCTTGAGTTCCGACGGTGTCAGATACTCTTCGAGCATGAGCGTCAGATGAGTAAAGGTTGCAACTCCACTATGCAAGGCTGGCGCAGCAGGGGCTTGAGCGGACATGGCTGGTATTGCTGGATGGATGTTTGTTGCGGAGATTTTTGCGCCCGGGCGACCGTTGGAGGCTCGGGGCAAAGGACTGCTAGGCGGTACTGATAACGAAGAACCGAGGGTAGAATCTTGAGGTGTCAGGCTCATAGGTTGTTGTTATCAGCAGCATGGCGTTGGTAAGACTCAGGCAGGGACTTTTTTCAGCATTTCGATGCCAACCTTGCCGGCGGCGATTTCACGCAGGGCAGTCACGGTTGGCTTGTCCTTGGAGTCTACTTTCGGTGTATGGCCTTGCAGCAACTGGCGTGCGCGATAGGTTGCCGACAGGGTCAACTGAAAGCGGTTAGGGATTTGCTTGAGACAATCTTCGATGGTGATGCGGGCCATAAAAACTCCTGGTGACATATTTTCCGGTTCAACTTGGATCTGGCTGGATCCTGCTCAAGCCCGGCAGCAGGCTTAGCGCTTGGTGACCGGATTCAAGTGCTGGCATGAATGCCAAGCTGAGTGAATAAGAAGCTATTGCGGGCGGCTTGTTGCGAAAAACGGCAACGAGCGGCTTTGACTATCGCTGTCAATTCTGACAAAGCGACGGCAAACTCTTGATTAATAATAACATATTCGAACTCCGGCGAGTGGGCGATTTCGCCGCCGGCGGCCAGAATGCGGCGCGTGATGACGTGCGGTTCGTCCTGTCCGCGCTTGTTCAGGCGATCTTCCAGGGCCGCAATCGAGGGCGGCAAAATGAAGATGCCGACGGCGTTGGAGAATTGTTTCTTGACCTGCTGGGCACCTTGCCAGTCAATTTCCAGCAGTACATCGGTGCCGGCGACGATCTGGTCGGCGATCATCAGGCGCGAGGTGCCGTAGTAATTGCCGTGCACTTCGGCCCATTCGAGAAATTCTCCCTCGGCCTGACGTTGAAGGAAATCGTCGGCGCTGGTGAAGTAATATTCGCGGCCATGCTGCTCGCCCGGGCGTGGTGGTCGGGTTGTGTAGGAAATCGACAGTTTGATGTCGGGCTCCTGCTTGAGCAAGGCATTGACCAGGGTCGACTTGCCGGCGCCGGAAGGCGCCACCACCATGAACAGACTGCCGGAGGTTGGTTTTTTTGTGGGCATTGCGGTCCTCTTGGGCTGGTGGTTGGTCGCCGGTTATGCTCAATTGACGCGGCAGGAGAGGCATTATTCTAGCAAAGCAGCGCCGTTTCAGCGAGCGCTGCGCGACCGGCTTATTCCAGGTTCTGCACCTGCTCGCGCATCTGGTCGATCAGTAATTTCAGTTCCATCGAAGCGTCGGCCAGTTCTTTCATGGCTGCTTTGGAGCCGACTGTATTGGCTTCGCGATTGAGCTCTTGCATCATGAAATCCAGGCGTTTGCCGACCTGGCCGCCTTTTTTCAAGATATGGCGAGTCTCTGCCAGATGCGCCGATAGCCGCGCCAGTTCTTCGGCGATGTCGATGCGGATGCCGTAGAGCGTGACTTCCTGGCGAATGCGTTCGAGGATTTCTTCGCGCGGCAACGTCGCCGCAGTGCCATCCTTGCCGGCCAGGCCGAGCGCTTCTTGCATGCGTTCGGTGGCTTTTTGCTGGAATTGTGTTACCAACTGTGGCACCAGAGGCGTGATGCGCGCCACGATGGCTTCCATGGCATCGATGCGTGTTTCCAATACCGCTTGCAAGGCAGCGCCTTCGCGCGCCCGGCTGTCCAGAAAAGCGCTCAAGGTCTGTTGCATGGTGGCCATGACGTCAGCCTGCAGTGAGTCCTGGCCGATTTCGGCTTCTTCGATTACGCCGGGCCAGCGCAGTAACTCATTGACGCTCAATGGTGCGGCCTCGCTAAACTGGGTGCGCACCTGAGTCTGCAATGCGGCCAGGGTATTGAGCAAGCCTTGATTGAGTGCCTGCATGCTGCCTTCGGCGCTCTTGCGGCCGAAGCTCAGGCGGCATTCGACCTTGCCGCGTACCAGTTTGCCGATGATGACTTCGCGCAGCGCCGGTTCGACCGCACGCAGATCGTCGTTGATGCGGAACTGCAAGTCGAGGAAGCGCGAATTGACGCTTTTCAGTTCAATGGTGACGGTGCCGGCGGCACTCTCGCGTTTGGCGACGGCGTAGCCGGTCATGCTGTAGATGGTCAAATCGATTCTCCGAATAGCAGGAAGGCACACAGGCCTTTCCTTTACAAACCGGCAGTTTATCAAGACAATGCCGGTAAAAATACGACGGACGGTGATTGTAGTGGGGTTTGCTGCCGACATTGCAAAATTTTTGTCCGTTCACACCTTGCGGCACCTGCATCGCACCGCCATTCGATTTGTACTCCCCTCTGTGTCTCTGTTTGTTAAGGAATTCGCATGACCCAATTTCAACGTCCTAGCGGCCGCGCCACCAACGACTTGCGTGCAGTGCACCTGACGCGCCACTATACCAAGCATGCCGAAGGCTCGGTGCTGGTCGAGTTCGGCGACACGCGGGTGCTGTGCACGGCCAGCATTGAAGAAAAAGTACCAGGTTTTCTCAAAGGCAAGGGGCAAGGCTGGATGACCGCTGAATATGGCATGCTGCCACGCTCGACACACACACGGATGGATCGCGAGGCGGCCAAAGGCAAGCAATCCGGTCGTACCCAGGAAATTCAGCGCTTGATCGGCCGCGCGTTGCGCGCCGCTTTTGATCTGGAAGCCTTCGGCGAACGCACCCTACATCTGGACTGCGATGTACTGCAAGCTGACGGTGGCACGCGTACTGCGGCCATTACTGGTGCCATGGTGGCGGCTTATGATGCGTTTTCAGTGTTGCTTGAGCGCAAGCTGATCACCACTATCCCGGTCAAGCATTTTGTTGCGGCCATTTCGGTGGGTGTGTATCGCGGTGTGCCGGTGCTCGATCTGGATTATCCGGAAGACTCCGACTGCGACACCGACATGAACGTGGTCATGACTGACGCCGGTCATTTTGTCGAAGTGCAGGGTACCGCTGAAGGCGCTGCATTTGATCGCGCCACGCTCAACAGCTTGCTCGATATTGCCCACAAGGGCATTACTGAGTTGCTTGTCTTGCAGAAACAAGCATTGGGTTTGCCGACCTAATAAAAAGTAATGCCGTCGGCGACAAGGCGCTAATCGCTTTACAATCGCGCCATTATTCACTTTCAGCCATGCACGCAGTTTGCGGACATGGCGTTTTGCTTTTTTGCCATGACACAAAAAATCGTTCTTGCATCCAATAATGCCGGAAAACTCAAGGAGTTCGGCAGCCTGCTCGGTGAAATCGGCATGGATGTGCACGCGCAAGACGAGTTTCAAGTGCCCGAAGCAGAGGAGCCATTTGCCACCTTCGTCGAAAACGCCTTGACCAAGGCGCGCCATGCCGCCCGTCTGACGGGGCTGCCCGCGCTGGCCGACGACTCCGGCGTTTGTGTCAATGCGCTCGGCGGCGCGCCCGGAGTGTGGTCGGCACGCTATGCCGGCGAGCCCAAATCGGATGCCGCCAACAATGCCAAGCTGATCGCTGATCTGGCCGTGCATGCCGACAAATCGGCCTATTATTATTGTGTGCTGGTGTATGTGCGTCATGCCGATGATCCCCAGCCGGTCATCGCCGATGGTAGCTGGCATGGCGAAATCGTGGCGCAACCGCGCGGCGAGGGCGGTTTTGGTTACGACCCTTATTTCTGGTTGCCCACGTTAGGCAAGACTGCTGCCGAACTCAGTGCAGCAGAGAAAAATAGCCATTCGCATCGTGGTCAAGCCTTGCGTGCGTTAGTGGAGAAGTTGCGATGATTCCAATCAAGCCTATTCGCGCCACGGTACCGTCCACGCAGCAGTCGGGGCCGCAGCAGGCGGCGCAGGCAGCATTGAACTTCCTCAAGCCAGGCAGTCTGCAACTGAGTGCGTTGCCGCCCTTGTCGCTGTACGTGCATTTTCCCTGGTGTGTGAAGAAATGCCCCTACTGCGACTTTAATTCGCATGAAGTCAAGGGCAGCTTCCCGGAGCAGGAGTATCTGGATGCCTTGCGTGCCGATCTGGAGTCGGCGCTGCCGCTCATCTGGGGCCGCAAGATTTACTCGATTTTCATCGGTGGCGGCACGCCCAGCCTATTGTCGGCGGCCGGACTGGATCGGCTGCTGTCGGATATGCGTACATTGCTGCCGCTGGACATTGACATCGAAATCACGATGGAAGCCAATCCCGGTACCTTTGAAGCCGAAAAATTCAAGTCTTACCGTGCCAGTGGCATCAACCGCTTGTCGATCGGCATTCAAAGCTTTCATTCAGAACATCTGGCCGCATTGGGACGGATTCATGACGGCGATCAAGCGCGCCGTGCAGTCGAGATCGCGCATGCCAATTTCGACAACTTCAATCTCGATCTGATGTACGCACTGCCGTCGCAAAGCCTCGAGCAGGCACGGCGCGATATTCAGACCGCCATCGCTTGTGCGCCGCCACATCTGTCGCTGTACCACCTGACGCTCGAACCCAACACGCTGTTCGCCAAGTATCCACCGGCTGTGCCGGATGATGACGCTAGTGCCGATATGCAAGACATGATTGCCGACTTGACCACGACAGCCGGTTACGGTCACTACGAAGTCTCTGCGTACGCTCAACCGCAACGGCAGGCGCGCCACAATCTCAATTATTGGCAGTTTGGTGATTACCTTGGTATCGGTGCCGGTGCGCACTCAAAATTGTCCTTTCCGCATCGCATCGTGCGGCAAATGCGTCATAAACATCCATCCGCTTATCTGGAGAACATGCGTAACGGCATTGCCATACAGGAAGAAAACGAAATCAGCCGTGATGCCTTGGGTTTCGAGTTCATGCTCAATGCCCTGCGATTGCAAGAGGGATTTCCGGTAAATCTATTTGCTGAGCGGACCGGCATGGGGATCAATACTATCGAGCCTGCGCTCAATCTTGCCGAAACCAAGGGCTTGTTGTATCGCGACCATAAGCTGATTCGTCCAACTGAATTGGGTCACCGTTTTCTTAATGATTTACAAGAAATATTTCTAAAATGACAACTTAGGTAAGTTTTGATTTATCGGGTATATTAATGCAGGAAATATTTGAATTTAGATAAGTATTCTTTTGAGAAACTAGTCATACTTAATGATCAACCGAATATATTTATTACGGCACTTGGCCGTGGTACTCAAATAAAATGCCTGTTCAGGATAAAAGCACCCCAGTTTTTCCTCTTGTATTTTTGCAGCCTGTGGCAGACGTCCACTATTTGTGGACGGCGCTGTCACTGCACGTCTCGCCGTTGGATGAAAACGGCAGCGATGTCATTGCGCGCCTATTTAATGATTTTGGTTTGAGCGAAGCCTTGGGGCGTCTCTCGTGCATCGTTCCGGTACCGCATCCGGCACGTTTTGTTGGTGAGTTTGGTACGCCGCCACCGGGCGTCAATCTGATCTTGCGCATTCCTGTCGAGTACTGTGCAGATCCAGCCCGTCAACCAGTGTTGGAACGTCTGTCCAAGATGGGTTATGGTTTGATCGCAGATGGCCTGCCGCCGGCTAATATTTCCTTGTTGCAATTTCCTGCTTGCGTCGAATCGATTTCACTCGATTGCAGCGCTGGCATCGTACCCAAAGCGTCGAACTGGCTTAACGCGCTGCGCGGCCCGCATGTTGCCGAGAATGTGCCTGATCCGGTGCTCTTCGACGCTTGCCGCGTGCAAGGTTTCCGCTGGTTCAGTGGCGATTATCCCTTGCTGCCCTTGTCAACTGGCGTACAAAAGGATGCCATTTCGCGTGGGCGTCTGCTCAAACTGCTGGAACTGGTATCGCACGACGCCGATGTGCCTGAACTGGAAAGCTTGCTCAAGCAGGACCCGGCCTTGTCTTATCAGTTGTTCAAACTGGTGAGTTCGGCCGCGTTTGGGTTTTCGGCGCATATTACCAATTTTACCCAGGCCATCAATTTGCTCGGCCGGCGTCAGTTGCAACGCTGGCTGCAACTTTTGTTGTATGCGCGCTTTCCCGGCGACGAGGCGGCCAATCCCTTGCTGCCCCGTGCCGCTGCCCGCGCGGCCATGATGGAAGCCTTGTGCCAGCAGCTTGACGGTGACCGCGACGAGCAGGATCGTGCCTTCATCGTCGGCATGTTTTCACTGCTCGACACGCTGCTGGCGATGCCGCTCAAGCTCATCATTGAACCCTTGCGGATGCCGCAGGATATCGTCGATGCGCTCATGCAGCGCAGCGGTCGTCTCGGACATGCTTTAGATGTGGTCGAGCGTGCCGAGTATGGCCGTATTCCTTTACGTCACAGTGATTTGGAACGGGCCGGCATTAGCCCTGAAGGATATTGCCAAGCCTTGATACAAGCTTATCGGTGGGCATCCAAAGTCAGCCAAGAGGCCTGAGACGATGATCGCAACCCTCAGCAGCGATGATCTGGCTTGCTGTACTGCCTTGCTGGAGGCAGTGTTGAGCTCAGAGGGCTCGTTGCTGCAGGAGACCTTGAGCGACATTGTCAGGTCGTTCATGGGCAAACCCGGAGGCGTTTATACGGCCGATGCAGCAACCGAGGGCTCTGGATTGGTGCAACTGGTGGCGCATGCCGAGCAAGGCTACGGTTATTACCTTTTCCCTCAAGCAGCGCAGGCCTTTACCGAAGGCGAATTGTCTCGCCTGGCGTCGTTTGCTGCGTTGACCGGACGTTTGTTGCAAACCCGCGCCGAAAATGAAAAACGCAGTATCTCGCTTGATCTGATCGAGTCCAAGCTGGAGCAGCAGGCGCAGATTCTCAACCAGATGCAGGAATCGGTGATCACAATGGATCAGGCCGGTTTCATTACCAGCTGGAACCGTGGCGCAGAGCAATTGTTCGGTTATAGCCCGGTCGAGGCGATTGGCCGCAATGTCTTGTTCCTGTACGAGAATGAGGATGAAGACGACTCCTGGCTCAACGATGTATTCCTGTCACATGGCGGGCGTGAAATGGAAGTGCGACGCCGCAAGAAGTCCGGCGAAGCGTTCTGGGCCAGCCTGTCGCTATCGATCATGCGTGACCAGTACGGTCAGCCTAGCGGTATGGTTGGTTACATCAACGACATCACCGAACGCAAAAACGCTGAGCAACTCATTCATCATCTGGCCTATTTCGACTCGCTGACCGGCTTGCCCAATCGCACGCTGCTCACGCGTACGGTGGATCAGGCGCTGGTGACGGCGCAGCAGGACAAAATTTATGGTTGTCTGATGTTCCTCGACCTGAATCGCTTCAAGCCCATCAATGACACCTTGGGTCATGTCGCCGGCGACATGCTCTTGGTTGAGGTAGCCATGCGTTTGCGCAAGGCGGTGCGTGAAGAGGATGTCGTCGCGCGCCTGGGTGCGGATGAGTTTGCGGTGGCGCTGTTCGACATTGACAAGGATTATCACGCCGGTTTTGTCGCACAAAAACTGATTGCCCTGTTCGACGAGCCTTTCTTCATCGACGGTCACGAGCTGCGCGTCGGCGCCAGTATCGGCATTAGCATGTATCCGCAGGATGCTACCGATACCGAAACCTTGCTGCGTCTGGCCGACATTGCCATGTACCGCGCCAAGCAGGGTGGCGAGAACAATGAAGGCGGTTACGCTTATTACAGCGAAGAGATGAATCGCAACATGCTCGATTCGCTGCGCATTGAAACGGGGTTGTTGCACGCCTTTGAATATAACCAGTTGTTGTTGTATTACCAACCCAAGGTTGCCATGAAGGGTGGTCAGATTACCGGCGCCGAAGCGTTGGTGCGTTGGCTACATCCTGAGCGCGGACTCTTGCTGCCGGGCGAGTTCATCCCCATCGCTGAAGAGACGGGTCTGATTGTGCAGTTAAGCGATTGGGTACTGGAAACGGCGTGCGCCCAGGCACGGCGCTGGAAGGAAAGTGGCATGGCACCCTTGCGCATTGCCATCAATATCACTGCGCGCGAATTCACCCGTTCTCTGCCGGACCGGATTCGTACCGCGTTGAGTCGGCATCAACTGACCGGTGACTGGCTGGAGCTGGAAATCACTGAGAGCATGCTCATGCACAGCACCGATCGCGTGATTGCGATCATGGAGAAAATTTGTCTGTTGGGCGTGACGATTTCGCTCGATGATTTCGGTACCGGCTATTCCAGCCTGTCCTATCTGAAGCGTTTTCCGATCAATACACTCAAGATCGACCGTTCATTTACCACCGGCATTCCTGCCGACACCAATGATTGCGCCATCGCCAGCGCCATTATCGGCATTGCCAAGCAACTGCGCCACAAGGTCATTGCTGAAGGCGTGGAAAACATTGAGCAGTTCGAGTTCCTCAAGCAAGCCGGTTGCGATGAACTGCAAGGTTACCTGTTCTCGCGCCCACTGCCGGTCGATAGTTTCGAAGCCATGCTCGCCGAAGGTCGTAAGTTCTCCGTTCTCAACTGAGTCCGCATGCAGCTGCAACGGCGGTTTCCCTGCAAGTCCTCTTTACGCTGCGCAGCAGTACTCCCCAGCCTGTCGTGTGTATCCCAATTCGCTCGCGCTTGCTCGCGGCGCTGATAACGCCGGGAGCTATTCCCGTATGGTCACTTTTCGGCCGGTATCCAGCGCGACTTTCATGCACTGTCGAGATTGTTGATGTGATCAAGGTTTCCTGACATACAAGTGTCAAACGCATTGATATTATCTCGCGCAGTATCTTGGATTCCAACTATGGCGGCATGCATGGTTGGTCAATGAGCTTGATTGGGTCATGGGAGCAAATATGGCTTTAGCCGCTTTGACAATGAACGCACAGAATCTGCATATCAACACGACAGATTTTTTTCTTGCGCGCCAACCTATCTTGAATGTTGAACAAGATTTGGTCGGTTATGAACTTTTGTTTCGTCACAGTGATGTCAACTTTGCCGTGGTTGACAACAATATGCGTGCCACCGCAGCGGTCGTCGAGCATGCCGCTGAGCTGGGACTGCATAATGTGATTGGCACATCCGTGGCGTTCATTAATGTCGATGCCGGCATCCTCATGAGTGATGCCATTTTCATTTTGCCCAAGCAGCATGTTGTTCTCGAAATACTGGAAACGGTGGACCTGAGCAATGAACTGATGGAGCGCATTGAGGTACTGGCTGCCAATGGTTATATTTTTGCCATCGATGATGTGATCGAACAATCTTATCGCACGGAGTTGCTGCTGCCACTTGTCGATATCGTCAAAGTTGATGTGCTGCAGATGCCCGCAGAGAAAGTCGAGGCGCTCACTGACTATGTCAAATTACGGGGCAAGAAATTGTTAGCGGAAAAAGTCGAAACCGTTGAGCAATTCAAACTGTGTCGTGAGTACGGTTTCGACTATTATCAAGGTTATTATTTCGCCAAACCAGACGTGCTCAAGGGGAAAAAGATAAATCAGTCCTCGCTGCATGTCATGCAGATACTGGCGCTCATACTCAAAGGCGCTAATAATTTTGAGATTGTGCGATTGATCAAACAGGATGTTGCACTGAGTCTGACGCTGTTGCGCTTGGTCAATACGCCACTCTATGGCTGCCGGCGCAATGTCGCATCGTTAGGGCATGCCTTGCTGATACTAGGAGATCGTCAGCTGCGGCGCTGGATGCAGATTTTGCTGTATGCGAATCAGGGCTGCGAACGAGGTGAAAATTCTTCGCCATTGATGATCATGGCTGCTACCCGCGGAAAATTGTGCGAGCTGCTGGCCCAGGCGGCGTATCCTCGTCGTTTAAACAAATCCGATACTGCCTTCACGGTCGGCGTACTGTCATTGACGGATGCACTGTTCAATATCGAGGTTGCTGATGTCGTTGAGCAAATCGGTGTTTCACAGGAAATTCGAGAGGCATTATTGTCACGTACAGGATTTTTTGGGGACTTGTTATGTCTGGTCGAATGTAGCGAAAAACCGGAGTCGTTCGACCTGCAGTTATTGAACCAGTTGTTGGGAAAATTGCAATTGTCTCGCGCAACCTACTATCGTGCCCAAAAAGAGGCGTTTGACTGGGGCGATAGCATTTCGATCAACATGAGTAACGAATCAATACCCTGAATTGTTTTGTCATACAGAGCCTGGATCAGTAGCTGTCGCCGTGGCAACACTAATGAGTTCAAGATCATCGACCGAAATATTTTTACGATAATAGAACAAATAAGAAAAATGGTAGAACGCTATGAAGAGTCTGACGCGGCTGTCTCCAGGTGAAAATTGTCACGATAAGGGAGAGCTCTACCGCGCCTTGTTGGCAGCAAGTCCTGATGGCATCATCATGCAAGATGCGTCCGGCAGAGTGTTTGAGTGCAATCGTATAGCCGAAGAGCTGTTGGAACGACACCAGGCTGACATGACGGAGATGGTCTGCATGTTCAACAGTCTCCATGTCGTCAATGAAGAAGGAACGCCGTTCCCCGAAATGCAATATCCCACGGTCGTGGCTGCTACATTGCGGCGTAGTAGTGGCGCCGTGGTCATGGGCTTGATTCGCTCAGATGGATTGAGATGTTGGCTGGAAGTGATTTCCAGTCCGATATTGATCAATCATGGGCAAGAATTTATAGGTGTGGCGACATTCCTGCGCGACATTACTGAACGCAAAGAAACTGAACTGGCGCTCGAAAAGCATCATGCCGAGCTTGCCACCTATCACTACAAACTTGAACAGCGCATTCTCAAGCGCACAGCGCAGCTGGAATTTACGCTGGGGCAGTTGAAGCTGGCAGTAAGTACCTCCAATACCGGATTGTGGAACTGGAATTTGCGCACCGGACAATTGTATTTTTCACCAGAGTGGAAAAAGCAAATCGGTTATAGCGACCAACAAATTTTCAATACCATGGATGAGTGGATTTCACGAATACATGCAGAAGACCGTGAGCGTGCGCTGACGCAAACCAAAGACTATCTGACTGCTCCCAAAGATGCCTTTCAGAGTGAATATCGAATGCAGCATAGAGATGGCAGCTTTCGCTGGATATTGTCGCGAATGATGGCCGTACTCGATGAGCATGGCAAACCGGTAATGCTGCAAGGCTCACATATTGATATTACCGAGCGCAAGGAATCAGAAGAAAACCTGCTTGAACTGACACGCGAGCTACGTGATGTTTCGCGTGAACTGACGCGGGTGGAAGAAGCCGAGCGCCGACGTTTTGCGCAAGAATTGCATGACACCATCGGCGCAGCATTGGCGGTGCTGAGCATCAATATGACCATCATGTCCGGTCAGCTTGCCAGTAACAGTATCAGTGGCATGGAAGCGCGACTGAAAGATTCGATCAGTTTGCTTGATGATACGACCGATGTGGTCCGGCGTCTGATGGCAGAATTGCGCCCGCCGGTGCTGGATGACTATGGACTCGAAGCAGCCTTGCGCTGGCAATGTGAATTGTTTGCCGAACGTTGCGGTTTCAGGTTTACCGTGGACGTATATGGGATTGCTGATCGGCTTGAAGGTGAGCTGGAGATTTCACTGTTTCGCATCGCGCAGGGAGCCATCAATAATATTGCTAAACATGCCCGTGCTTCGAACGTCGAAGTCATACTCAATATTCAGAAGAGTACGGTGATGATGACCATCACCGATGACGGCGTCGGCTTTGTGCCGCACGTGCCACGTGATCACAAGCAAAAACCGACATGGGGGTTGGTGTCGATGCGCGAACGAGCACAAGCGCTGGGAGGAAATTTGAAGATTATCGCTGAACCCGGCAAAGGAACCTGTATAGAAGTGGCCGTGGCACTATGACGACGCCGATTCGCATTTATATTGCCGATGACCATACCATTGTCAGAGATGGACTTGCCGTCATGCTGCAAATCCATAATGACATCAAGGTCATTGGCGCCGGTAATGACGGACGGCAGGCAGTCAAGGAAGTCACCAGCCTGCAGCCGGATATCGTCATCATGGATGTGGCCATGCCCAATCTCAATGGTATCGAAGCCACACTGCTGCTCAGAGATTCGGTACCCAACGTCAAGACCATCATGCTCTCGATGTATGCCACCAGAGAGCATATCTATCGTGCACTGCAAGCCGGAGCCAAAGGGTATTTGCTGAAAAATTCAGCCGGCTCCGAATTGGTGAACGCGATTCGTGTCGTGCAAACCGGACAGCGTTATCTCAGTCAGAAAATCATTGATGCCATGGCAGATGACTATTGGCAAAAAAATCACAGTGCAGGTCCTCTGGAAGGACTCAGTGCGCGTGAGCGAGAAGTCTTGCAACTGGTTGCAGAAGGGCATTCCAGCGTGAAGGTGGCGGCGATACTGTCCTTGTCGCCGAAATCAATCGAAACTTATCGTAGTCGTCTGATGCAAAAAATCGGTGTCAATGATTTGCCGGGACTGGTGAAGTTTTGCATCCATCATGGCTTGATTTCGCTGGATTAGTGGTCCGCATGGGCAGCCGTCATACCCGCCACGGCGATGTGTTATTGCCGGATAGCTATTTTTTTGATGTATGACTTGGCGTATGACAAGATGCAATCCAAGGCGCTTGTATATCTGTCGTTTCGGAGCATCTGCTGTTGAGTTTGTTTAGACGAGAAGGGGCTCCTGACATACAATCCGGGAGGCTTATTTTTACTGTATACCTTGGCCCGGTGCTGGATTGATGTCGGACAAATGAATTATGACGAATAAGAGCAATGATATGGATGTCGCCGCGTTGGAGATGGATGCTGAAGAATTGTGTCTTGAAAGTCGGGATTTCCTGCTCTCGCGTGAACCCATTGTCAATCTGAAGCAAGAGTTAGCAGGCTATCAGTTGTTGTTCCGCGATCCTGTGAGCTATGAGCCCAGCGCCGAAGATTCGCGCAGCGTGACCCAGCACGTGGTCGATTTTTCTACCGAGTTGGCCTTACGCAATGTCATCGGCTCGGCGCTGGCATTCATCGATGTCGATGCCGGCATCCTGATGACAGAAGCCATTTTTCTGCTGCCCAGACAGCGTGTGGTTCTCACCATACCGGGGACGCTTGAACTTACGCCGGATCTGATGGTGCTCATCGCCAAGTTTGTCACTGCCGGTTACACCTTTGCCATGGCTGACGTTGTCGGTGAGTCCGAACGCAATGAGATGCTGGAACCCTTGATTGAGATTGTCAAAATCGATATCAGTCAACTGTCCTCTGCGCAACTGCTTGTCCTGCGTCATGGCTTCATGAAAAAGGGTAAAAAATTACTGGTCGAGAAAATCGACACCGTTGATCAGTTCGAAATGTGCAGTAAGTTCGGTTTTGATTTTTATCAAGGCTACTATTTCGCTAAAGTTGACGTGCGCAACGGCAAGAAGGCCACGCAGTTATCTGACCACGTGATGCGGATACTGGCGCTGATTCTGAGCGGCGGCAATAATTTCGAAATCGTGCGCAGTATCGAAGAAAATGCCGTGTTGAAAGAGATGCTGTTGCATCTGGTCAATACACCGATTTTTGGTTTTCGGCGGCACATCGATACCTTGGACTATGTCTTGCTGGTGCTCGGTCACCTGCAACTGAAACACTGGCTGCAAGTCTTGTTGTATGCCGATCAGGGGCGTCTGCGTGGGGTGCCGTGCTCACCGCTGCTGATCATGGCGGCAACCCGCGGAAAAATGTGCGAGTTGCTGGCACAGGCGATTGAGCCGGGCAATAGCTGCAATCCCGATGTGGCGTTTACGGTCGGTGTGCTGTCTCTGGCCGATGTCTTGTTCAATCGTGATCTGACCAGCATCGTCGATCAGATCGGCGAGACACAGGAAGTTCGCGATGCCTTGATCTCCCGCACCGGCGGCTACGGTAATTTATTGCGTCTGGTGGAGATGAACGAACAGGCGGCACTGTTTGATACGCATCAGTTGAGCCAATTGCTGGATCATTTCTCCTTGTCCAATGAGACATTTTTCAATATCCAGAAAGAGGCTGTTGCCTGGGGCGGCAATATTTTCGAACATATGGGTAACGAGACAGTCAAGTAAAGCTGTCATGCCTCCTGTGCTAGTAGTTCGGCACGAGTCTCGACCAGTAATTTCTTGATTTCCGGAACACAGGAACCACAGTTGCCGCCAGCTTTGAGGCAAGCGGTGACTTCCGCGACAGTCTTCAGGCCTTGTGTACGTATCGCCCCACAAATGGTATTACGGCCAACCCCAAAACAGGAGCAGACAGTGGCACCGGTATCGGCCTGCTTTTCTACCGGCTGACCGATCAACAGGCCGACGCGGTCGGCTTCATCGAGCTGCGGCTTGTCAAACAGGCCAGCCAGCCAGGCGCGCGAAGGCAAGTCGGGACGTGGTGACAGGAACAGGCAGATTTCGATGCGCTCATTGTCAACATGCACTGCGCGATACACCCCGGCCGTACGGTCTTCATATTCAAGCCAGTCGGCATCATCCCCAGACACGCCCAGCAGGGTACGCGCCCAACTGCTGAAGTGGCCGATGTCCTTGCGGCCGGCCAATTCATAACGGGCGAAATCTCGGCCTTGAATGCGTGTCCAGTGGGTAATTTCATCGAGCGTCAGGGCACGGCGGCTGAGAATGAAGCCGTACCACGATACCCCAAATTCTTCTACCTGCACCGGCGTGTGCTTGAATTCCGGCTCGCCTGAGACCGGATCGACCACCGGATTGACCAGCGCGCCTACGCGCGCGTCAGAAGCATTCTGATTACTCCAGTGAATAGGCACGAACACATTGCCGCGGGCAATGCCGCCGCTGTGCTGCACTCTAGCTACCATGGCGCCCCAGCGTGAGCTGATGCGCGCCAGGCTGCCTTCGCGCACGCCGTACAGCAAAGCGTCCTGCGGATGCATGTCGATGAAGGATTCCGGCACATGGTCGGCTAGTCGTGCCGACTTGCCGGTGCGCGTCATGGTATGCCATTGATCGCGCACGCGGCCGGTGTTGAGAATCAGTGGGAATTCCTGGTCCGGCAGATTGGCTGGCGCGCGTGTGGCGGTGGCGACAAAATGCGCGCGGCCGTCGGCATGGGCGTATCGCTGATCGGCAAACAGCCGGACGGTGCCGGTTGGACTGCCGTCGGTTGCGCTGCGGGAGACCGGCCACTGAATCGGTGCGAGGCCATCGTATTGCGTCTGGCTCATGCCAGAGAGGCCTTCGATGTTGAATATACGTGTGCTGTGCCCGGGTAATTGCTGTGGACCATTACGAAAGCTGCTCAGACGGGCGTGTTCGTCAAACACCTCTTGAACGCTGCTGAAGTCAAAACCGTGATAACCCATGCGGCGTGCTACCTCGCACAGTACGTGCCAGTCCGCGCGCGCTTCGCCGGGGGCCGGCAGGAACGGCCGCTGGCGCGAGATGCAGCGCTCGGAATTGGTCACCGTGCCATCTTTTTCACCCCAGGCCAGCGCCGGCAGCAGCAGGTGGGCGAGGGCATTGGTGTCGGTGTGGGTCACCACGTCGGAGGCCACCACCAGTTCGCATTGTTGTAGTGCACGCCTGACTTGATCCGCATCCGGCAGGCTCACCATAGGGTTGGTGGCAATGATCCAGACGGCTTTGACGCGGCCGGCTTCAATGGCCTGGAACAAGTCCACAGCCTTCAGGCCGGGACGCGAAGCCATCTGCGGGGAATCCCAAAAAGTTTGCACGGTGTTGCGATGCAAGCCATTGTCCAGATCCATATGTGCGGCCAGCATATTGGCCAGACCACCGACTTCGCGCCCGCCCATGGCATTGGGCTGACCGGTGATGGAAAACGGTCCCATGCCAGGTTTGCCGATACGTCCGCCGATGAGATGGCAATTGATGATGCTATTGACCTTGTCGGTACCGGCCGAGGATTGGTTGACACCCATGGAGAAGGCTGTGATGGCCTTTTCGTTGTCGGCGAACAAGCGATAAAACGCCAGCAACTGGTCGACATCGAGCTTGCAGATGCGTGCTACCTCCTGGGGGTCGGCGCAATCGGCATCGGCCACCGCCAGTGCTTCGCCCAGGCCGTGGGTATGGGCGTCAACGAAAGCGTTATCGCGCCCGCCGCGATGAGCCAGGTAGCTTAGCAAACCGTTGAACAGCCAGACATCGGTACCGGGCTTGATCGGCAAATGCATGTCGGCCAGTTCGCAAGTGGCAGTGCGGCGCGGATCGATCACCACCAGTTGCATCTCGGGTCGCAGCTCTTTGGCGCGGGCAATGCGTTGAAACAGAATCGGATGGCACCAGGCCGTGTTGGAGCCGACCAGCACCACCAGATCGGCCAGCTCCAGATCGTCGTAGCACAGCGGCACCAAGTCTTCGCCAAAGGCGCGTTTGTAACCGGCCACTGCCGACGACATGCACAGGCGCGAGTTGGTATCGATGTTGGCGCTGCCGATGAAGCCTTTCATCAGCTTGTTGGCGATGTAATAGTCTTCGGTGAGCAACTGGCCGGAGACATACAAGGCCACCGAATCAGGTCCATGACGGGCGATGGTGCTGCGCAGCCCCTCTGCGACCTGCTCAAGCGCACGCTCCCAGCTCACGCGTTGCAGCGCGCCGCTGCTGTCGCGTTGCTGCGGATACAGCAGACGACCATCGAGAGCGATGGTCTCACCGAGCGCAGAACCTTTCACACATAGACGGCCCTTGTTAGCCGGATGTTGCGCATCGCCACTGATGTTGACCAAGGGCTGGCTGGTGCCATTGTTGGTGCCATTGCCGGTGACGCTCACGCGCACGCCGCAGCCGACGCCGCAATAAGGGCAGGTGGTCAAGGTGTCGCCAGTACGGGCGGCGGATACAGGTAAAGCGAGTGCGGCAGTGGTCACGATGTGGTTCCGTTCAGGCCAGGGCAAGTTCGGCCGGCGCGCACAGCGCCTGGCCGAACACCAATTGATGACGGATGGCGGCGATATCGGTACGTTGTTGGATCAACTCAAAGTACCACGGACCGTCCTTGACGTCACCATACAGTACAGCGCCGATCAGCTTGTTGCCCTGTAGTACCAGCCGTTTATAAATGCCGCGGCGCGGATCACGCAGCACCAGGTCTTCGGTGTCGGCAGTACCGATAAAGTCGCCGGCCGAATAGAGGTCGACGCCAGTTACCTTGAGTTTGGTGGCAGTGGCTTGCTGTACGTAACGACGATGGCCGGCACCGGCCAGATGCGCGCCGCACACGCGGGCCTGATCCCAGATTGGGGCGACCAGGCCGAAGGTGGCGCTGCGATGTTGCACGCATTCACCGACAGCGTAGATGCGCGGATCATAGGTCTGCAAGGTGTCGTCGACCACGATGGCACGCTCGCAATGCAAACCGGCCTGTTGCGCCAACGCGATATTGGGGCGCACGCCGGCGGTCATGACCACCAGATCGGCGGGGATGCTGCTGCCGTCCTTGAAACTGACGGCGGTGACACGATCACTGCCGCCGATCTCAGCGGTCTGGGCGTTGAGCAAAAAACGCAGGCCCTTGGTCTCCAGCGCCTGCTTGAGCAAGGCTGCGGCCGGTTTGTCCAGTTGTTGATTCATCAGACTGTCGGTGACATGCACCACAGTCACTTCCATGCCCTGGCGCAGCAGACCATTGGCGGCTTCCAGACCGAGCAGGCCGCCGCCGATGACAACTGCATGGCGATGGTTGCGAGCCGCTTCCAACATGGTGTTGACGTCCTGAATGTCACGGAAGGCAATCACCCCCGGCAAGGTATGGCCAGGCACGGGAATGATGAAGGGATTGGAGCCGGTAGCCAGCAGCAGGCGGTCGTAATGCACTTCGACACCGCTGCGCGCACGCACGATGCGACGGCGGCGGTCGATGTGCTCGACCGGGTCGCCGGCGTGCAGCGTGATCTGGTTTTGCGCATACCACTCCGGGGTGTTGAGCATGATGTCAGCAATGCTCTTGTCACCGGCCAGCAGCGGCGAGAGCAGGATGCGGTTGTAATTGCCATGCGGCTCAGCACCAAATACGGTGATGTCGTACAGCTCCGGCGCCAGCTTGAGCAATTCTTCCACCGTGCGCATGCCGGCCATGCCGTTGCCGATGACGACCAGCGACGGTTTGTGGCGCACAGTCGTGGAGCGCGCATTCATGCGCCCACCCACACCCGGCCGTCGGTGATGCGTGCCGGATAGGCGGGCACGGAATGTTGCGGCGCTTCCAGGCATTCGCCAGTGTCCAGGTCGAAGTGATGTTTGTAGATCGGCGAGGCCACCACGATGCGTTCGCCCAAGTTACCGATGAGTCCGCGCGAGAGCACCGAAGCCTGGGCGTTGGGGTCGTAATTGCCGATGGCAAAGACACGCGAGGTATGCAGCAGCGCATCGTTGATATGAAACAGGGCCACCTGCACGCCGTTGATCAGCGCGCATACGCCGGTGTTGGGGACGATCTCGGCGAGTGCGCAAACCTCGATCCAGTTGTCGTTATGCATGGTCGATTCCTTGGTAGTCATGGTTCAGATCGCTTCGGCGACCACGGCAATGTCCTTGAGCTTGCGTTCGGCCACCGTGGCCGGCCGGATCTGGCCGCGCTCGTCAACGAATTGAACGTTGTCGTCGGCCGCCTTGCTGTTGACGAAATGGCGGAAGCGCTTGCGTGTTTCCGGATCCGTCACGGCTTTCTTCCATTCGCATTCGTAGGTATCGACCACGTGTTGCATGTCCGCTTCCAGTTCGGCGGCGAGATTGAGCTTGTCATCGATGACGATTTGCTTGAGATAGTCGAGGCCGCCTTCGAGGTTGTCGCGCCAGGTGCTGGTGCGTTGCAGACGGTCAGCGGTGCGCACGTAGAACATCAGGAAGCGGTCGATGTAGCGTACCAGGGTGGCACGGTCGAGATCGGCCGCCAGCAATTCAGCATGGCGTGGCTTCATGCCGCCGTTGCCGCAGACGTACAGATTCCAGCCCTTTTCAGTGGCGATGATGCCAACATCCTTGCCTTGCGCTTCCGCACATTCGCGGGTGCAGCCGGAGACGCCAAACTTGATCTTGTGCGGTGAGCGCAGACCCTTGTAACGGTTTTCCAGGGCAATGGCCAAGCCGACGCTGTCATCCACACCGTAGCGGCACCAGGTCGAACCGACGCAGGATTTGACGGTACGCAAGGATTTGCCATAGGCATGGCCGGTCTCAAAGCCGGCATCGATCAGTTCTTCCCAGATGTTAGGTAATTGCTCCACACGCGCGCCGAACAGGTCGACCCGCTGACCGCCGGTGATCTTGGTGTAGAGGCCGTACTTCTTGGCAACCTGACCCACCGCAATCAAACCGTCGGGCGTGACTTCACCGCCGGCCATGCGCGGCACCACCGAGTAGGTGCCATCCTTCTGAATATTGCCGAGGAAGTAATCGTTGGAATCTTGCAGACTGGCATGTTCCTTCTTGAGCACGAAGTCGTTCCAGCACGAGGCCAGAATGCTGGCGGCCACCGGTTTGCAGATGTCGCAGCCGAGGCCTTTGCCATGCTGCGCCAGCAAGGCATCAAAACTCTTGATCTGGCCGACCCGCACCAGGTGATACAACTCCTGACGCGAAAACGCGAAGTGCTCACAGACATGGTTGTTGACTGCCAGTCCTTGTTTTTTCATCTCCGCCTTCATGACCTGGGTCACCAGCGGCACGCAGCCGCCGCAGGAAGTGCCGGCCTTGGTGCAGCTCTTGAGCGCGCCGATCTCGGTCACGCCAGCGGCCACGGCGGCGCACAGGTCGCCCTTGGAGACGTTGTTGCAAGAACAGATCTGCGCGCTATCGGGCAGTGCATCCACACCCAGACCGACCTTGGTCTGGCCGTCGGCTTGCGGCAGGATCAGGAATTCCGGCGACTCCGGCAGTTCGATGCGGTTGAGCATCATCTGCAGCAGGGTGCCGTATTCGCTGGCGTCGCCTACCATCACGGCGCCCAACAGATGCTTGCCGGATGCCGAGACGACGATCTTCTTGTAGATCTGCTTGCGCTCATCAGTGAACTGATAGGCGCGGCTGCCGGCTTCCTTGCCGTGCGGGTCGCCGATGCTGGCCACGTCCACACCCATGAGTTTGAGCTTGGTGCTCATGTCGGCGCCGTTGAATTGCGGCACGCTGCTGATTTCTTCATCGTTGAGGTGCGCCAGCAAATGCTTGGCGGCGATGCGTGCCATGTCATAGCCGGGTGCCACCAGACCAAAGATGCGGCCGTTCCACAACGCGCATTCACCGATGGCGTAAATATTGGCATCGGAAGTCAGGCAGCTGTTGTCGATCACGATACCGCCGCGTTCACCGACCTGCAGGCCGCTCTCGCGCGCCAGTTCGTCGCGCGGGCGGATGCCGGCAGAAAACACGATCATGTCGGTGTCCAGATGGCTGCCATCGTCAAAGTTCATGCGATGCGTGGCGGTCTTGCCGTCGACGATTTCGACTGTGTTCTTTTGGGTGTGGGCGGTCACGCCCAGTTCCTGGATTTTCTGGCGCAGAATGCGGCCGCCGCTTTCATCGACCTGCACCGCCATCAGGCGCGGCGCAAACTCCACCACATGGGTATCGAGATGCATGTCGCGCAAGGCCTTGGCGCATTCCAGACCGAGCAGGCCACCGCCGATGACGACGCCGCTCTTGGCGCGCTGACCGCATTCGAGCATGGCTTCGAGATCTTCGATGGTGCGATAGACGAAGCAATCCTTGCGCTGATTGCCGGATACGGTCGGCACAAACGGATAGGAGCCGGTCGCCATGATCAGCTTGTCGTAAGAGAGCGTATGCAACACACCGTCGATATGGGTGCTGACCGTTTTGCTTGCCAGGTCGATGGCTTGCGCCTTGGCATTGAGTTTCAGATCAAACTGCACGCTACTTTTGCCTGTATCGAAAAAGCCCGGTGCCACCAGCGACAAATCCTGCGCCGTCTTGCCGGCAAAGAATTCCGACAAATGCACGCGGTCGTAAGCTGGACGTGGTTCTTCGCACAGAACGGTGACATGCAGGTCGGTCGCGCCGCTTTCAGCCAGGCATTCCAGAAATTTGTGGCCGACCATACCGTGACCGATGATGATGATGTTCATGATCCGATTCTCCTCAGGCAGCAATATTGCCGGCGGCGAAGGCTGCTTCGTCGCTCTTGTCTGTGCTAAAGCGCACCGCGATAGCGCACAGCGCCGAAATCGCCACCAGTACCCCCAGCACGCTCAGTGTTTGTTGCGTATCGCCCAGTCCCTTGAACAGAAATCCAGCCAGCACTGCACCGACATTGCCGCCTGCGCCGATGATGCCAGCCACACCGCCCAGTGCACGGCGGTCAATGAAGGGCACCAACGCATAGGTGGCACCGCATGCCATGTGGGTGAACAGACCGAAGCACAGCATGGCCACCACTGCCAGCCCGGCGCTGCCGGCATGGGCGAACCACAGCAGGCCGACGCCTTCTCCCAGCATGAAAATGAACAACAGTGTGGCGCGGCGGTTGAGGCCGCCACGCAGTGCTACGCGGTCGGAGATGATGCCGCCCAGGGCACGTGCAAACAAGGCCAGCAAGCCGAAGCTGGCCGCAGCGATGCCGGCGCTCTTGAGTGACAGACCGAAGTGGTCAACGTAATAGATTGCAGCGATGTTGTGGATGAAGATTTCCACCCCAAAACAGGCACCATAGGTGACAAACAGCATCCACACGCGGTAGTTCACACTGGCAGCGCGAAAGCTGGCCCAGCCGCCGCCTTTGCCTTTAGGACCTTCGATGGCAATCCCGGCAGCGCGCAGCTCACTGAAGTTACCTTGCGGGCAATCCTGGGTATAGCGCCAGTACACCACTGCCATGATCAACATCAGCACGCCCGGCACCACCAAGGCCAGACGCCAGCTCAGGCTTTCACCCACACCCAGCATCAAGAGTGCGCTCAACAGCAAGGGCATCAAGCCTTGCGCGACACCGCCACCGGCATTGCCCCAGCCGGCGGTCGCCGCATTGGCAGTACCGACCACCTTGGGTGCGAACATCACCGAGGTGTGATATTGGGTAATCACGAAGCTGGCGCCGACCGCGCCGATGCACAGACGAAACCAGAGGAAGCTCTCGTAGCTGTGCGACAGACCCACGCCCAGCACCGGTAAAGATCCGAGCAACAGCAGGCCGGTGTAAGTTTTGCGCGGACCGAAGCGATCACAGAGCGGACCAATGATCAAGCGCACCAGAATGGTCACGGCTACGGCAGCGATGTTGATGTTGGCAATTTGCGCCACCGATAAACCCAACTGTTGCTTGATCACCGGCATTAACGGCGCACAGGCAAACCAGGCGAAGAAGCACACGAAGAAGGCCATCCAGGTCAGATGGAAAGCACGCATCGGCGGTGAACTGATGGAAAAAAGCTGAATTTTTTCTGCCTTATTTTCTGCTTTGCTAAGTGGAGTCGAGGCCATTTTTTATCCCGTATAAAAACAAAAAAGCGCCCGCTTAACGAGGCAATGAAGCCAAGCTAAGCGGACGCCGTTGTCCTGCAGATCCATCTTTAGATCTGCATAAGAAAGAGGGGGATCGTCGTTGATCCGTGCATCAACCTATGCAAAAGCTGTGCCATAGCCATGAAAAGCCCTACTGGCACTAGGATTGCAGGAAAAAAAGATGGGTTGTGCAACCCTCCAGATATGGGAGGCTTATGTCACGATGTGATGTATTGCGGTGCGAGGCGCGCGCAAATGGTGCGCCGCATCGTGCTTTTTTGGGGCCGAATGCTTGGCGGAGGTATTTGCCACAAAGCAAGCGATTGCAGTGACGCATCGACGGTAAGGTGATATAGATCAAGTGCAGGGATCCGTTGTCTGAGCATAATCTAAGCAACTATGCGCACCATGCGCAATGTTCGTGATAGATGCCTTTCTTTTTGGGAAGAACCATGACAGACAATGCCGTACCGCGAGTGCCTCTGAGCAGCACTGCCGCACTTGATCAGCAGTTTCATGCGGCGCTGGCCAAGATGACTTCCTCCTTATCCATCGCCTCGGCGACGCTGGCCGGTCTCGACTGGGGTATCCATCTGGCGGTGTCGCCGGGCAAGCGCATTGAGCTGGCGATGCTGGCCTTGCGTCAGAGTGCACAGTTGTTGCGCTTCGTCACGCACAGTGATGCGGCACCGCAAAACCCGTCAGAGCAAACCATGCCTGTGCACGACCGGCGCTTTGCCGATCCGTCCTGGCAGCAATGGCCGTTCAATTTTCTGCATCAGGCATTTTTGCTCAACGAGCAATGGTGGGCACAGGCTACCTCCGATGTTTGGGGTGTGGAACCGCATCATGCCGATGTGGTGGGATTTGCTGCACGCCAATGGCTGGATATTTTTTCTCCCGGCAATCAGTTCGCCACCAACCCGGAAGTACTCACCAGAACGCTGGCCGAGCAGGGCGCCAATCTGTGGCGCGGCGCCAGCAATCGCATTGACAACGGTGCCCGCCAACTGCGCGGTGCGCCAGCGGCCGGCAGCGAAAACTATGCACCCGGACGCAACCTGGCCGTCACGCCCGGCAAGGTGGTGTTGAAAAATCAGCTGATCGAGCTGCTGCAATACACGCCAAGTACCGCCAAGGTCCATCCCGAACCGATCCTGATCGTGCCGGCCTGGATCATGAAGTACTACATCCTCGATTTGTCGCAGCACAATTCCCTGATCAAGTATCTGGTCGATCAGGGGCATACCGTATTTTGCATCTCCTGGAAGAATCCTGGTCCCTCCGAGCACGATCTGGGCATGGATGATTATCTGAACACGGGCTTCTTCGCTGCGCTGGCGGCGATCAATGACATCGTGCCGCAAACCCATGTGCATGCCGTCGGCTACTGCCTGGGCGGCACGCTGCTGGCCATTGCCGCGGCTGCAATGGCGCGCGACGGCGATATGCGACTGGCATCGCTGAGCTTGCTGGCAGCGCAAACCGATTTTGCCGAACCGGGCGAGCTGGGATTGTTCATCGATGAAAGTCAGGTCAGTCTGCTGGAGGCGCAAATGCAGCAGGCCGGTAGCCTGAGCGCGGGACAGATGGCAGGCGCCTTCCAGATGCTGCGCTCCTATGATCTGCTGTGGTCGCAACTGGTCAAGCAATATCTCATGGGCGAGCGCGACCAGATGAGTGATTTGATGGCCTGGAATGCCGATGCCACCCGTCTGCCTGCGCGCATGCATTCAGAATATCTGCGGCGGCTGTTTTTGCACGATGACCTGAGCCAGGGTCGCTATCCGGTCGATGGTCGGCCGGTGGCGCTGACCGACATCGTGTTGCCGCTCTTCATGGTCGGTACCGCCACCGATCATGTTGCACCTTGGCGCTCAGTTTATAAAATGCATTATCTGAGTCCCGCTGAAATCACCTTCGTGCTCACCAGTGGCGGTCACAATGCCGGCATTGTCAGTGCCCCGGACAATCCGCGGCGGCACTATCAGAGCATGACGCGTGAGGCCGGCGGTGCTTATGTTTCGCCGCAGGCCTGGTGCGAGGCCGCGCCGATGACTGAAGGTTCCTGGTGGCCGGCCTGGCAAGTCTGGCTGGCAGCGCGTTCCGGACCGTTGCAGGCGCTGCCGGAGCAGGGCAGTGCACGCTACCCGGCGATGGTCGATGCGCCCGGTGTCTATGTATTGGAGAAATGAATTGCCATCTATATTGCAAGGCAAAAAAGGATTGGTCATCGGCATTGCGAATCACCACAGCATCGCCTGGGGCGCGGCGCAAGCATTTCACGCCGGCGGCGCCGAACTGGCGGTGACCTGGCTCGATGACAAGGCGCGTGCCTATGTCGAACCGCTTGCAGCGCAACTGGATGTCAGTCTCAGCATGCCCTTGGATGTCCAGGAAGATGGTGCCATGGAAGCGGTCTTCGCAGCCATTGCCCAGCGCTGGGGCAAGCTCGACTTTGTCTTGCACTCGATTGCCTTCGCTCCCGGCGCTGATTTGCATGGACGGGTAGTCGACTGCTCGCGTGCCGGTTTTGCTCAAGCCATGGATATCTCTTGTCACTCCTTCATGCGCGCCGCGCGTCTGGCAGAACCCTTGATGTCGGATGGCGGTTGCCTGCTGACCATGAGCTATCTCGGCGCTGACGAAGTGATTGCCAATTACGGCCTGATGGGGCCGGTCAAGGCGGCGCTGGAATCGTCGGTGCGTTATCTGGCCAGTGAGTTGGGACCCAAAGGCATACGCGTGAGCGCCATTTCTCCCGGCCCGTTGGCTACCCGCGCAGCTTCCGGCATTGCCGACTTTGATCAATTGCTCAGTGACGCCGCCACCCGTTCTCCCATGCGCAGGCTCACCACTATCGAGGAGGTCGGGGCATTGTGCGCTTTCCTGGTCAGCGACGTGGCAGCTTCCATCACCGGCGACACCTTGTATGTCGACGCCGGGTATCACATTCTCGGCTGACGCTATGTTGCCGGGAATTTCAGCAGTCTCATTTTGTTCACTCTCAAGCAAACAGGAGCAGCTATGAAAACCCCACTCGAAATCCAATTTGGCCTGGCTCAGGCATGGCTGTCCATGTGCACCCGCAGCAGTGAACTGTCCCAGGAGCAACAAGAAAACTGGCTGCGCCTGAGCACCGAGGTAATGCACCACTACGCCAATGAACGCCATACCGAGTTGCATGAACTGCAACAAACTCAGGATTGGCAAAACCTGCTCATGCTGATGCCTGGCGTGGCCTGGCGCAGCGTGCAAAATCGCATGGCCGTCATACAGGGCGCCGGTCAGACCGCCGTCACCAGTCAAGGTGCGCTGTACAGCGGCTGGCAAGAGGTGCTGCGTGATTATGTCGCCGCCAGTCAAGCGGTATTGCGGGATGGTGCGCCTACCAACGGCACATCGGCGGCCAGCAGTTTTTCGCCGAATGCACTCAATAACGGGCTGCCAACGTTCGACGCAGTACCGGCGCAATTGCTCAAGAGCTGGACGGATTTTGTGACGCAAGCGACTGCAGGCGCTGCTTCCACGGTTCCCGCTGGGATTTTTGCTGCCAACAACGCTGCCAGTGAACCAGCAGCGGCCAGTGCCAAGGGTAAGAGAAAATGAGCGAAACGACGTCCCTCGGTGTCATCCGCAACCGCGTCTTCGATGCGCTGGCCGTCGGTGACAGTGACAGCATCACACGCACTCTCAGCGCGGCGGATATTCAGCTTTTCGCCGTGCTCTCGGGCGATGCCAATCCGCAGCACATGGACCCAGACTATGCCGCGCGCACACGCTTTCATGGGGTGATTGCGCACGGCATGTTTGGCGGTGCGCTGATTTCGGCGGTACTGGGCACGCGCCTGCCGGGGCCGGGCACGATCTATCTGAGTCAGACACTGAAGTTCCTGGCACCGGTGCACATCGGCGATACGCTGTGCACCACGGTCACTGTCAGCGCCCGCAATGAAGCCCACAAACGCCTGACCCTGGCCTGTAGCTGTGTCAATCAGGACGGTGTGAGCGTCATCAGCGGCGAGGCTGAAGTGATTGCACCGACCGAGTCCGTGGTGCGGATGCGGGCCACGTTGCCCGATGTCCGGCTCACTCCCGGCAGCGGCAACGTGCAACATCTGCTCAGGCATGCTGCCAGCCTGGGGGCGGCTCGGGTGGCGGTGGTGCATCCTTGCGATGAATTGAGTCTGACAGCGGCGCTCGATGCGCAGGCGGCCGGGCTGATCATTCCCATCCTGATCGGGCCCAAAGACAAGTTGCTGGCCGTGGCCAAGCTGGCCGGACGAGACATCAGCGACGTGCAGATCGAAGCTGTGGCGCACAGCCATGCTGCAGCTGCCCGTGCGGTCGAACTGGCTGTTGACGGCACCGTCGAGATGCTCATGAAGGGCAGTTTGCATACCGACGAATTCATGGGCGCTATCGTGAACTGTTCGGCCTTGCATACCAAACGCCGCATCAGCCATTGTTACCTGATGCAAACGCCAGCGTATCCGCGTCCGTTCATTCTCACCGATGCCGCCATCAATATTTTGCCGACGCTGGAAGAGAAGGCCGACATCTTGCGCAATGCAATCGAACTGGCGCATACCATTGGCGTGGCCATGCCACGCGCTGCCATTCTGGCGGCGGTGGAAACCGTTAGTCCCCACATGCCAGCCACGCTCGATGCTGCCGCGCTGTGCAAGATGGCCGACCGTGGTCAGATCAGCGGAGCCTTGGTCGATGGACCGCTGGCTTTTGACAATGCCGTCTCACCTGCGGCCGCACGCATCAAAGGCATCGTTTCGCCGGTGGCGGGGCAAGCCGATATTCTGCTGGTGCCTGATCTGGAGAGCGGCAATATGCTGGCCAAACAGCTCGAATTTCTCGGTGATGCGGCCAGCGCAGGCGTGGTGCTCGGCGCCAAGTTGCCGATCATCCTGACCAGCCGCGCCGACTCGCGCGAAACCCGCTTGGCCTCGTGCGCCGTGGCGCTGTTGCTGGCGCACCGTTACCGCAGCACGCCGCCATGAGCGAACATATTCTGGTTCTGAACTGCGGCTCGTCCAGCATCAAGTTTGCGCTGTTCGAACGCGCCAGCCTGGAGGCACAACGTCAGCCATTGTGGAGCGGCAAGGTCAGCGGTATCGGCAGCGCTCGGGCCTTGCTGGAAGTGGGCGGATGCAGCCCATTGCCACTGACGCTGGATGTGCAGCAACCTAGCCACGCGGCCTTGCAGGAAGTGTTGCGACAGGTCTGGCAACGACTGGGCGATGCGCCGCTGGCAGCGGTGGCGCACCGCGTGGTGCACGGCGGTATCAAATACTTTGATCCAGTGGTAGTCGATGCTGCCGTGCTGGACGATCTGCGCTCCTATATTCCACTAGCGCCCTTGCATCAGCCATTTGCACTGGAAGCCATTGACGCCTTGCTGAGCAAGCATCCAGAGCTGGTGCAGGTGGCTTGCTTCGATACCGGATTTCATCGCAGCGTGGCTGCGGTCGAGCAAATGCTGGCGCTGCCGTACTCAGCCTGGGAACGTGGCATACGACGTTATGGATTTCATGGTTTGTCGTATCACTATCTATCGCTGGCCTTGCCGCTACGGATCGGCCCGCTGGCGCGCGGCCGCGTGCTGGCGGCGCATCTGGGCAGCGGCGCGAGCCTGTGTGCCTTGCATGATTTGCAAAGCCGGGCCACGACCATGGGTTTTTCCGCGTTGGACGGTTTGATGATGGGGACGCGCTGCGGTGCCATCGATCCCGGAGCGGTGATTTACCTGATGGAGATCGAAAAGCTCACCTTGCAGCAAGTTGCACATTTGCTGTATGAAGAGTCGGGCTTGCTGGGTGTATCCGGCGTATCGGCTGATCCATCGGTATTGTTGCCACTGGAAACGCAGACCGATGCTACCGGTGAGCGGGTACGCGCAGCGCTGGACTTGTACGTGCATCGCATCGTGCGCGAAGCTGGGGCCTTGATTGCCGTACTGGGTGGGCTGGAAGTGTTGGTCTTTACAGCGGGAATTGGCGAGCACAGCGCACCGATCCGTGAGCGGGTGTGTGCCGGCTTGTCCTGGTTGGGAGTTGAACTTGATGCAGAACTCAACCAGCAGAATGCATCTGTCATTTCCACGCTACAGAGCAAAGTGCTCGTGGTGGTGGAGCCGACCAACGAAGAGTGGATTGCGGCTTTGCAGGCTGATACACGTCTGCATGCTGCATCAGCGGCGTTATCTTGAAACAAGACCCTCTTGCCAAGCCGCAAACTCCAGCGGCCGGATGCCGAAACGCACCGCATTGCCGGCATGCAATGCGGTGAATTCTGCCAGTGTCAGTGCGACGAAATATTCTCTGTCCACCTCCGGCACAAGCGCCGGAATACGAGCGCGCACTGAGGCAGTTGTGGCGGCCTCGCCGCTGCGCACGATGGCCGCAACCACTTCGCCCAAGGCCTTGCGGTGAGGCAGACGAAAGATGTCAGGCGTCGCCAGATTTTGTTGCACGGCCACGTATTGCTGGCAGGAGCATTCATAGGCCTGCTGCGGCACATCGATGAATGACAAGGGGCATAGATTGTGACGAATGAAAGGGATATTGGCCGCCAGCCGCGATACGCGTTTGTTGACATCCTCGAATGGTTCCAAATACGGCAGATAGGCCGTCTGATTTTTGTTCCTTTGCACTCAGAATTGACCCTGTCTGTGGGCCAGTTTTCGATGTAAATCTACAACCTAGGGCCTATACGCAGGCCACAAGCCGCTAAGAGTGTGCCGGAATGAAGCGATCCACCAGACGCACCAGCGCTGCTACAGAACGTACCTGCATCTTGGTCATGATGCGTGCGCGATGAATCTTGATGGTTTTTTCGGCAATACCCAAGGCGCTTGCCACCTGCTTGTTTAGTTTTCCTTCGGTCAGCAGATTCATTACTTCACGCTCACGGGTTGTCAGGCTGGTCAGACGCGCCAAAACATTCTCTCTCTCGTTACGCGCTCGTCTCGCCATCTGGTTTATTTCCATAGCCTCGCTAACTGCGAGGAACAAGGATTCATCATCGACCGGTTTCGTAAGAAAGTCGCAAGCCCCTGCCTTCATCGCTTGAATTCCGGTTCGAATTTCAGCGTGGCCGCTCAAGAAAATAAGAGGTAAATCACTAGCCCTGATCGCCAATTCTTTCTGCAAAGCGAAGCCATCCATGCCAGGCATGGACAGATCAAGAATCAGGCAGCCGGGGGCATCGACATTGCCGCTCTCTAGAAATGCCTCTGCGGACGTATAAGCGAGCGAAGAAAATCCCGCGGAATCGAGCACGCGAATGAGTGCGTTTAGCACGTACTCTTGGTCGTCAACTAGGAATACAACAGGGGGCTTATTCATCGCGTGTCGTCTGTCACGAGCACAGGTAATCGCAGATTGAAATTTGCGCCATATTCTAGATTATTCTCTGCCCATAATTGTCCGCCACAGGATTCGACGATATTACGACAAATCGATAAGCCTAAGCCCAATCCCTTTTCCTTGGTTGAAAAAAAAGGAGAGAAGATATTTGGAAGTATGTGAGTGGGAATACCCTCGCCGTGATCTATGACACGGATATACACCTGTTCCTGCGGGGAGTGGGAAGTGCTCACCAGGATTTCATTTCTCTGAGTTGTTACGTCCAGCATTGCGTCGCAGGCGTTCATGAGCAAATTGATCATAACCTGCTGCAATTGGACTCTATCGGCGAGCACTAGTGGAGCAGGACTGGCCAATTCGGTACGCACAACAATGCCATGATTGATGAGGTCGCTGTAGAGGAGGCGCACCACCTCCTCAATCATTGTGTTGACGTTGACAGTTTGATGGGGCTTTTGATTTTTTTCGAACATTGCACGAAGACGTCGAATAATGTCATCTGCGCGCTTGTTATCAACGATGATATCGTTAAAGATATCATCCAATTTTTCCAGCCGACCTTGAGATAAATACCGTCTTGCCGCCTGAGCGTTGCTGAGAATAGCCGTAAGTGGCTGATTCAGTTCATGCGCAAAGGCTCCTGATAATTCGCCCATGGTTGCCAAGCGAGCTAGATAAGTTACCTCATTTTGTTTTTGCGCTAAATCGAGCTCTGCGCGCTTGCGAGCAGAAACGTCAACCGAGAGTCCTCGCATCATTATCCGCTGGCCCTTCGTGTTGTACGCTATCCGCCCGCGAGAGGTAATCCAACGCACCTCTGCGTCAGGCAAGATGACACGATAGGTATGTTCAAACAGGGGATCAGCGTGTTGCACGCAGGCGAGAGTGTGTTCCAATCCGACTCTGTCTTCCGGGTGCACACAGTTGATCATGGCTTCAGACGCAAAAGATTTCTGCACAGAATAGCCTCGCTGATGGCACCATTGCTCCGAAGGAAATATTTGATTGATTTGTAAATCAATACGCCAAAAACCAAGACTGGCGGCATCTGCCGCCAAGGCAAGATCTGCCTCTCGCTCTCGGACTGCTGACTCGCTTAACTGCAATTGATCTGATAGTTGGGCCGTATAGTTTTCACGGTTTTTACGGTCCAGTTCCCGATCAGTGATGTCGCGTACGATAGAAATGACTTCTTCGTTACTACCAACGGCTATACGCGCTTCGAAAATTTTTTCCGTGCCTTGTTGTGTAAAGCTGTAACGCACTTCTTGTACTGTCTTTGAGCATATTGCAGCATCGAAAGCACCGGCAAAGCGGCTAGCTAACTCGGGTGAAAATATATCAATCAAAGAGCGATTCAACAGTTGTTCAGGTGGTAGGGGCAGGCGGCTGGGATCTGGGGCATGGAAACTAATAATTTCGCCATCGCGCCGATGCGTGAAAACCATGTCAGGAATGGCGCTGATCATCGCCGCAAGCCGCGTGCGGCTCTCTTGCAGTTGTTTGTACGCCAATTTGACTACAGTTATATCGCTTACCTGCACAAAAAATCCAACAACCTTGTCTTCGGCTCGGTGAGGTATGTAACGTGCTAACGTATAACCAACTTCACCGCTTGGCTTGATCAGCGTGCGTTCAAACTGCTGATCCTGCCCAGCCAGTGCACCGTTGATAAAAGGAGTATTCAGCGCAAACACTTCCTGACCTAATAGTTGCTCCATTGGCATGTCTATAATTTGCTCCGGTTCGCGACCAAACCAATCAACATAGGCCTTGTTTGCAAAGGCGCAGCGTAGATCCGCATTCCAGTATCCGAGCATTCCAGGAGCATTTTCAGCGACTAATTGCAAAAGATTTTTAGCCTCATGTAGGAGGTCTTTTTCCCTATCGTAGAGTGCTGTTACTTCATTGAGCTTTTCCCTAGCTAACTCGTCGGAGACGATGTCAGCCAGCTCGCGTAGGCGCTCAGATTGTTCTGCATCAAGCGTGCGCGGCACAGTGTCAATGATGGCGAACGCTCCGACGTGGTGGCCATCTGCGGAAATCAGTGGTACGCCTGCATAAAAACGGATATAGGGTGGGCCTATGACCAAAGGATTGTCGGAAAAACGCACATCGGCAAAGGTGTCATGAACAATGAAAACCTGATCCTGCAAGATCGTATAGGCACATAAGGAGATGTCCCGTGAAGTTTCGTCTACGTCTAAACCCACATGCGACTTGAACCATTGTCGATCTGCGTCAATCAAGCTGGTTATTGCAATAGGCACATGAAACAAAGCTTGCGCAATACGCCCAATGCGCTCAAAACGGGGGGCGGGTAAGGTATCAAGAACGAAAAGTCCGTGCAATGCAGTGAGGCGTGCACTCTCATTAGGTGGTATGGACGCTGTCTGCATTTTTTGAATTGTTTTTTTAATAACTTTCATGCTACTTCATCACCACTTCACATGCAACAAAGAGTTCAGTCACCTCCATGCAGCGACTATAGTGACTATGTCGTCGGAGTCAGTATTTTCATCGATGACCGCCACCGATACCGGACTTGTGGAGCGGAACTAACTAGGTTGCTCTCTGAACGCGTATCCGACTTTGATCTGGCAGCGCCACATTTGCACAGCATCGAATCTTGCGGTGCATTGGCACAATTCTGGTTCGCCATTTTTTGTATCGGCCAGAACGAACGTATCAGCGATCCGCTCCGCTCTGCGAATCTCATCCATGCGCATGCCGCTGTAAAAAGCAATACGGATTGCCGCTGTCATTTTTGCGATGAGACGCTGCAGCCTGAGATTTTGTTCTGCAATGACGATTGCAGGGACGATTACGAAAAGGAAGAAGCGGCGCGAGCGCGCAACGGAAGGTAAAAAAGAAAGGCCGCATGAGCATGCGGCCTTTTTTATTGCGATGCCTGTATTTCTTCGCGCAGCGCGTGAAGCACAGTAGATATCGGTGCGCCCCGATGCTCCGCTACTTCTTTCAACGCAGCATGCAGGCGTTCGCTAATCCGATATGGGGATGCTTCACCCACTAGCGAGACAGCAATACCTTTCTCCGGTAGTAGGTCTGCCAATGTGACTTTCAATGTTTCGACAAGCATGTTCTTTTCCTATGCCGCCACGTCTTGCGGTGAATGTTCTTTGAGCCAGTCGGTTAATGCAGCATCGACGCGTGTTTGCCAGCCTGGGCCGGTCGCACGAAATTTGTCTACCACGTCAGGAGACAGACGAATCGTGATGCGTTCTTTTGTGGTTTCAGCGACAGGGCGGCCGCGTGGCTTTAACTTAGCTTGCAGCGATGCCGGCAGCGCTGTCATTTTCTTCATACCGGCGATGTCGCCTTTACCCAGCGAGCGGACTTCGCCGTCCTTATCGGTCATTGGTTTATTGCGATTCATAATGTTTTACCTCCCTTGAGTTCGCTTTGCGGAAGCTGATCACGCGGACGCCGTTTTCAGTTTCAACGAAGCACAGCACATGCAGACGGTTTTCTAAATAGCCGATGGCAACGATACGAGTCTCGCCGTATTCATGGCGATCATCAACGGAGTACAACGCTGTCTCAAAATCGAAGTCTGCAACACGATCAAATGACAGTCCGCGCTCTACGATGTTGCGATTGTTTTTGTTGGCGTCGTAAGTAATTTCCATGTATTTATTGTATGTACAATAAATACGGCAGTCAATCTATTTATTGTATGCACAGTAAATGTTTCATGCACGAAGTTCAAAGAGTCGCGGGGTCGCCCCTTGGCCGGAACTTCTATTTTCTGTTCGTCAACACCATCCCGTGTCTCTGCGGGGGCTGAAAACGTTGCTCCTCGTAGAGCTCTTGCTCTGTCTTCAAACGTCGCCCCGCGCCCACCAGACACAGCCAGGATTGCGCATAGTCGATGACCTGGTCGTTTTCCTTATATGCCTCGAAGCCCGTCAGCACCATCCGTTCTCCACCAGCGCGTTTGTCTGCATAGATGTGCTGATAGATGCATTCGTGGCTGATTGTCGCTTGACCATTGACGGCCAGATAACCAGATATTTGTTCAGGGCTCCACAGCGCGACGAGCTTACCATCTCAGGTTATCTGATGGGCGAGTTTATCCGCGAGCATGGATTAAATACGGCCGTGTCGGGATATTGCATCTCAGCCTGCTCGATGATGTTCATGGGGGGGCAAAGAGCGTCGCTATTCAGACGAGCAGCCGCTGGAAAAGACCTTTGTCGGTTTTCATGGGAGTTACTTCGACAATGGCTCGCTGCACGTCGCTCATATGTGCATGCTCAAAGAATGGGTGATCAAATACAGCGACGGCAAGGCCAATCCTGCCATGGTTGAGCAATGGGTAATTTTTTATGTCGAAAGTACATTTTCATAAATACATCCTGTACACACCTTTTGAATAGCCTGACCGCCTGTTCTTTCCCGAAGCCGGGCGGCCAATCTTCTTCAATTGGGTATGCAATGACTTGGGCAGGTCAGAAAACGTTACCATTTCGGCCATATCTTCCTGAGATAGCTCGTAGATTTCCCAATACGAGTTTTAGATTTGAGGTCTCAGGAATGAAATTGGCGAAGCCCATCCAGATCAAGAATGGTGATGCTGCCGTAATCGACTTTGAGCAAACCGGCTTTTTCCAGCACCTGTAATGCTTGATTGGCACGTTGTCGCGAAGCGCCTGACAGATTGCCGATTTCTTCCTGTGAAATCTGCAATTGCAGACCGATGCCGGGATTGAGATAGGGATTGAACAGTGCTGCCAGGCAGCGTGCGACGCGTGCATCAGGTTCGAGCATGCGATCATATTCGACCAGGGCGATGAAGAGCGCCAGTCTTTCGTTGAGCTGCGTCACCAGGAAGCGGTTGAAGGGGATGCTGTTGTCGAGCAACCAGAGGTAAGTCGCCTTGGGCATGTACAGCAATTCGCTGTCGCGCAGCGCGATCACATCATACTTGCGTGGTTCATCCTTGAGTAGGGAGCCTTCGCCCAGCCAGCCGCCGTTGGCCATGCCGGCAAACGAGACCGACTTGCCTTCGGGCGAGACGCTGCTCATTTTCAGCAAGCCTTCATGCACGCCTATCCAGTGCGTCACTGGATCGCCTTTGTGGCAAACAAAACCGCCGGCGGCAATCTTGCGGCTGCTGACTTCGCTTTGCACACGTGTGAGTTGCTCCGGCGTCAGTGCTCGCGCCCAGATACTCTTTCCCAGCATGTCTTGAATCGATGTCTCTATGGTCATTATGGTGCGTTGCGGTATCGAAAGTTTGGCAATTGTCTGCGAGATGACAACCCTGCTGCTCAACTCACTCTACTATCATCGCACAAAAGCAGCGCACGACCGGCTGGTTTGCAGTGCACGAATGCGCCATGGGCCAGTAAGTGCGACGTAAGCCTTGCGGTTCAGACTGCGCAGACACAACCCCGAACGCCGACGACCTCGGCGTTTCAACGAAAGGGTGGGATGATGGTGGAGACAATACAAGGTCAGGCAGCGCAGACATTTCCGCAGCTGCTCCTGCAACATGCACAAGATCGCGCGCAGCGTCCGGCCTTTCGTGAGAAGGATCTGGGCATCTGGCAAACCACGACCTGGGCGCAGGTGGCTGAAGAAGTGCGCGCCTTCGCCTGCGGCCTGGCAGCGTTGGGCTTTCAGCGTGGCATGAGTCTGGCGATTATCGGCAACAATTGTCCGCGTCTGTATTGGGCGATGTCGGCCGCACAGTGTTTGGGTGGCATGCCGGTGCCCTTGTATCAGGATGCGCCGGCCGCCGATATGGCCTATGTGCTGCATGACGCCGAGGTAGACTTCGTGGTCGCCGAAGATCAGGAGCAGGTCGACAAGGTGTTTGATATCAAGCAAAACCTGTCTGACAATAGCGCACGTCCAAGCCACGTGATCTACGACGATGAACGCGGCATGCGCAATTACCTCCAGCCCGAGCTGAGTTCCTTTTTCCAGGTGCAAGAGTTGGGCCGCGCCTACGACCGCGATCACCCCGATTTTTTCATGGCCCAGGTGGCAGCGCTGGCGCCCGACGATATTGCCATCATTTTGTATACCTCGGGCACCACCGGCAAGCCTAAAGGGGTGTGTCATTCGCATGCGGCCATGATCGCCACGGCACGCACTTTAGTCGAGTTTGATCAGTTCAATGAGACCGACGAAGTCCTGTGTTATTTACCGCTGGCCTGGGTCGGCGACTTTCTGTATTGCTTCGCTCAGGCACACGTAGCAGGTTTTTGCCTCAATTGTCCGGAGTCGCCCAGCACAGTTGCGACCGATCTGCGCGAAATAGGCCCGACCTATTACTTTGCGCCGCCACGCATTTATGAAAACATCCTCACGCAGGTCATGATCCGCATTGAGGACGCTGGTTGGATCAAGCGCAAGTTGTTCCATGGCTGCATGAAGATCGCCCGCCGCGTTGGCATGCGCATCCTCGACAAGAAACCGGACGTATCGCTGGCCGATCGCCTGTTGTATGCGCTCGGTAATGTGCTGATCTACGCACCGCTCAAGAATGTGCTGGGCATGTCGCGCATCCGTGTGGCTTATACCGGCGGTGAGGCGATTGGTCCTGATCTGTTCGACTTCTATCGCTCGCTGGGCATCAATCTCAAGCAACTCTATGGCATGACCGAAACCTGTGTGACGGTGTGCATGCAGCCTTCCGGCGATGTCAAGCTCGACAGCGTGGGCCGGCCGATGAAGAACGTGGAAGTGCTTATCGATGCTAGCGGCGAAGTACTGGTACGTTCGCCGGGGCTGATGAAGTCTTACTTCAAACGGCCTGACGCCACCGCGGAAGCGATCGATGCCAACGGTTACTTTCATACCGGTGATGCCGGTTTCTTCGACGCTGACGGCCATCTGAAGATCATCGACCGCGCCAAGGATGTCGGCAAGATGGCCAATGGCACTTTGTTTGCGCCTAAATACATTGAAAACAAGCTGAAATTCTTTCCCTTCATCAAGGAAGCCGTGGCCTTTGGCGACCGCCGTGAGCAATGTACGGCATTCATCAATATTGACATGGATGCAGTCGGCAACTGGGCCGAACGGCAGCATCTGGCCTACAGCGGCTATACCGATCTGGCCGCGCATGCCCGGGTCTATGCGTTGGTGGCGGAGTGTGTGGAAAAGGTCAATGCCGATCTGGCGCAGGACCCTTTGCTGGCGGGGTCGCAGATTCATCGCTTCCTGGTGCTGCACAAGGAGCTCGATCCCGACGACGATGAACTTACCCGTACCCGCAAGGTACGCCGCGCTTTCATCGCCGAAAAATACGCGGTACTCATCGATGCCTTGTATGCAGGCAAGCCTTCGCAGTACATCGAGACCCAGGTGAAATTTGAAGACGGTCGCCAGGGCATGATCGCGGCGGACCTGAAGATCGCCGATGTGCGTACCTTCGCCAACCTCCATCAAGCGGCATAGGCCGGCATGAGCTCCACGATGAAACGACATGTGACCGAAGAAGTGCTACCCATGGATGCCGGGCTGTCGCCCGAGCAGCAGCGCGCGCGCCGCATTGGCGAGGTGGTGCTGGATTTGCAGAATATTTCGCTGTCCTTTGGCGGCGTCAAGGCGCTCACCGACATCTCTTTCAATGTGCGCGAGCATGAGATTCGCGCCATCATCGGCCCCAACGGCGCTGGTAAGAGCTCGATGATCAATGTCATCAACGGTGTCTACCATCCGCAAAAGGGCAATATCGTCTTTCGCGGCGAACGCCGTCACAGCATGCAGCCGAGCAAGGTGGCGCGCCAGGGTATTGCGCGCACCTTTCAGAATATTGCCTTGTTCAAGGGCATGAGCGTGCTCGACAACATCATGACCGGGCGCAATACCAAGATGCATTCCAGCTTTTTGGCTAACGCCTTGTGGTGGGGGCGCGCCCGTCAAGAAGAAATGCAGCACCGGCGCAAGGTGGAAGAGGTGATCGATTTCCTGGAAATTCAGGCCATCCGCAAGACCCCGGTCGGACGTCTGCCCTATGGCCTGCAAAAGCGCGTCGAGCTGGCGCGGGCGCTGGCCGCTGAGCCCAGCATGCTGTTGCTGGATGAACCAATGGCCGGCATGAATGTGGAAGAGAAGCAGGACATGTGCCGCTTCATCCTCGACGTCAATGAGCAGTTCGGCACCACCATTGTGCTCATCGAGCATGACATGGGCGTGGTCATGGATATTTCCGACCGCGTGGTGGTGCTCGATTATGGCAAGAAGATTGGCGACGGTACACCCGAGGAAGTGATGGCCAATCCCGAAGTGATCGCGGCCTATCTCGGCACCTCGCACTAAAGCAAACCTGGCAGCGGAGTAACTATATGCAATTTTTCCTTGAAGTGACCCTTAGCGGTTTGTTGTCGGGCCTGATGTATTCCTTGGTGGCGCTGGGTTTTGTGTTGATTTACAAAGCCTCGGGGGTGTTCAACTTTGCCCAGGGCTCAATGGTGTATTTTGCCGCGCTGGCGGTGGTCGGTTTGATGGATCGAGGTCTACCGATGTGGGCCGCCATTCTGGGTGCCTTTGTTGTGATGATTATCGTGGGCATGACGACCGAGCGCTTCGTGCTGCGCAAGCTGGTCAATCAGCCGCCGATCACTTTGTTCATGGCCACCATCGGGCTGGCATTCTTTCTGGACGGCTTGGGGCCTTTGCTGTTTGGCAGCGAAGTGCGCGCCATTGATCTGGGCATCGTCGATGAGCCGATCATGGCGATCATGAACAGCACCGGTCTGGGCATTTCCAAATTCGATCTGTTTGCCTCTGGCATGGTGATTGGTCTGGTGGCGCTGCTGGCCTTGTTTTTCCAAAAGACCAAGGTCGGCCGTGCGCTACGGGCTGTGGCTGACGATCATCAGGCGGCTTTGTCGCTGGGCATTCCCTTGCAGCATATCTGGGCCGTGGTGTGGGGCGTGGCCGGGTTTGTAGCGCTGGTAGCGGGCCTGCTGTGGGGCTCGCGCAATGGTGTTCAGTTTGCCTTGACGATGACGGCATTGAAGGCCTTGCCGGTGCTGATTCTGGGGGGCTTTACTTCGATTCCGGGAGCGATTGTCGGCGGCTTGATTATCGGTGCTTCGGAGAAGTTGGCAGAAATTTACATTCCGCCGGTATTGCAGGATTTGTTTGGCGGTAACTTCGGTGGTATCGAAGGCTGGTTTCCTTATGTGTTCGCGCTGTTGTTTTTGCTGGTGCGGCCGGAAGGTTTGTTTGGCGAGCGCCACATTGACCGGGTTTGAACGGTAAAAATTAAGGAGATACAGCATGCTTTATCGTGAGGCCGGACAGTTCAAGAGTTCATACATCGCCGACAGCCAGATTTTTCCGATCCGGCAAGACCGCATCGGCATGGTTATGTTGCTGGCGCTGGCTTTCATCGTCATTCCTGCGCTTGGTAGCGCGTATTGGTTTAGCGCGATTCTGATTCCGTTTCTAGTGTTTGCGTTGGCGGCGCTGGGTTTGAATATTCTTACCGGTTATGCCGGTCAGTTGTCACTGGGTTCGGCTGCCTTCATGGCCGTAGGTGCTTATGCGGCTTATAACTTTCAGCTGCGCATCGAGGGCATGCCGATTTTGCTGTCTTTTATCCTGGCCGGGGTTTGTGCAGCTGCGGTGGGGGTTTTGTTCGGTTTGCCGTCCTTGCGCATCAAGGGCTTTTATCTGGCGGTGGCGACCTTGGCGGCGCAGTTTTTCGTGGTGTGGGTGTTGACCAAGTTTGCCTGGTTTTCGAACGACAGTTCTTCTGGCGTCATCAGTACCCAGAAGATCGTGTTTGCCGGCATCGCCATCGATACGCCGGTCAAGAAGTATCTGTTCGTACTCAGTATCGTCTGCGTCATGGCGCTGCTGGCCAAGAACCTGGTGCGTTCGGCCACCGGCCGTGCCTGGATGGCGGTGCGCGACATGGATGTGGCCGCCGAAGTGATCGGCATCGATTTGATGAAGACCAAGCTGCTGGCCTTTGCCGTCAGTTCTTTTTTCTGCGGTGTGGCCGGTGCGCTGTATGCGTTCTGTTATCTCGGTTCAGTGGAGCCGGATGGCTTTGCGCTGGATCTGTCGTTCCGGATTCTGTTCATGATCATCATCGGCGGTGTCGGTAGCATTCTGGGGGCTTTTTTGGGATCTGCATTCATCCTGCTGTTGCCGATTTTTCTCGATAACGTCTTGCCGCCGCTGGCGGAGTTGCTGCACCTGCCGTTCACCAATGCCACGGTGTCGCATATCCAGCTGATGTTGTTTGGCGCGCTGATTATCTTCTTCTTGATTGTCGAGCCGCATGGACTGGCTCGCCTGTGGCAGATCGCCAAGGAAAAATTGCGTTTGTGGCCGTTCCCGCACTAATTGCTGATTGCTAATACCAATACTAAGAGGAGACATGTTCATGAAAAATTTCAAAACCTTGCTCATTGCGGCTGGCCTGCTGGCTGGCTTGTCAGCACCGTTGGCGCCGGTACTGGCGCAGACCAGTGACCAGTTCATTGCCATTCCCAGTTACCGGGTCGGTCCCTACGGTGGCAATGGGCAGTCATATTACGGCGGCTATGTCGATTACCTCAATTACGTCAATCTGAAGGAAGGCGGCATCAACGGCGTCAAGCTGTCCTGGGAAGAATGTGAAACCGAGTACAACAACGCCAAGGGCGTGGAGTGCTACGAACGCATGAAGAACAAAAATCCGATCACCCATGGCACGGCGATCAATCCGATGGCCACCGGTATTTCCTATGCGCTCATCGACAAGAGCGTCGAAGACAAGGTGCCGTTGTTGATGATGGGCTATGGTCGCACCGATGCGGTCGATGGTTCGGTGTTTCCCTACGCTTTTCCGCTGGTGACGACCTATCAGATGCAGATATCAGCCATCGTGCGCTTCCTGACGGCAAAAAACGGTGGTTCTCTGGCCGGCAAGAAGATCGTCTACCTGTATCACGATTCGGCCTATGGCAAGGAACCCATGGTGGCATTGGATGCCGAGGCGACGCTGGGTAAATTCAAGGTGGTGCAAATTCCGGTGGCACATCCCGGCAACGAACAGGGCGCGCAATGGCTGCGCATCCGTCAGGAGAACCCCGACTACGTGATTTTCTGGGGCTGGGGCGTGATGAACCAGACCGCTTTGAAGGCCGCGCAGAAGGTCGGCTATGCGCGTGACAAGATCATCGGCTCCTGGTGGGCTGGTTCGGAAGAAGACACCATTCCTGCCGGTGAAGCGGCCAAGGGCTATATGTCGGCGACCTGGAATGTGGCTGGCAAGGGAGTGCCGCTGATTGCCGACATCGAGAAGGTGGTCTACGGCGCCGGCAAGGGTAACTTGCAGGACAAGGCCAAGATCGGCTCCATCCTTTACAACCGCGGTGTATCGGCAGCGCTTGCCACGATTGAAGCGGTGCGCACGGCGCAAGGCAAGTTCGGCAAGGGTAAGGTCATGAGCGGCGAGAATGTGCGCTGGGGCCTGGAAAATCTGAACATCACCGATGCTCGTCTGCTGCAACTGGGCGCCACCGGCTTGCTGCCTGAAATCAAGACTTCCTGCGACAACCATGAAGGTTCCGGCAAGGTCAAGATTCAGCAATGGGACGGCAGCAAGTGGGTGCTGGTATCGGACTGGATTGAGGGCAACAAGAATCTGATTCACCCCTTGTTCAAGGCCTCGGCCGCCAAGTATGCCAAGGAAAAGGGCATCACCCCGGCGTGCATGAAGTGAGTCCAACAGTGAGCCATGAATGCCAGGAAAGGCCGCCGCATATGGGTAATGCATTGAGCATCAACAATATCGAGGTCATCTACGACCACGTGATTCTGGTCTTGAAAGGTGTGTCGCTGGCAGTTCCGGAGGGCAAGATCGTGGCCCTCCTGGGCGCCAATGGCGCTGGCAAGAGCACCACGCTCAAGGCTATCTCGAACCTGCTCTCGGCTGAACGAGGCGATGTCACCAAGGGCAGTATTGAGTTCAAGGGCGAGCGTGTCGATCAGCTCACGCCCAATGAGCTGGTCAAACGTGGTGTGATTCAGGTCATGGAGGGGCGTCACTGTTTCGGCCATTTGACGGTGGAAGAAAATCTCCTGACCGGCGCCTATACGCGCAATATCAGCAACGCTGAAGTGAAGCGGGAACTGGAAAAAATCTACGACTACTTTCCGCGTCTGAAAGAGCGGCGGCAATCGCAGTCCGGCTATACCTCCGGCGGTGAACAGCAGATGACTGCCATCGGCCGCGCCATGATGGCCAAGCCGGCCATGATCTTGCTGGATGAACCGTCGATGGGATTGGCGCCGCAGATCGTGGAAGAGATATTTGAGATCGTCAAGGACCTCAACAGCAAGGAGCAGGTGTCGTTTTTGCTGGCAGAACAAAACACCATGGTGGCGTTGCGCTATGCCGACTTCGGCTACATCCTGGAAAACGGCCGCGTGGTCATGGAAGGCCAGGCCAGCGAACTGGCCAGCAATGAAGACGTCAAGGAGTTTTATCTGGGCGTCTCGACTGCCGGGCGCAAGAACTTCCGTGACATGAAGTTTTACCGGCGCCGCAAGCGCTGGCTGGCCTGATTGATTTTTGCTAACTTGTTACGGACCTTTCATGGCTGAGATACTTGATCCTTTGGAACAACGCGCCCCGCAACAACGCGAGGCGGCGTTGATGGCGGCTTTGCCGGACCTGGTGGCACGGGCTCAGCGTGCAAGGGGCTGGGCGCGCATCCTGCAAGGGGTGAACGCTGCCGATATTGGCGATCGTGCCGCGCTGGCGCAGTTGCCGGTCACCCGCAAGTCGGACCTGCAGGCCTTGCAGGCGGCGCAGTTGCCGTTTGGAGGTCTCAACAGCACGCCGCACGGACAATTGCGGCGGCTGTTCGTGTCGCCCGGGCCGATTTTTGATCCGGAAGGTCAGGCTGAAGATTGGTGGCGTTTCGAACGGCCGTTACGGGCACTGGGTTTGCGCGCTGGTCACTTGATCCAGAATTGTTTTTCCTACCATTTCACGCCGGCGGCCTTCATGGTCGAGGGCGCGGCGCACAAGCTCGGCTGTGCGGTGATCCCGGCCGGTATCGGGCAGACCGAATTGCAGGTGCAGGCCATGGCCATGCTGCGTCCCGATGCCTATGTCGGCACGCCTTCGTTTCTCAAGATCATTATCGAAAAAGCGGCTGAGATGGGGCTGGCCATCGATAGCATGCAGCGTGCGATGGTCAGCGCCGAGGCACTGCCGCCGTCGCTGCGGAGCTGGTTTCACCAGCATGGCGTGGCGCAGGTGCTGCAACTGTATGCATCGGCTGATATCGGCAATATTGCCTACGAATCCCTCAGTGACGGTCAGGTCAATCCCGGCATGGTGCTCGACGAAAGCCTGATCCTTGAGATCGTGCGGCCCGGTACCGGCGATCCGGTGGCCGCCGGCGAGGTCGGTGAGATCGTCGTGACTTCCTTCAATCCTGACTATCCATTGATCCGCTTTGGCACCGGTGACCTGTCAGCTGTGCTGGACGGTATCGCGCCGTGCGGGCGCACCAATACCCGCATCAAGGGCTGGTTGGGGCGGGCCGATCAGACCACTAAGGTGCGGGGCATGTTTGTGCATCCAGCGCAGGTGGCTGAAGTGGTACGTCGTCATGCCGGCATTGTTCGCGCACGACTGGTGGTCAGCGGCGCCATGGCCAGTGACAGCATGACGCTGCATTGCGAAACCGGCGATCCGCAGGCAGCCCAAACCTGGGCTGTGGCTGTGGCCGACAGCTTGCGCGAGCTAACCAAGTTGCGTGGAGACGTATGCTTTGTAGCGCCGGGCAGCTTGCCCAATGACGGCAAAGTGATTGAGGATGCGCGCAGTTACGACTGAGCGGGGCCAGTTTCCGTCTTGACGACCGTGAGGCGGGCGATCAGGAACTGGCCGTCGATGACTTTGCGAAACGGTACGCCGGAGGCTGCAAACCCGGGGCCGCCCTGGCCGATCCAGATTTTGGCGACGGTGTCGAATTCTTCGAAGCCCATGCCCAGCATCTGGGCTGAGAGGACGAATTTGGCATCCAGTTTCTGTCTTTGTACAATCTCTTCAAGCTTAGTCATGCGCTGGTCCCGGTATCTTTAGTGGTATTTTCAACAAGGCCAATGATAGCAAGCGCCGTCGATGGACAGTATTTTCCTGTAGTCGTATCGGTGACGTTACTGTTTCGGCTGTGTATAATGACGCGCGGATACAGCTTTGGCTTGGTAGCAATACAGCCTTGGCGGTATGCCTGAAAGCGGCTGTTGTCCGCTGCGCCAGTTGAGTATGCAAGGCGAACGCGAGTTCGCCTTTTTTGTTTCCATGTGCGCCCGCACCGTCGTGTTTGGCGGTGTTGTGTGCGGTAACTGATGTCTTCGTTTGTGATCGGCTGACCATGTTTGATTTTATTCGTAACCATCAGCGCTTGATGCAATTCTTGCTGCTGTTGCTTATTGTCCCGTCGTTTGCGTTTTTCGGTCTGCAAGGCTATGACCGTATGTCTGATGGCGACAACGCTGTGGCCAAGGTGGCCGGCCAGACCATCACCCGCCAGGAATGGGAGGCGGCACAACGCCAGCAACTCGAACGCCTGCGTCAAATGTCTGGCGGTCAGATCGACAGCAAGCTGCTGGATACGCCCGAAGCCAAGCGCGCCGTGCTCGACAACCTGATCGCCGAGCGCTCGCTGGCGGCCGAAGTGAGCAAGGCCAATCTGGTGGTGTCGGATCGCTCACTGCAGCAGAGCATCATGCAAATCCCCGGCTTGCTCAAGGCTGACGGCAGTTTCGACAGCGATCAATATCGCACCTTGCTGGCAGCTCAAGGCCTCACGCCAGCCGGCTATGAAGCCAGCTTGCGCCGCAACATGTCCATGCAGCAGATCAACGGCGCCATCCAGGCTACCGCGTTTGCGCCCAAGACCGTGGCGGCACGCCTGTCCGACCTGAACGACCAGGAACGCACGGCCCAGGAACTGAGTTTCAAGACAGCAGACTTTGTTGCCAAGGTTCAATTGAGTGACGACATGCTCAAGGCCTATTACGACAAGAACGGCAGCAAGTTCGAAGTGCCTGAACATGCCAAGATCGACTAC
>Ga0302155_10000193_pt1 | contig 50547 bp, 54 predicted proteins | sample I_Bog_N3_1_FD_193508 | JGI IMG/M metagenome (GOLD analysis project Ga0302155, IMG submission 193508) | Peat permafrost microbial communities from Stordalen Mire near Abisko, Sweden - I_Bog_N3_1 | ecosystem: Environmental > Terrestrial > Soil > Wetlands > Peat | place: Sweden: Abisko, Stordalen... | reverse complement strand
ACCTGGCATTAACCAAACATTTTTGACAGACACAACGAGCAAGGAAGAAAATAAGGACGCAAAAAAACAGGCGCCGAAGCGCCTGTTTTTTTGCCAATCTATTTGCCTTAAACAAACTGGCGAATACTGGAGCGGGAGAAGAGGCTCGAACTCTCGACCTATACCTTGGCAAGGTATCGCTCTACCAACTGAGCTACTCCCGCATGAACAAGAGCGCTACTATATAGCCTCCATAGAAAAAGTCAAGTATCGGACGTCACTTCCTGGACTTTTTTTATCAAGGGCCATGCTTTGCGCAAGTAATACAGCATCGACCATACCGTCAACAAGGCCGCCACCAATAACAAAACATGTCCCCACACACGCGTATTCAACACCCCTGCCAGATCGTTATAAAACAACAGCATGGGAATGGCGATCATTTGTGCTGTAGTTTTGATTTTCCCCAGCGAACTGACAGCCACCGATTTGGATGCACCGATCTGCGCCATCCATTCACGCAAGGCTGAAATCGCAATTTCACGGCCGATGATGACAAACGCAACGATGGGATGAACGCGATCAAGATGCACCAGCACCAGTAAAGCACCGGTGACCATGAGCTTGTCGGCTACGGGATCAAGGAAAGCACCAAAGGCGGACGTCTGATTCCAGCGCCGCGCCAGAAAGCCATCAAACCAGTCTGTAGCTGCGGCCACCACAAAAATGATCGTCGAAGCCACGCCTTGCTGATCACGCGACAAACCCAGTTCCGGCACATAGAACACCCCCACCACCAAGGGAATCAGGGCCACACGCAACCAAGTAAGCAAAATGGGAAAATTGAATGGCATACGTTATTTTTTATCTGAGACTGCTGAGCAGCATTAAGTTTATCGAGATAGTATCAGAGCCAAGCACCAAAACACGTTGCAGCACGTGATAGTTATTGCTGTGAAAATAGCGACATCAGTGCAGTTGGCGGTAAATTTCTTCGGCAAGTGTGCGTGAAATACCCTCCACCGAAGCTAGCTCATCGATACTTGCATCGGCCACACCGCGCAGTCCGCCGAAACGCGCCAGTAATTTTTGCCGCCGTTTGGCGCCAATGCCCTCGATCTCTTCCAGCCGCGAAGTCTGCCGCGCCTTGTCACGTTTGGCACGCATGCCGGTAATGGCAAAACGGTGTGCTTCGTCACGAATCTGGGCAATCAACATCAACGCGGACGATTCCTTACCCAGCTCCTGCGGCATCCTGCCGTCGACGAACACGAGCGTTTCCAGACCGACCTTGCGTCCCTCGCCTTTGGCCACACCTACGATGAGACTCAGATCCAGCCCCAGCTCAGTAAATACCTGGCGCGCCATTTCGACCTGACCTTTGCCGCCATCGATAAAAACAATATCCGGCATCATGCCTTCGCCGTTGGCGACTTTTTCGTAACGTCGTGTGAGCACCTGGCGCATTGCTGCGTAGTCATCGCCCGGCGTAATGTCATTGATGTTGTAGCGCCGGTACTCGCCGTTTTGCATGGCATGGTGATGGAACACGACACACGAGGCTTGCGTCGCCTCGCCTTGTGTATGGCTGATGTCGAAACACTCGGCACGCAGACTGTCGATATCTTCGACGTCCAGGCCAAGCGCCTCCACCAAGGCACGTGTGCGCGCCTGTTGTGAACCCTGCTCGGACAACAGCCGTGCCAGAGCGATCTCCCCGCCTTTGTGCGCCATCTCTAGCCATTGGCGACGTTGCCCCTGAGGCTGAAAAGTGAGCGTGATGCGATGGCCACATTGCTCCATCAAGGCCAACATCAGGGCCGGGTCGTCGAACTCTTGATTGACGATCAAATTACCGGGGATGAATTTGTCGATATAGTGCTGCGCCAGAAAAGCTTTGACCACTGCCATTTCGAGTGACTCATCGATGTCGGCCAAAGCATCGGCGCCATCGACATGGGTCGGGAAATAAGCCCGATCGCCCAGATGACGGCCGCCGCGCACCATCGCCAGATTGACACAGGCGCGACCACCTTGGACGATCACAGCGATGATGTCAATATCGGCATCACTGCCGGTTTCCATGGTCTGCTGATGCAGCACGCTCGATAAGGACGTGATCTGATTGCGCACGGCTGCAGCTTGCTCAAACTTGAGCTCGCCGGCAAAGGCATGCATTTTCTTTTCCAGCACATCAAGCACCTCGGTCTGACGACCATGCAAAAACTTGGAGGCATGCTCGACATCCAGTGCATAGTCTTCGGCGCTAATCAGATTGACGCAAGGCCCGCTGCAACGATGGATCTGATGCAATAGGCAGGGCCGCGTGCGATTGGCGTAGACGGTGTCTTCGCAGGTGCGCAACAGGAACACCTTCTGCAAAATCTGGATTGATTCCTTGACTGCCCAGGCGTTGGGAAAAGGTCCGAAATACTGGCTCTTCTTGTCAACCGCGCCGCGGTAATACGCCATACGCGGGAAAGCGTGCGCACTGATTTTCAGGTAGGGATAGGACTTGTCATCGCGAAACAGAATATTGAAACGTGGTCGCAAGGTCTTGATGAGATTGTTTTCCAGCAGCAAGGCTTCGGCTTCGCTACGGGTGACAGTCGTCTCCAACCGCGCAATGCGCTCGACCATCATGGCGATACGCGGACTGGTCAGGGTTTTTTGAAAATAACTGGAAACCCGTTTCTTGAGATCGCGTGCCTTACCTACATAGAGCAAATTATCATTGGCATCGAAATAGCGATACACGCCAGGCAAATGCGGCAACTTGGCCACCGTCTCAAGGACGATGGCGCGCGGATCAGGTGGCAAGGTGTCTGACATGCTGGCGCGCTAGTATCAGCTCAGGGTCTTGAGCAATGCTTTGGCGGCGATAAAACGTGCATCCTGTTGCAAGCTGTCCCAATCCAGAGCAGCAGTTTGTGGCACCAGCGCCGCAACACGCGCAGCCGACGCCGCCGACACCTCGGTGTGAAGGCCATGCAACAGTTCGTCGGCCTTGTCTGGCGCATTACAAATGAGGACCATGTCGCAACCAGCCTGCAGCGCCGCCTGGGCGCCATCAATCACGCCACCGGCCACACTGGCGCCTTCCATGCTGAGATCATCGCTGAAAATGACGCCCTGAAAACTCAGGTCCTGACGCAAGATGCTCAGCCATTTTTTGGAAAACCCAGCCGGATGAGGATCCACCTTAGGATAAATCACGTGTGCCGGCATCACTGCGGTGAGGCTCATGCCAAGCCAGTCGTAAGGCGCTGCATCGTCACCAATGATGTCCTCGAATGGGCGCTCATCGACTGGAATGGCCACATGCGAGTCAGCCTGAACAAAGCCATGGCCGGGAAAATGCTTGCCGCAGTTGGCCATGCCGGCCAATGCCAGACCGTGATTGAGGCTCTTGGCCAACAAGGTCACCACGCGCGGATCACGATGGAAAGCGCGCGTACCAATCACGCCCGACTGACCGAAGTCGAGATCTAGCACTGGTGTAAACGACAAATCAACACCACAGGCACGCAACTCGGCAGCCAGCACGAAACCAACCGCCGTGGCCAGTTTGGTGGCTTGCAAGACGTCTCGTTCCCACAACTCTCCCAGCAAACACATGGCCGGTAAATGCGTAAATCCATCGGTCTTGAAGCGCTGTACGCGACCGCCCTCGTGATCAACAGCAATCAACACGCCAGGACGCGCGGCATGGATTGCATCGGTCAATGCAAGCAGTTGCTTGCGGTTCTCATAGTTACGCGCAAACAGGATCACGCCGCCGGTCAGCGGATGCTGAATACGGCGAATGTCTTCTACCGTCAGTGTGGTGCTGACCACATCTAGCATGACCGGTCCAAGTGGCGTTATCGCTTGCTGCTGAGCTGCTACCTTCATATTTTCTCCACAATAACAAAGGCCACCGCATACTCCGCCTCATCAGTGATTGAGACTTGTGCGGTCAGGCCGTTCTGTTCCATCCAGATTTTCAGTTTGCCGCTGCAGACCACTTCGGGCTTGCCGCTGGCAGCATTGAGCGTTTGCATCGCGCGCCACGTCATGGGCATGCGCATGCCCATACCGATGGCCTTGGAAAACGCTTCCTTGGCTGCGAAACGAGTTGCCAGGAAACGGATGCCACGCACTTCCACCTTGGCTTTGCGGCTAAGGTATTTGGCCATTTCCTCAGGACCAAGAATGCGTTCGGCAAAACGGTCACCGTAACGATCAAGCGCCGCCTTGACTCGTGAAATTTGCAAAATGTCGGTACCGATACCGTAAATCACGATCAGCCCCGCACAGCGCTCAGACGCGCCTTCTGCATGATCGCCTTCATTTCGCTGACCGCGTTGTGCCAGCCGACAAACACGGCGTGCGCAACGATGGCATGACCAATATTGAGCTCGGCAATATCGGCAATCGCCGCAATCGCCTGCACATTAGTGTAATGCAAACCATGACCGGCATTGACCTTGAGTCCCTGCTTGAGGCCCGCCAGCACACCTGCTTTGACCCGCTCGAGTTCCTTTTGCTGCGCCACTTCGTCGTGTGCCTCGGCATATCGACCAGTGTGCAACTCAATAACGGGCGCACCAGTTTCGGCAGCGGCCTTGATCTGTTCTTCATCGGCATCAATGAACAGGCTTACCCGTATGCCCTCGGCCTGCAACTGACGCACCGCTGCTTGTACCTGAACGAAGTGGGTAACCACGTCTAACCCACCTTCGGTAGTCACTTCAGTACGTTTTTCCGGCACCAGGCAAGAGTCATGCGGCTTGATACGGCAGGAAAAATCGATCATTTCACTGGTCACCGCCGCCTCCAGATTCATACGTGTACGCAGCAAGGGACGGATGGCTTCGACATCGGCGTCACGGATATGCCGACGATCTTCGCGTAAATGCAGCGTAATGGCATCGGCACCAGCCTCTTCCGCTTGCAGTGCGGCTTGAATAGGGTCGGGATAACGGGTCCCGCGCGCATTGCGCAAGGTGGCGACGTGATCGATATTGATGCCCAGCTCAAGTACAGGGCCGACAGGATGCAGGAAACTCATGGTTTATCGCGATACACGGTGAGGTGAGGAGGAAGATGCTACAGACGTGGCTTGCTCGGCATGAACATTACCTTGAGATCCCGGCACGGCCGTATTGACGGAAGTTGGTTTCCAACGCCAGTTCAATGCCAGCATGGCCATCCCCCCAGCCACCAGGCCCCAAAATGCTGTGCCGATACCAAACAGAGAAATGCCAGAAGCCGTGACAAGGAAAGTGATAAGCGCGGCTTCCCTATGCTTTTCGTTGGACATGGCCACGGTCAGGCCGTTAGCGATCGTGCCAAACAGTGCCAGCCCGGCAATGGCCATGACCAACGCTTTGGGAAAGGCAGCAAACAGCGCCACGACCGTTGCCCCAAATGCGCCTGCAAGCAAATAAAACACACCGGCAGCAACACTGGCCATATAACGTTTAGCCGGGTCTTCATGCGCTTCCTTGCCCATACAAATGGCCGCGGTGATGGCTGCCAGACAGATCGAAAAACAACCAAACGGTGCCAACACCAATGTCACCAGTCCGGTCGACGTCATCAACGGCGAGACTGGCGTGTGGTAACCGGAGGCACGCATGATAGCCACGCCCGGCGCGTTCTGCGACGCCATCGTGACCACAAAGAGAGGAATACCGACGCCGAGCAGACTGGTCAGAGAAAACTGCGGCATGATCAATACTGGGTGAGCCAGCGCAATCTGAAAGTGATCCAGCTTGAGCAAGCCTTGGGAAGCAGCAAAAGCGGTACCCAGGATCAGCACAATAATGATCACGTAACGCGGCAAACAGCGCTTAGCTATCAGATAGCTGACAAACATCAGCAACACCAGGCCGAACTCCAGCTTCATGGCGGCAAACACATCCATACCAAAGCGCACCAGAATGCCAGCCAGCATGGCCGCGGCGATGGACAAGGGAATACGGTTCATGACGCGTGCAAACAAACCAGTGACACCACAGATGGTCACCAGCGTTGCAGAAAACATGAATACACCTATCGCCTGCGGCATCGTCAGACCGGCCAGTCCGGTAATGAGCAAAGCCGCCCCCGGCGTCGACCAGGCGGTGACCACCGGCTTCCGATAATACAGAGACAGCCCGATACAGGTCAGCCCCATACCCAGGCCTAGCGCAAAAATCCAGGAGCTGATCTGATCCGGCGTGGCACCGGCAGCGCTGGCTGCCTGAAAAACAATCGCAGCCGAACTGCTAAAGCCAATAAGAACAGCAACGAAACCTGCCGTCATGGCAGACCAGGAAAAATCCTTGAACACCTTGGTCTCCGTACCGCTAGAGTTGTGAGAGATCGATCAGGATCTGACGCGTATTAAGCTGCGCGCCACCCAGATGATGAGATAGCAAGAAACGCATCAGTAACTTGCTTTGCGTTTGCGTATTGACGTCGCTGTAATCTTCGCGCTCCATATCGAGCAAGGTCTTGCCCGAGACTTTCGGCCAGACGTCAGCAGCACGAACCGGTCGCACGCCATGCTCAGGGTCGACCACATAGATAGTGGCAGGATCAACGGTTTTTTTGAGCAAGGTGCACGTTGTCCAGTCTGCGGCAACGCCGGTTTCCTTGAGCAGGGCGCGCTCAAACTGGCGCAACACGCCCAGTCCGGACTCGCCATGAGCCAGTTGATTCAACGTCGATACATACTGATCGAACAAGGCCGGATGTGGATCATCGCGTGCCAGCAGTTTCACCAGCAATTCGTTGAGATAAAAACCGCACAGCAAAGCTGATTTTTCCAATGGCCATAGTCCACCGACCCATTCGGCCGCCGTCAAGGTGCGCACTTCGGATTTGCCGCTCCAGCTTACCGAGAGCGGCTGAAAAGTCTGCAATACGCCGCGCAGTTTGGAATGGGGACGTTTGGCCCCCTTCGCCACCAAGGCAATGCGACCATAATCACGTGAGAACACGTCAACGATCAGACTGGTTTCCTTGTAGGGATAGCTGTGCAAGACAAACCCTGGCTGCGCTTGAACGCGCAATTCCTGCACTTTGGCGCGGCGCGGCGCGGCAGGCGTGCGCCGCTTAGCCGCGGCAGAATTCTTGGCATTGCTCAATGCTGATTCAGTCGCCGCCGCACTCAGCGCAACGGCATCGGAAGTCGCCGTTGCAGTCACCGAGCCTACAACAATATCAGCGGAGATCGCAGCCATAGTCAATTTTAGTAGGTAATGCTATTCGTAGCCGTAGGCACGCAATCCGGCTTCATTATCAGCCCAGCCGGATTTGACCTTGACCCAGATTTCCAGATAGACCGGACCACCGAACAGGCGCTCCATATCCAGCCGCGACTGTGTGGAAATGTCTTTCAGACGCGCGCCCTTGTTACCGATTACCATCGCCTTGTGGCCATCGCGCTCAACCAGGATAGCCGCAAACACACGACGCAAATCGCCTTCCTGTTCGAATTTCTCGATCAGCACGGTACTGGTATAAGGCAATTCTTCACCGACGAAACGGAAGACTTTTTCACGCACAATTTCCGAAGCAAGGAATTTTTCACTGCGGTCAGTGATATCGTCTTCACCAAACATCGGCGGATTCAACGGCAGCAACTTGCGAATTTCATCCTGCAAAGCATCCAGCTGAAAACGCTGTTGAGCCGACACTGGCACCACAGCAGAAAAATTATGCTGGGCCGCGACACCCTGTGCGAACGGCATGAGCACTGCCTTATCCTTCTGGCGATCGGATTTATTCATCACCAGAATGCAAGGCACATTAGCTGGCAAGAGTGCCATCACCTGTTTGTCAGCAGGACCAAAGGTTCCAGCTTCGATCACGTATAAAATCACGTCAGCGGCTGTCAACGTGGTGGTGACTGTGCGATTGAGTGTCTTGTTCAGGGCATTGCTGTGGCGTGTCTGAAAACCCGGTGTATCGATATAGACATACTGGGTGTTAGCAATGGTTTGAATACCGGTAATACGATGCCGCGTCGTTTGTGCCTTGCGCGAAGTGATGCTGACTTTGGCGCCAACCAATACATTCATCAATGTCGATTTACCGACGTTCGGGCGACCGACAATAGCAATGTAACCACATCGATAATCGCTCGATGTGTCGGCAGGTGCGGAGATTTCTGTCATGCGGTTTTACTTTGTGTAACGGTGGATACAGAGACATGGGTCTCACTACGACTCTCTTGCGGGACAGCTGTGGCCGACGCAAGGGGTCGCTCGTGTTTGTCTGACTTATCTAACTTTTCGTTCTTCTCGATTTTGACTTCAAGTTTGTGCTCAGCTTTGGTATCGACCTTGCTGCTGTCGATCTTGCCTGATTTGAGCACATTAGATTTTTCTGCTTTGCTGACAACCACGGCATCTGATTGCCCATCAATTGGTGCATCTGGCTGGATCGTGGCAATGCCGGCCAGTTTGAGTTGCGTCGTACGCGCACGCGGCTTGCGTCCTGATGCAGGCACTTTTATAAATGCCGCCTGTACCGCTTCCAGCGCCAGCTTTGCTGCCGCCTGTTCACCCGCACGACGACTGCCACCAGTACCAAACACCTGAATATCCAATTTCGGTACTAGGCACTCGATTTCAAATTCTTGATTATGTGCGGCACCATGCGTTGCCACTACATTGTACTGTGGCAACGGTATTTTCTTGCCTTGCAAATATTCTTGCAGCAAGGTCTTTGCATCCTTGCCTAATGTTTTAGGATCAACCGTATCGAGTATTGGAATGTAGAGCGAGCGGATTACATCGCGCGCCGCATCAAACCCGGCATCCAGGAAAATCGCACCAAACAATGCTTCAAGAGTATCCGCCAAGATAGATGGTCGGCGAAAACCGCCCGACTTCAACTCCCCTTCTCCGAGGCGCAAAAATTGCGACAGGTCCAGACGTTGAGCAATTTCGTAAAGCGATTGTTGCTTGACGAGGTTGGCGCGCAGGCGAGAGAGATCACCTTCATCGATCTTGTTGTAGCGATCGAACAGCAGTGAAGCAACGACGCAATTAAGAATAGAGTCGCCGAGAAATTCCAGTCGTTCGTTATGCAAGCTGCTATGGCTACGATGTGTCAATGCCTGCTGCAATAACGTAGCGTCCTTGAACACATGCCCCAGCCGATTTTGCAATACTAATGGATCCATTTATTCATCCGTCGCTTAGTCGCTTAGTCGCTTGAAGAGCCGAAGCCAAGCAGCGCTACTGAGCACATTACCGGCCATCACCGCCGCCCAAACCATTCCCGCAAGCGCAGACCTTCATTGCCCGCAGCACTCCTACACCAATAATCGCCTGTCTATTGCAGTCAATATACACGCATCAGCTGGTATCGACTCACGGCAAATAATTATCAAGAAATATCAAACCACCAGCCGAAGAAAAACAATGCCGAAAGGAAATTTAATGAAAACTGCCGATACGCTTCAGATTACCCAGGTTCATCCAGACAAAAAATGCTTTCCCGACAATATTCTGATCTGGCACAAAACCCCAGTAGCGGCTATCGAGGCTGTTGTCGCGGTTATCTCCCATCATGAAGTACTGTCCTGCGGGTACCGTACAAGCAAAGCCCTCGGTGTTATAAGTGCATAGCTCATGTTGCGGAAAAGCATCAGGATTCGGCACGAAATTGGGTGCGCGTTCGTCTGTCAAAATTTTGTGGTCAACGCCAGTCAGGTTTTCTTGCCATTGCTTATAGTACGCCAAATTCTCATCGTCGAGAAAATCTGGCAATGGCTGATAAGAGACTTCCTTACCATTAATCGTTAGGTGCTTGTTTTTATAGACAATTTTATCACCTGGCACGCCGACAACCCGCTTAATGTAATCCACCGACGTATCTTTAGGATATTTAAAAACCATGACATCGCCACGCTGCGGATCGCTGATGTTAATGATCTTCTTGTTGAGAATCGGCAGGCGAATGCCATAGGTAAATTTATTCACCAAAATCAGGTCACCCACCAGCAATGTGGGCTCCATCGAACTGGAGGGAATTTTGAAAGGTTCGTACAAAAACGAACGCAAGAAAAACACCAGTGCGATCACCGGAAAAAAACTACCGGAGTATTCGATCCAGGTAGGTTGACGCAACAAGCCAGCTTCCAGAGCAGCGCGGCCATTAGTATCGTTTTTGATGCCTTCGTTGTTGAGCTTGGCCACACGCGCATCAAACTCGGCCAGTGCGGCATCTGCCTTGGCCCGGCGTTGCTTGGCCCAGAAAAAAGTGTCCAAGAACCAGATCACGCCTGTGATCAACATCAATACAAACAAAATCAGTGCAAAATTTCCTAAGAGAGACTGCAGATTCATTTTTCATCCACTTGTAAGATTGCCAGGAATGCTTCCTGAGGGATTTCCACCGAGCCGACTTGCTTCATCCGTTTTTTACCGGCCTTTTGCTTTTCCAGCAACTTGCGCTTACGGCTGATGTCACCGCCATAGCACTTAGCCAGAACGTTCTTGCGCAATGCCTTGACGTTTTCCCGAGAAATGATGGTGGCACCAATGGCAGCCTGAATGGCCACATCGAACATCTGACGCGGAATCAGCTCGCGCATCTTGGCCGCCACCGCGCGACCACGAAACTGACTGTTGGCGCGATGGACGATGATGGCCAGCGCATCGACTCGCTCACTGTTGATGAGCATGTCGACCTTGACCACATCGGCCGACCGGTACTCCTTGAACTCATAGTCCATTGAGGCGTAACCGCGCGAGGTCGATTTGAGACGATCAAAAAAGTCCAGTACGATTTCTGCCATCGGCATTTCATAGGTCAACTGCACCTGCTTGCCGTGATAGCTCATGTTGATCTGCACGCCTCGTTTTTGGGTACACAGAGTAATGACTGAGCCGACATATTCCTGCGGCATGTAGAGATTAACGGTAACGATCGGCTCGCGCACCTCTTCCATCTTGGAGGGCTCGGGCATCTTCGATGGGTTATCCACCTTCAAGATGGTTCCGTCACGCAGCACTACTTCATACACCACGGTCGGTGCCGTAGTGATGAGGTCCATGTCAAATTCTCGCTCCAGGCGCTCCTGCACGATTTCCATGTGCAGCAGTCCCAGGAAGCCGCAACGAAAGCCAAAACCCAGTGCCTGCGATACCTCCGGCTCATACTGCAACGCAGCATCATTGAGCTTGAGTTTTTCCAGTGAATCGCGCAGCGCATCATATTGATTGGCTTCGACCGGGAATAGACCTGCAAAAACCTGTGGTTGTACTTCCTTGAAGCCGGGCAGTGGCGAGGCCGCCTTGTTGGCAGCCAGCGTTACAGTATCGCCAACCTTGGCGGCCTTCAGCTCCTTGATACCAGCAATGATAAAGCCGACCTGCCCCGCAGATAGCGACTCACGCCCCTGTGATTTGGGGGTGAAGACACCGACGCTTTCCGTCAGATGAGTCGACTCGGTTGCCATCAGAAAAATCTTGTCTTTCGGACGCAAGGTGCCATTGACGATGCGCACCAGCATGACCACGCCAACGTAATTATCAAACCAGGAGTCGATGATCAAGGCCTGCAACGGCGCATTCGGATCTCCCTTAGGCGCCGGAACCTTAACAATCAACGCTTCGAGAACGTCCTGCACACCCAAACCGCTCTTGGCAGAACAAAGAGTGGCGTCACTGGCGTCAATACCGATGACTTCTTCGATCTCGCTCTTGGCATTGTCCGGATCGGCCGACGGCAGATCAATTTTATTGAGCACCGGCACCACTTCCACACCCAGATCCAGCGCAGTATAGCAATTGGCGACCGTCTGCGCTTCCACGCCCTGGGAAGCATCGACAACCAATAGCGCACCTTCACAAGCTGACAGGGATCGGCTGACTTCATAACTGAAGTCAACGTGACCGGGGGTATCAATCAGATTGAGATTGTAGATATTGCCGTCGAGCGCCTTGTACTGCAAAGCCGCAGTCTGCGCCTTGATCGTGATACCGCGCTCACGCTCAATATCCATAGAGTCGAGAACCTGAGCCTCCATTTCACGATTGGAGAGACCGCCACAAAGCTGAATGATGCGATCAGCAAGCGTAGATTTGCCGTGGTCAATATGGGCAATGATCGAAAAGTTACGGATATTGTTCATTAAATTGCAGAAAACGATGAAAAAAGGCGCCCCGACACAGGGAGCGCCTCCCAATTGAGCGCCTTTACTACAGCTTGTTCAACCCGCCATTCTACCGGATTTCACGGGCTAAAAGCCGAATACGCCATGGATGCGTTGTCATGAGGATAGATTAATGACGCCACACTCTGCTTTCACAAGCTTTCCAGAATGATCACACCAACGAGCGATCAGAGACTTTCACAGAAAAATTGCTGCACGGCCGAAACATCCAGAAAATAGTGACACAGCTGACGCAACGGCTGCTCGCCATGTTGCCCCACCAGTACCGGGACCAACTCATCGTAGTGTTGCAGCAATGTGGCCTCTGCATCAACGTCGATCATTTCTACCGTAAAGACTTGCGCTGACCGAAATTGCTCCAGAGCATTGAGCATATCTTCACAGAGATGGCAGTAAGAACGGGAATAGATGATGAAATGTGTACCTGGCATCGCGATCCCTCGACACGCTCATAGTAAAAAAGGCGGCATATCTGCGACACGCCACCTTCCCCGCTAAGCAAACATACGATTAATTGTCGCCGGAACCAGGACGCAAGGGAACAAATTGCGCTGAATCGCCACGCCGCACCAAAACGGCGGCTCGTTTTTTAGGGTCTAGCTTGGCAACAATGGCATTGAACTGCTTGGCATCTCGTATATCGGCATCATTGAGACGCTGCACCACATCGCCGGCACGCAATCCTGCTGCTGCCGCAACGCCTACGGCGGACTCGACCAGCACACCATTTTCCACATTAAGTTCCTTCTTCTGCGCATCACTGAGATCACTGACAATCAAACCCAGTGCGTTCGGCGCCATTTCCAACTTGGGCTTCTTGTCCTCAGCCTTCGCAGGCTTGTCGGCTTCGAGCTCCACCACCACCAGGCTGACGTCACGTGTATTGCCTTTTCGCCAGATAGTCACCGTCGCCCGCACACCTGGTTTCACGCCACCCACCATACGCGGCAAATCACTGGGCTTCTCAATTGGGGTGCCATTGAACTTGAGGATGATATCCCCCGCCTCCACGCCGCCCTTCTCTGCCGGACCTCCAGCCTCAACCCGCTGCACCAGTGCACCTTGTGCCTTACCCAACCCCAGCGACTCTGCCACATCCTTGGTGACTTCACCGATTTGCACGCCAATTCGGCCACGTGTCACGTGACCACTGCTCTTCAACTGATCAGAAACTCGCAATGCTTCATCAATCGGCACGGCAAAAGATATCCCCATAAAACCACCGGAGCGGCTATAAATTTGCGAGTTAATACCAATCACTTCGCCTTTGAGGTTGATCAAAGGTCCCCCGGAATTGCCGGGATTGACTGCTACATCAGTCTGGATTAGAGGCAAATAATCCCCAGTATCGCGCGCCTTGGCCGAAATAATGCCCGCTGTCACCGTACTTTCAAGACCAAAAGGAGAGCCGATCGCCAACACCCACTCACCAGCACGAATCTTGTCCGAATCTCCCATTGCCAAGCGCGGCAGATTATTGCCGTCTATCTTCAGCAAGGCGACATCAGTGCGCGTATCAGAACCGATTATCTTCGCCTTGAACTCCCGTTTATCGGTCAAGGTCACGTAAACCTCACTAGCACCATCCACCACATGCGCATTGGTCATGATGTAGCCATCAGCGGAAATAATGAAGCCAGACCCAACGCCACGCGGCACCTCTTCTTGCTGTGCGCTGCCGCCTTTGCGGTTATTACGTGGTGTATTCGGCTGTTGCTGACGCGGAATCGGTACGCCGAAAAAACGACGGAAAAATTCCTGCATTTCCTCATCATCGGTTCCCGCTTGCTGCTGACCAGCCTTGACTCGCTCGGTGGTACGGATATTGACAACCCCAGGGCCGGTTCGATCAACGATGTCGGCAAAGTCCGGCAGCCCAGCCACCGTCGGCGCTGACACTGCCAGCGAAACGCCAAACAAGGCGGGGGAAAAAGCGACGACAGAAGCACTCAACAACGACAACAGGATCTTCTTGACTGGACTCATGATTTTCAGTTTTCGTGTTATTTGGATTTGAACTCTATCGAATTCGACACTTGCCGAATCGCGGCGGCTGGGACTTCACCAACAACCGTCAACCAGTAGTCGCCTTGACGACGCCCCATGATATTCAAGGCTCCTTGCTGCATGAATCCCTCGGTACGATTTTGCGTACCCGGTTCTATAAATACAGAAATCGCAGCAAGACCGTCAGAAAAAACGATTTGCGATACCTCTCGCTGGGTCGTTATACCATGCTGAGTCGAGGACGCGCTTGCACTCTGAGTGTCGGATATCATACGCCGGACCTCTTGAATTTTTTTGAAACCAGGTGGAGGCGTCACCGACCAGTCAGTCAGATTGGCCTGACTCATCACAGAGTTTTCAACATGCCAACCATTCGTGTTGGGAAAACTGGATTTGACACGATGATGATCAATGTTGCCGATCTCAATCTGAGTAAAAGAAATCTGCTCAACCAGTTCATTCTTGGCATCAAAAGTTTGCGCCTTGAGCAGTAAACCAGTCTGCTGGTCAGCCCAAAGCTTATAGCCATAGCGCAATTTATCTTTAGGCTCCAACAAAACTGCCTGACAGTCATGACCGGCAATACGACCCACTTCGCCCATTCTGATCGTGTAAAAATCGATTAGGTCAGCCGGATTGGCTGTGAGGAAGGCTGGAAAAACATCATGCGTCAGGCGCTTTTCCAAGAGGACCGTTTTAGCTTCAGGAACATAACACGCAACATCATCATTGTTACGGATGTATTCTCGCGGCTTACCATCAAGAACCTCGAGTTTTTCTATCTCGTTCTTACCAGACAGGATATGCGTGATGCGAGAAGTTCGTATTTGACTGGACTGCTGGTAGACGAACGTCCCCGAGTAGCTAAGTCGCTGCGCAGCGGCCTGTATTTTTTTTAATAAGACCTGCGCATCCTGATCGTTACCCACTTTTGCCGGCAAAGCATTCTCCGCTTTAACGGAAAATGTGACGATGAGTAAAATCAAAAAAACGACCCGGAGCAAACCTTGGGGCTGCTGCATATTATTTATCTGAGTCAATGGTAAAACCCGCAGAGCGAGCATATTGAGCGGAACTGTACATCGAAGGGGAAAAGCGTTGGTGCGCCATCAAATATTCATCAATGCGAGGATCTCGGGCAACTTCGCCTTGCTGTGATAATCCACTTATCTGCCCCCCCTCTTGTGCAACGCCAGAAGAAGTCGCCAAATTTACGACCGCGCTGGTAACGACAGGGGGCGATGGTGACATCATTGCGCCACTAGCGATGGAAGCAGGCTGATGTGGCATCGCCACAAACACCAATGCGACCACCGCAGCAGCCAGCCCAACACCGGGCATGGCAAACCGGCGTAAAAACTGTTTACGGGAACGTCCCATTTCAATTGCAGCGACCGCCGTGATCGGATCTACCACGACGCGCTGAGGCGCAATAATGATGGGTTCAGACTCAAGACGCGCCGCCATTTTTGAGTCAAATGCGTCGCTGAATACAAAGGCCATTTCCTCTGAGCGCAGCAAGTCTCCGATTTGGTGATATTCCCTCCAAGTCAACTGTGCTTGAGGCTGACGCAAATCAGCCAGCACCACATCGACATGAACGTCTCCCAACTCACCGTCGGCGAATGCCGAAATCTGGTCTTTGTTAATTTCTCTGGTATTCATAAGTAGTCACCCGGCCACAAAATTCCAATTCCATCACCCGATTTTATTGTTATTACTCTGGGTTAATTTTCCACCATGCCTATCATGCGACAAATCAAGCCCATCAATAAACTGCTGCCGTCAACACTACCACCGTTTATCAAGCGCCGTACCAAGCAAGGGGCGCAATTTTTCAGCAATCGCTTCGCGTGCCCGAAAAATCCGGCTACGTACGGTGCCTATCGGGCAACCCATCGCTTCGGCGATTTCATCGTAGCTCAATCCTTCCATTTCACGCAGCATGATTGCAGTACGCAATTCTTCCGGCAAGGCTTCCATTGCAACGTTGACTGTTTGTGCAATCTGTTTGGTCGCCAACATCGACTCAGGAGTATTGATGTCCCTTAGGTGGTCGCCATCATCAAAAGTTTCAGCCTCTTCAGCATCCGCTTCGGTCGATGTAGGCGCGCGTCGCCCCATAGTTACCAGATAATTTTTTGCGGTATTGATACCGATCCGGTACAGCCAAGTGTAAAAGGCAGAGTCGCCGCGAAATTGCGGCAGTGCACGATAGGCTTTAATGAATGCTTCTTGCACGACATCTTCAGCTTCAGCCTGATCGCGCACCAGTCTCGATACAAGCCGCATCAGTTTGCGCTGATACTTGGCGACCAATAACTCGAACGCCTTCTTGTCGCCACGCTGTACGCGCTCGACAAGCAGTTGATCAATTTCGCGTTCCGTCGTCAAATCAAGTTTCCTTGTTTTTGGTCATGTCCGCACACACCGGCTCATTGGACAATTACCACACGATTTATCGAACATGGCAATATCGTTTCAGCAACCATGACGGCTGCGCTATTCAAGAAGGATTGCCATTATGACTTGCAACCCAGCGACAAGCCACTTGCAATGCACGAAAAGTTTCTTTTGAGACAGAGTCAGGCAATACAACTATCGTACGCACCCGCCCATTTTCCAGACGCAGCCGCAGCAAGAGCAAATTTGGCCACACCGTTGAGCCAGCCAGCAATTGGGCCAGACCACCACGCATCACCTGAGCGGAGAGCTTGGCACGGGCAGCTACATGATGTTCTACCAATCGGATTTGCCCGGTACCGGAAATATGTAGCCAAACCGCCTTGCGATTGTGCAACATCAACCAGAATGCCAAGATTGCAACAAAAATGCAAGTTGCAGCCAGTGCTATTCTAAAAATGAAAGACAGCTGCCCCACCAGTAGGAAGTCGAGTGCGATGCCAATGAAAGCCACAATGAAGGCCGCTGCTGCCATTAAAATCAAAAGCAGACGGGAAGGTTTGATATCCGCAGAAACTGCTATCGACATAAATGAAGGAATGGAAAGCGAACTCGGCTTCTGAAGAAGCCGAGTCGGTTTTATACCTTGCCGAACACCAACGTACCGTTGGTACCACCGAATCCAAATGAATTCTTGACGGCGATATCAATCTTCATATCGCGCGCCTGGTTGGCACAAAAATCGAGATCGCATTCAGGATCTTGATTAAAGATGTTCATAGTTGGTGGAGAGATCTGGTTATGCAAAGCCAATACAGTGAATACCGACTCTAAACCACCTGCTCCGCCCAACAAGTGGCCAGTCATCGACTTGGTCGAATTAACCACCATTTTATAAGCATGATCGCCGAACGCCGCCTTGATCGCATCGGTTTCATTCTTATCACCCAATGGCGTGGAAGTACCATGCGCATTGAGGTATTGCACTTCATCAGGATTTACACCTGCATCGCGCAAGGCCGAAGCCACACAACGACGAGGGCCATCCAGACTTGGCGCAGTAATGTGATAAGCATCGCCGCTCATGCCGAACCCTAATACTTCGGCGTAAATCTTGGCGCCGCGCGCCTTGGCGTGCTCGTACTCTTCCAGCACCATCACACCAGCACCCTCACCGAGGACAAAGCCATCACGGTCTTTATCCCATGGACGAGACGCAGTAGACGGATCGTCGTTACGCTGGGACAAAGCTCGCGCTGATGCGAAGCCACCAATTCCCAATGGAGAAACGCTCGATTCCGCTCCACCGGCAATCATGACGTCGGCATCGCCATATTGAATCATGCGACTGGCCATACCAATACAATGCAAGCCCGTTGTACAAGCAGTGACAATGGCTAGATTGGGGCCTTTTAAGCCATATTTGATCGAGAGATTTCCGGAAATCATATTGATGATCGACGCCGGAATGAAGAAAGGACTGATGCGACGCGGGCCGCGATTGGTCAATTCTGCATGCGTTTCTTCGATCATCGGCAAGCCACCGATACCAGAACCGATGATCACACCAATACGCTCGGCATTTTCATCAGTCACCTCCAGACCACAGTCCTGCATGGCCTGAATACCCGCCGCCATGCCAAAATGGATAAATGTATCCATGTGGCGCGCTTCCTTGGCGGGAATATAGTCTTCAATATTGAAGCCCTTCACTTCTCCCGCGAAGTGCGTGGAAAAGGGAGTGGCATCAAACTTGGTAATGGTAGCAATGCCCGACTTACCTTCTTTGACTGCACCCCAAGCAGCGGCAATTGAATTGCCAACAGGGGAGATGCATCCCAGACCGGTAATGACTACACGACGTTCACGTGAGCGGCTCAAGCAGTTCTCCTAGAGTCGTCCAAAACCAGCTTAGGCCTTGACGTGTGCCTTGGCGTAATCGATCGCCTGTTGCACGGTTGTAATTTTTTCAGCTTGTTCGTCTGGAATTTCCATTTCGAACTCATCTTCCAAAGCCATAACCAGCTCGACTGTGTCCAGCGAGTCAGCACCCAGATCATTGACGAACGAGGATTCGGTCTTGATGTCTGCTTCAGCGCAGCCCAGTTGCTCTGCAACAATCTTCTTAACACGTGCTTCGATATCGGACATAAATGCCTCCAGTGAATAGGTTACAAAAGTGCGCGCATTTTAGCAGGTTTGCACGCCAAAAATTCCACTTTTAAATATTCTTAGTAAGAATACTTAAGTTGCTGCTAATTGCTTTCAATTTCAGTGCCTATGCACTTAACTCATGTACATGCCGCCATTGACATGTAAGGTAGTGCCAGTAATGTAGGCCGCCTGCGGCGATGCCAGGAATGCCACTGCAGCAGCAATATCCTCAGGTGCACCCAGGCGTCCAAGCGGAATTTGCTGCAGCAGCGCAGCGGTTTGCTGCTCGCTCAGTGCTTTGGTCATATCGGTATCGATAAAACCCGGCGCAATACAGTTGACCGTGATATTGCGACTTCCGATTTCTCGTGCCAGCGCGCGGCTCATACCGGCCACGCCAGCCTTGGCAGCAGCATAATTCATTTGCCCGGGATTACCTGCCGAACCAACCACTGAAGTGATATTGATGATACGACCATGCTTGGCTTTCATCATGCCACGCAACACCGCACGGGATAGACGCCCGACCGCAGTCAAATTGGTCGAAATCACGTCATCCCATTCTTCTTCTTTCATGCGCATGGCCAACTGATCCTGGGTAATGCCAGCATTATTGACCAGAATCGACAAGCCACCAAATTCCTTTTGCACGCTCTCAACGGCCGCATTGCAGGCAGCCACATCCGTCACATTGAGTACCACGCCCTTGCCACAGCCTGGCTGCAACGCTTCCAGATAGGCGCTAATGGCCTCAGCACCAGCAGCCGAGGTCGCAGTACCGACCACCCTGGCACCCTGACGCACTAACTCCTGAGCAATTGCTCGACCAATACCGCGGGAAGCGCCTGTCACCAGCGCGACTTGATTTTGCAAATTATCTACACTCACTTGAGCAACTCCAATACTTTGTCCAGAGAAGTCTGATCAACGATAGTTTCGCCGATCAGATCGCCATTGATACGCTTGGTCAGACCGCTCAACACTTTACCAGGACCGCATTCGATCACATGGGTAATGCCTTGGTCCGACATTTTTTGCACCGTTTCCACCCAGCGTACCGCACTGGCCGCCTGGCGCACCAGCGCGTCCTTGATAGCTGCGGGTTCTGTGACGATTGCCACATCAACGTTATTAATCACCGGCAATTGCGCAGCCGTGAATGATACCGTTTCCAGATACGACTGCAGACGATCAGAGGCAGGCTTAAGTAAGGACGAATGGAACGGTGCCGACACCGGCAGGGACAAGGCGCGCTTGGCACCTTTGGCCTTGGCAACTTCACAAGCACGCTCGACCGCCGCCTTGTGGCCCGCAATCACGACTTGTGCTGGCGCGTTGAAATTGACCGCCTCAACCACTTGACCCTGGGCAGCTTCGGCACATGCAGCTCGCACATCCTCATCCGAAAGCCCTAGAATGGCAGCCATGCCGCCTTGACCGACAGGCACCGCCTCCTGCATTGCCTGCGCACGAAAACGCACCAACGGCACGGCATCCTTAAAAGCAATCACACCAGCGGCGACCAGCGCGGAATACTCACCCAGGCTGTGCCCCGCCACTAACACTGGTACCGGACCACCGGCGGCCAACCAGGCACGATACATCGCCACGGCTGCCGTCAGCATGACAGGCTGCGTGTTGGTTGTCAGATCGAGATCTTCTTTTGGACCCTCGGCAATCAATTTACCCAGATCGAATTGCAGCGCATCGGACGCTTCGGCAATGGTGGCCTGCACCACTGCATTATCAGCAAACCCGTTGAGCATGCCGATGGCCTGCGAACCCTGCCCTGGAAATACAAAAGCAAACTTTGTCATGGATAGTCGTTAACGTAAATTATTGATTTCAGTCTCGCCAATGGCAAACACCATCGGCGCATCATCACATGCGCACCAGCACAGCGCCCCAGGTGAAGCCACCACCGACACCTTCCATCATCACATTCTGACCGGGCTTGACGCGACCATCACGTACCGCCTGATCCAATGCAAGTGGAATCGATGCCGCCGACGTGTTGCCATGCTGATCAACGGTAACCACCATTTTATCGAGCGACAAGCCCAGCTTCTTGGCAGTCCCCTGCATGATACGGATATTGGCCTGATGCGGAATCAGCCAGTCGACTTCAGCAGCATCGACTTGTGCGATATGCAACACTTCACGCGCAACCTTGTCGAGCACGGAAACAGCCAACTTGAAAACCGCCGGACCATCCATGTACAAATAAGCGCTACCAGCCAAAACACCATCATTGACACTACCCGGCACGCATAAAATATGACCATGACTGCCATCGGCATGCAACTTCGAAGCCAGCACCCCAGGCTCATTGGAGGCCGACATGACAATAGCCCCCGCACCATCGCCAAACAATACGCAGGTAGTACGGTCTTCAAAATTGAGAATTCGGGAAAATACTTCGGAGCCAATGACCAGCACATTTTTGTGCGCACCCGATTTGATAAAGCTGTCCGCCACCGACATGGCATAAACAAAGCCACTGCAAACCGCCTGCACATCCATCGCAGCAGCGCCATTGGTGATACCAAGCTTACGTTGCACCACGCAGGCTGTACTAGGAAAACCACCTAAGTGATCCGGCGTCGAACTTGCCAAAATGATCAGATCAATATCATTGGGTTGCAGCTTGGCAGCCTCCAGAGCGCGCTGCGACGCGAAAACGGCGAGATCACTGGACATCACATCGGGCGCGGCATAGTGACGCGCGGAAATGCCGCTGCGCGAAACAATCCACTCGTCCGACGTTTCAACACCTTTTTCAGCCAACTGCCTGGCCAACTCATCATTGGTCACGCGCTTGGGCGGCAGATAGCTGCCGGTGCCGACGATTTTGCTATAAAGAGTCATACCGTTTTCTGTTCTGGTTAGATCGGTTGATGATCGGATGCTGCCGCAGCGCGCTCGGCCACATGCAGCGCTTCGACCTGCGGAATCAATTCCGCCATGGTCGTCGTGATGCGCGACAAGACATCATACTTGGCGGCGTCGTAGGCACGACGAATCGCCCATTCAAATGCATAAACATCAGCACCGCCATGGCTTTTAAATACCAGGCCGCGCAAGCCAAGCAGGCTGGCACCATTGTAGCGGGAAGGATTCAGACGGCGCGACAAGGCTTTGATGGCGCCATAAGCGATCAAGGCGCCCAGCTTATTGAAAAAACCTTTTTTGAACTCAGTTGTCAGGACGATTTTCACGAAACGCCCCAGACCTTCTGATGCCTTCAAAGTCACGTTACCAACAAAGCCGTCACAGACAACAATGTCGGTGGTGCCTTCAAAAATATCGTTACCTTCGACATTTCCGTAAAAATTTAGTATGCCCTTTTCATGATCAGCATGCAGCAGCTCGGCAGTCTGCTTGACCACCTCATTACCTTTGATCTGCTCCTCGCCGACATTGAGCAAACCAATTGACGGCTTTGGCTTGCCCTCCATGGCCGACACCAGCGCCGAGCCCATCAACGCAAACTGATGCAAATGCTGGGCTTCGCAATCGACATTGGCACCCAAGTCGAGCATATAGGTAGGACCGTCTTTTTGATTGGGAAGAATCGTGCAAATTGCTGGGCGATCAACACCTGGGATCGTTTTCAGCACATAGCGCGACACTGCCATGAGCGCACCGGTATTGCCGGCCGACACCGCAGCGTTGGCCTCACCATCCTTGACCAGATTAATCGCCACGCGCATGGACGAATCCTTCTTGCGGCGCAAGGCTACCTCAATCGGGTCGTCCATGGTGACGACTTCAGTGGCATTACGAATATGGAGCCGAGCAGAATCGCCCTGCCGATGCTTGCGCAACGCTGCGCGCAGCATATCCTCCTGACCGACCAAGATCAACTCGGCGTCAGGCTCGCGCTTGAGAAAAGAAATAGCAGCGGGGATAGTGACCGAGGGGCCGTGATCGCCACCCATGCAGTCAATAGAAATTTTGATGGTCATTGTTTTGATTCAGAGCCTTGCCAACCCGCATTATGGGGCAGATTTGGCGCGATTCAAAATGACGCGCTACGCTGATTCAGCATATAAAAAGCGGCGCCAATTAAAAAATCATTGCGCCGCATTCCGCTTTAACAGCAAACCCAATTACTCGTCGTTCTTGGTCTTCAAAACCTTGCGACCACGGTAAAAACCGTTCGGGCTGATGTGGTGACGCAGGTGAGTTTCACCAGTTGTCGGTTCGACGGCCAGCGGGGGCGCAGTCAGAAAGTCGTGTGCACGATGCATACCGCGCTTGGACGGGGTCTTTTTGTTTTGCTGAACAGCCATGATAACTCCTAAACCTTAAGTTCTAAAATTTTAACATATCCGGCCAGCAAACTCACTGCCCAACCGAGAATTCCTACTTTTAGACGCACACAAGCACGTCACCTACATTACTGCTTCAAATTCTTTAATACCGAGAACGGCGACAGTTTTTCAGTTACCGCAGACGGCGCAACCGCATTACCTGGACAGACATCATGCTTGGGCGCCACCGGCAAGGCCAGCAAAGCCTCATCCTCAATCAAGGACGTCACATCGAAAGCGGCATCACCAACAATGACATCGATCTCATCGTCATCACTGAGCTGCTCGATAGCATCGGCAGCATCTTCATTCTTTGCCACAACCAGCACCGATTCCGACGCAATAACAAAAGGCATTGCCGTCAAACAGCGCTGACATACCAGATTAACCTGCCCGGAAATCGTCAGGCGCAACTGCGGATGATCCAGCTTATCATCACTACCAACCAGCGACCAGCGCAAGGTTCCGGAACGATCCACTGTTTCATCTGCAAGACGCACTAAATCAGCCACTTGCAGCAAGCCCTCAGCCTGCTCTCGGAGCCGACAAAACTCAAATGTGTCGATCACAAATGCACTCATGGCGAAAGCAGAATCCGGAAAACCTGCGATAATAACAGCCTTTCCCTTTATCCGTCAAAGTGTTAGCGCATTTTGCACGATCACTGTTGCGCAATCCTCGTTTCTGCACACAACTCCATGAACAACGCACTCCACACGGCTCCTGCGCCGAGTCTGATTCTGGCATCCAGCTCGGCCTATCGGAAAGAATTGTTGTCACGCTTACAACTACCTTTCAGCACTGTCAGCCCAGACATTGACGAAACACCAACGACAGGAGAAACCCCGGAACAAACTGCGTTGCGACTGGCGCGCCAGAAAAGTGAGGCCATTGCTCGCACTCATCCGGACGCCCTGATCATCGGCTCGGACCAGGTCGCCACACTCGACGGCGAACAAATCGGCAAACCCGGCAACCACGAAAATGCCCTTCGGCAATTACTCAAGATGCGCGGCCGCCGCGTCGTTTTTCATACAGCACTGTGTTTATTGGATAATCGCGCCACCACAACAGCACCGCTACAGCTGGAAAACATCCAGACCTTCGTCAGCTTTCGCCACCTGAGCGAGGCCGAACTGGACGCCTATCTGCGCATCGAACAACCCTATGACTGCGCCGGTAGCGCCAAAAATGAAGGATTGGGCATTGCCATTCTGGAAAAGATTGAAAGCACCGACCCCACCGCCTTGACCGGATTGCCGATGATTGCACTGACCGCCATGCTGCGTCGCGTCGGCGTCACATTTTTCGGTATCGGCAACTGAGCGCAGCAATCAAGAATCAAGACTGGCGACGTGGATAACCCTCTGCGGTGATGCGCTTCCACACCTTGGTTTTTTCTTCTTCGCTCATGAACACCCAGTGCGCCACCTCCGATACGGTGCGGCCACAGCCGCGACAGATGTCATCAAAGGTCGTCGAGCAGACCGCAACGCAAGGAGTATCAGGACGAACCGGGGGAATTTGGGACATAAATATCTTTACAAGGAAGAAGCAGCAACTGGCTGACATCTTACCAAGAAGCGCCGACATGCACAGACGGACAAAAAAAAGCCCGCGAACCTGAGGTTGCGGGCTAAATCCAATCTCTTAAGGAGGAAAATTGGAGGAGACAGGTGCAACTATAGCGATCCCCCACCTACTCGTCTGCTTTATTGTTTTGATAGCAGACATTCACAAAATATATAACTCGATCTTAAACTGCCGTACGCATCACACTACCCGCGTACAAAGCCGCCACCATATCCGATTGCGTCACCATCCCCACCAGTTTATCGTTTTCATCCACCACCGGCACCTGATGCACGCCGCCATCGGCCATCAACGACACCAGTTGCACAATCGGCAGTTGCGCCGCTGCGGTTTTCACATGGCGCGTCATGACTTGCCCCACCACTTCGGCCTTGTCAGAGTGGGTATACTGGGTACGTCGCAGCAAAGCACGTAATCGATTACCCAGACTGCCATACTCCTGAGACTCCGCATAGCGCAGAAAATCCGTCTTGGTGACGATACCAATAACACGGCGTGCCCGATCAATGACCGGCAAGACCTGCACACGATTACCGCGCAACAGTGACCAGGCCACAGCCAAATCAGTCGCAAACTCGACCGTCACCACGTCGCCGGACATGATGTCGGCACAAACGGTTTCGCCGAAACGGCGATGATAGGCCTCCATCTCCGTCTGCCGCAGAATTTCCTCAAGATCGTCACGACTGATATCGAGCACCTGGTTGTAGCGCTGCAGCACGACATCCAGATCGGCGTGTGAGAATCCGGTGCGCTGAGTCGGCGCCACCTCTTGCAGCGTCTCACCTGACTCGGCATGACTGCGATGATCTATCGGCACATGTGGATAGCGACGCTTGCTGGCATTATTGAAAAACAAGGCCATCAAGAGCAGCACGAAGGAGTTCAACAGCACCGGCGTCAAGACAAAACCGTAGCCCAGATGTTGTACGGCAGGCCCACCCAGTACGGCCGTCAATGCCACCGCGCCACTGGGCGGATGAATACAGCGCAACAGGAACATGGCGGCAATCGTCAGTGCAATCGCCAGCGCCGCCGCCAATACCGGCTCGCCGACCAGCTTGGCACAACTAACACCAATCAGCGCGGCGCACAGGTTACCGCCAATAATCGACCATGGCTGCGCCAACGGACTTGCCGGTACCGCAAACAACAACACCGCTGATGCGCCCATCGGTGCAATCAGCCAGAACGCCGCCACATCACGCGGCAGCAAGGCATGGCTAAGCAAACCGGTCAGCAATATGCCGAATAAAGCGCCACTGCAAGCACGCATGCGCTCGAAACGATCCACCGTCGATCGTTGTGGCACAAATCCGCGCAGCCATTGCAGGATAGAATCTCGCATACAGAACTCACCGAAGAAAGAACGAAAGCCCGCAATTACATCACGATATGATGTAATTTGCTGAAGTCTTTCTCTCGGCGCGATATTGCACATGCTCCCTTTCTCGACCACTGTACCGTCAATGAAACCAACTACCAGCCTGCAAAAAGACGACTTCGAAGCGCTCTCGGAATTTCGTTATCAGTTACGCCGTTTCATTCGCTTCAGCGAAGACGCCGCGCAAAGCGAAGGACTGACGCCGCTGCAATATCTGTTGATGCTGCACATCAAGGGCTTTCCCGGCCGTGAATGGGCAAGCATCAGCGAACTGGCCGAGCGTCTGCAGGCCCAGCATCATGGCGTGGTGGCATTGGTGACCCGGTGCGAAAAAGCCGGATTGGTGACCCGCACGCAAGACGACAAGGACAAACGTCAGGTGCAGGTCCGACTGACGGCCAGCGGCGAACAATATCTGCACCGGCTGGCGCAATTGCATCGCAACGAACTCAACTCACTGTCCGGCGTGTTTCAGGTGTCGCACATCTCGGCGTTCAATGATCGTGACTAAGAACTCCTAACAAAATGCCGCTTACAGCGTTCCCCCTGCCATAAACCGTACTGTCTGCGTCAATACGCCTTGCCATTGGCGTTTTGTTAGGTGTCCCAAGAGCGTTTTTCCCAACTTGGGCGACTCAAAAACCGAGTATTTTTTCCCGCACTGACTCTTCCTCCGCATGCGCCAGGCTAGCGCGCGCCAGATCACTGAGGGACACAACGCCAACCAGACGCATCTGTTTACCATCAGCGACGACAGGAAGACGACCGACCTGCAAGCGCGCCATCAAGCCCGCGCTTGCTCTGGCATCCATTTGTGGCAACAGATAGTGGCTAGGCAGCGACGCATCGTATTCCAGCAAGTCACGGCAACGCATCTCCGGCTCACTTTGCTCCAGACTGACAAGGGCCAACATCCCTAACAATCTGCCATTTTCGATCACCGGATAATAGCGATGCGGCGCTACCGACTGATGGCAATACGCCAACGCCTGGGCCGCACTCAGTCCGGCCTCAAGCGCCTGCGGTTTAGACGTCATCAGGTCTTCCACGTGCTGCCGCTCAAGCGGATCGACACCATATTCCCGATGCACATGCAAACCTCTGCGCGCAATTTTCTCCGTCATGATGGAGCGCTTCATCAGCAGCACGTTGACGCCATAAGCCACCGCAGTGGTCATCATCAGGGGCAACAAGGCCTCACTGGCATGGGTCAGGCCGAAAGCAAACATGATCGCCGTCAATGGTGCACCCAACACGCTCCCTAGCACACCGGCCATACATACAAGCGCCCATAGCCCGGGGCCGGCATGTGGCAACCAGGGCGACAAGCTCAGCCCCAAACCGGCGCCAATCATCAGCAGTGGCGCAAGCACTCCGCCCGAGGTACCGGAACCCAAGGCAAACAGCCAGATGACTGCCTTCACCAACAGCAACAGCAAGGCCGCAGAAATCGCCAAATGGTTATGCAATAAATCAGCGATCACGTCGTATCCCACTCCCAGAGCGCGCGGTTGCAAATAACCGCCAATACCCACCACCACGCCGCCCAGCGCCGGCCACCACATCCAATGCAGCGGCAGATGATGAAACCAGTCCTCAACCCGGTACAAGGCCAAGGTCAGTGTGGCCGCCAACAAACCGCTGGCCAAGCCGGCTGCAAGACAATCAAACAGAACCATAGTGCCCGGCGTGGCAAGCTGCATCGGAAACAACGGCCCGGCATCAAACCCCAATGGCCGCAAAAAACCAGCGGCAGCACATGCCAGCGTGACCGGTATCAGGCTGCGCGGCTTCAGTTCAAACAACAGTAACTCCACCGCCAGCAACACCGCTGCAACCGGCGTGCCAAAGATGGCAGTCATGCCGGCACACGCGCCACTGACCAGCAGCGCCTTACGCTCTGCCGCGGTCAAATGCAGACATTGCGCCAGCAAGGAACCAATCGATCCACCCGTCATGATGATGGGACCTTCTGCACCAAAAGGGCCGCCGCTACCGATGACAATGCCGGAAGATAGCGGTTTGAGAACGGCAACCCGGACCGACATACGACTCTTGCCGAACAAGATCGCCTCGATCGCCTCAGGGATACCATGACCACGGATTTTCTCGCTGCCGTAGCGCGCCATGAGGCCCACGATCAGGCCGCCCAGAATCGGCAACCCGATCGCCAGCCAGCCCAGCTTATGCGTTGCAGGCGAGCTTGACGCAAACGAGATCACCTGGAAATAAAAAAGATTGGTAAAGAAAGCGATCAGCTTCAACAGTACCCAGGCAGCACCGGTACTGGCCGCCCCAACAATTAAAGCAATCGCAGAAATGAGTAGCAGACGGCTATTGACGGTGTAGTCACGCTTGTATTTCATCACAATCTCGGCAAGGCGCTCTTTCTGTTGCCACAACAGGCATTCGGCAACAGAAAGAACGGCGGTTCACAAATAACAGGAACAAATAAATATATCATATTGTGATATATTTATTTCCGATACATTGAGAAATTACTTCAACCAGTTTGCTGCGGCTTGCTGCAGATCACCACGTTTGTCCATCAGGTCCCAGATGAATTGCATCACACGCAAGTAGTCATCGTCACTGGCGGGCAACATGAAGCCCAGATAGTTTTTCGGCGTAAGTGGTGCATCGATGAATTTGGCTGTCAGGCGCGCATCATTGCGCGCGTAATACAGCGCCTCATAAGTCTCGGTAATCATCACGTCACCTTGCCCGCTTACGATGAGCCCGGGAATTTCAGCATTTTTGTCATGCGTGATGATTTGCGCTTTGCTCAGATTGTTCAAGACAAAGGTTTCGTTGGTGCCACCTGGATTCTTGATGACGCGAACACCTGGCGCATTCAGATCGGCCAAAGATTGATACTTGGCCTGATCAGCCGTTCTCACCAGCGCAACTTTTCCGAACGGTGCATAGCCAGGAAGCATGGCAACCTTACGCAGTCTGGTGGCATTACGTGTAATACCGCCAACGGCAACATCAAACTTGTCGGTCTGCAGATCGGCAAGCAGATTCGGCCAGGAAGTCGGCACATATTCGATGCTGACACCGAGTTCCTTTGCCATCTTTTCAATCACCTCAATATCGTGCCCTTCGTAACCACCGGCAGCGGTCTTGATGGCGAATGGACGATAGTCACCGGGTGTACCCACACGCAGAGTCTTGGTCTCCATGATGTGATCAAGGACGGGACCAGCAACTGCCGATGACAGGGCCAATACAAAGGCTGCTAGAGCGCAAAGCCATAGACGAAGCAAACGCATAAATTTCTCTCCATGTTGAAAAATAATAGTAAGACAGCCCACCACAGGCGTGACGCAATTTCAGCAACTTCCATGCCACTTACCGTCCATTAGGCTTCCATTGCGCTCTTCCATCCAATTGCATGCGCAATACAGTTAGTTAAAACAATATGAATGCTAGAAACACGCACAAAATATATTTTTACGCACAATATTTGTGCCCCCCCATGCGCCACATCACAAAAACCACGCAAGAATGATCCAAATTCGTGCATTTCATATGTAAATATTGCGCAGTACACGCATTAATTTAATAAAAATGCTTGAGTTTTACCCATTGGCACATTGCTTGCATTAGTAAACACAAGCAATGCAGAGCGCTTGAATTGGCATCACTGCATTTACGTTAATACCACTTGTTTTGACAGACTTTAAAGTAATCTTCCTATGACTTTTTTGATCGATGAATATGACCGTACGATCCTGGATCTGCTACGGGACAACGGACGCCTGAACAATCAGGATTTGGCCGATCTGGTGGGCTTGTCAGCATCGCAGTGTTCACGCCGCCGCATTGCGCTGGAAAAAGCAGGGCTGATTCTCGGTTATCACGCACATCTATCGCCGCTGGCAGAGGGCACACCGATGATGGGAATGGTTGAAGTTCGCCTGATCAATCACAGCCGTCAGGCAGTAGATCTGTTCAGTCAGTTTGTCCGTCAGGCACCCGCCATTCGTGACGTATTCAAACTAACCGGCGACTTTGATTATCTAATCAAGTTCGCCGTGTCCAATCTTGCCCAGATGAGCCAGTTAGTCACTGAACTAGCTTCCTTGCAAGGCAGTGTCAGCCATCTGCACACCTCGGTCGTGCTTGAGCGTGTCAAGGAAAATGGCATTGTCTTTACGGAGGCTGGCCAGGTTATATGACCGCGCCTGTCAACTGACTTTCTGACTCTGTAGTTTCGTCCTGTCTCTCGATGACATTGCTGCATCGGCCTTGAGACCGGCAAATTGACATCTGTTTTTCTTTTCTTATTTCCAACTGATCCATCATCATGACCGCATCTGAATCCGTAACTCCAGCCGATACGGCACCACATAGCCTGCTGGAAGACTTGCTCGCCTTAGTACTAGGCACCAGCGTCATTGCATTTGGCGTTACCCTGCTGCAGCAATCGCACGCCATCACCGGCGGCACCTCGGGGCTGGCATTTTTGTTACATTATTTGACTGGCATGCGTTTTGGCGTGGCTTTCTTTATGTTGAATCTGCCGTTTTACTATCTCGGGTTCAAACGCATGGGATCGGGCTTCGTGGTCAAAACTTTTAGCGCAGTGGCTTTACTATCGGTACTTGTTGAGTTTTATCCACATGTGATCAAGATCAGCTATATCAACCCAATGTATGCCGCATTATTTGGCAATATTCTGATGGGCCTGGGCTTCATCGTCTTGTTCCGGCATCGTGCCAGCCTCGGAGGAATCAATATCCTTGCACTATATTTACAAGCACATCATGGATTGCGTGCAGGCAAATTTCAAATGGGCGTCGATGTGCTGATCGTGCTGGTATCGCTGGTGGTAGTGCCATTGTCGGCAGTGCTAGCGTCGATTGCCGGTGCAGTGCTGCTCAATCTGATTATCGCCATGAATCATCGGCCCGGGCGTTACCTTTCTTGATGTATCCGGCTTTTTGGGTGTTAGTGTCCTGACACCGGTTTTTGTCAAATTTTGGAGATTTTTATGTTTCAACACGTAGAAGCCTATGCTGGCGACCCTATTCTGTCACTCATGGAGCAGTTCAAAACTGACCCGCGTGAAGGCAAGATCAATCTGAGCATTGGCCTGTATTACGACGCCAATGGCATCATCCCTCAATTCCAGTCGATTCAAATGGCACAAGACCGACTGGCGGCACGTCCGCAGGCAGCCAGTCTTTACTTGCCGATGGAAGGCTTACAGGCCTATCGCACGGCAGTTCAGGAACTGCTGTTCGGTGCTGACAGCGCACCGCTAAAGGAAGGTCAGATTGCGACCATCCAGACCTTAGGCGGCTCTGGCGCACTCAAGATTGGCGCCGACTTTCTGAAGCGTTATTTCCCCCATGCAGAGGTCTGGGTGAGCGATCCGACCTGGGACAACCATGTCGCCATCTTCGAAGGTGCTGGTTTCACCACCCATACCTATCCCTATTTCGACGCAGCTACACGCGGTGTCGACTTCGCTGGCATGCTGGCGAGCTTTGAAAAATTGCCGAAGGACAGCGTCGTGCTGCTGCATCCTTGTTGCCATAATCCAACCGGTTCAGATCTAACGCCATCACAATGGGATCAGCTCATCGAGGTCATCAAGACGCGTGCTCTGATTGCCTTCCTGGATATTGCCTACCAGGGTTTCGGTACAGGCATGGTAGAAGACGCTTATGCCATTCGCGCACTCGCGGCAGCTGGTCAAACATTTCTTTTAAGCAATTCGTTTTCCAAGATTTTCTCGCTTTATGGCGAGCGCGTTGGTGGCTTGTCTGTTGTTTGCGAAAATGCGAATGCAGCGGCACGCGTACTTGGTCAGCTCAAGGCTACGGTACGCCGAAACTACTCCAGTCCACCGACCAATGGCGCCGAGCTGGTCAATATCGTTCTCCATGACGAGAGCTTGCGCACCAACTGGCTGCATGAAGTGGAGACAATGCGTACCCGTATCATCGCTATGCGTGAAACCCTGGTCGGCGCCCTCAAGAATGCTTTGCCGGGACGTGATTTCGATTACCTGCTGCAACAGCGCGGCATGTTCAGCTATACCGGCCTGAGCGCAGCGCAGGTGGACCGTTTGCGGGAAGAGTTCGGCATCTATCTGGTACGCAGCGGGCGTATTTGCGTCGCCGGTCTGAACCAGCACAATGTCACACGCGTAGCAGAGGGTTTTGCAGCTGTACTGGCTGACTGAAACGGGCAAACTGCGATCAGTGCGTTGACGGTGGGGATGTTGAAGTCCGAGTACGACGTCGGGAATAAGTATCGCCTCTTTTTTACGCACCCAGTAGAAAAATCCTCCCCCACAGCAGGCTTTCCTGAGACACGGCATAATGCCCAACACCAACCTCAATCCAAAAACAGACCGTGCTCAGGCCGCTGTCTTACCCCTGCAGCAAGCCCAGCCGCCGCCAACCAGCCTCCATGTCCGAATCACACCAATCTAAACGCCCGCTCGTCATCGCCGCCGTCATGGCCTCGATGGCAATGGTCGCACTCGAAGCCACCATCGTCGCCACCGCCATGCCGCAAATCGTCACGCAACTCGGCGGACTGCATCTCTATAGCTGGGTCTTTGCTTCCTTTCTGCTCACCCAGACTGCAATGACGGTGGTGTTCGGCAAACTGTCCGACCTCTACGGCCGCAAACCGGTGATGCTGGTCGGCATTGCCGTCTTCCTGATCGGCTCGGTACTGGCCGGCTTCGCCTGGTCGATGCCAGCCATGATCGTGTTCCGCCTGATCCAGGGCGTCGGTGCAGGCGCCATGCAACCGGTTGCCATGACCATCGTTGCCGATCTCTATCCGCCCCGCGAACGCGGCAAGGTGCAAGGCTATCTGGCCAGCGTCTGGGCGATTTCGGCAGTGCTGGGACCGATGGTCGGCAGCCTGATCATTCACGATATGTCGTGGTCCTGGATTTTCTGGATGAATGTACCGATCGGCTTGGCTGCCGCAGTCGGCTTCACCCTGTTTCTGCGCGAAGGCGACAGACATGACAAGCCTGCGCTCGACATTCCCGGCGCCGTGCTGTTTACCGCCGCGATTGGCTCACTAATGATGGCGCTGACCGATGTCGGCGCCTCCAATACGCAGCACGCCCTGATTGAGTTCGCCGTTTTCTGCGCCTGTACCATCTTGTTCGTCTGGCAGGAACGGCGCGCCGTGGACCCCATGCTGTCATTCAGCATCTGGGGCCATCGCCCGATTGCTGCAGCCAACTGTGCGACCGTCTTTGTCGGCATGGCCATGATGGGCTTGACTACCTTCCTGCCGATGTATGTGCAAGGCGTCTTGCATCGCACCCCGGTGGTCGCCGGTCTGGCGCTGACCATGATGATGGTCGGCTGGCCGCTGGGTGCCACGCTGTCGGCCAAGTCACTGCACCGCTTCGGACTGCGTCAGTTGCTGTGGTCCGGCAGTTGCATCATCCCGCTGGGCGCACTGTGCTTTGTGCTGCTCACACCCGAGAGCACCCCGCTGCTGGCTGGCCTGGGTTCGCTGATCATGGGGCTGGGCATGGGTATCGCCAGCATCAGCGCCATGGTGCTAATCCAGGAAATCGTCGAACCTGCCCAGCGCGGCAGTGCGACAGCATCCAACCTGTTTGCACGTAATTTGGGTAATACACTGGGTGCCACGCTGTTCGGTGCGGTGCTCAACTATGGACTGGCGCATGGCTCAGGCGCCGTCACCGTGACCGCCGACCAGATCAAGCAACTGCTCGATGCGCAGGTCAGTGCCGGCATGCAGAACATGCTGGTGCGACTGGCCCTGCATGATTCGCTGCACGTCACTTTTGTGACCATGTTTCTGATTACGGTTGCGATTTTGCTGGCCGCGCTGATGGTGCCGATGGTGTCGCTCAAGCCGACCGTCAAGGTGTCCACGCACGAAGCAATCTGATCGGACCAATCCAGATCAGCGAGACAACCGTAGTTGGCGGGTCAAATCTGCTGTCCATTTTTTCAAATAGATTGACCTGCCATCCAGCAAAAAAAATCTTCAATCGCAACCAAACCAGGCAGGCTCATGGCGAGGACGACGTCCATCGTTTTGCCATATGACAAAAAACCTATCAAACCCAGAAGCCACCGCGCCGCTGCGCGAACTGCCAGCCTTGCGCGCTCAGGCGCAGATGATCTTCGAAGGTGCCTGGCGCCGGCGCCTTGGAGACGACATCGACACCCTGCGCGCCGTCACTGCGCGGTCCTGACAGCAACACGATGCGCGAGCGCGCCCTGACATTTTCCGCATCCACGACATCAATCACAATGTCGCTGCATAGATGAAAGGTGCGTACATCCGCAGGACGGCTCTGAAACGCGGCCAGAATCACAGCCCGGCCACGCAAGGCCGATGTTGGCGCAGAGGGACGATACAACACCGCATCCTCGGTAAACAAGGTGATAAGGGCATCGAAATGACGCTCATCGTTCAGATACGCGTAACGGTGAATCAGGCGTTGGCATTCCCGTTCGATCAACAGCTGTTGCAAGGTATCGACAGACATGGCGTCAAAGCTGCGTTGAGCAATGCGATGCCGTGGCAACTGGCTCCTGCGCCAGGCCCAGCCATTGATGCATGGCGGCATCATCTTGCAGCAAGGCGCTGCTGCTGCCGTCGTGCACAATGCGGCCACGCTCCATGATCACCACGCGGTCAGTGACCTCTAGCGCCATGTGTGCATGTTGTTCCACCAGAATCAGCGTCAGTCCGCTTTGCTTGAGCTTCTTGACGGCATCGAGCAGGATATCCATCATCACCGGCGACAAGCCTTCCAGCGGCTCATCGAGCAACAGCAATTGCGGATTGCCGACCAGCGCGCGTCCCATTGACAGCATCTGCTGTTCGCCCCCCGACAACTGGTTGCCATAGTTGTTGCGGCGCTCCTGCAGACGCGGAAACAAGGCATACACGGCAGCAATGGTCCACGGCCCCGGACGGCAGGCCACACGCATATTTTGCTCCACCGTCAGCGAAGAAAAAATCTCGCGTTCCTGCGGTACATAGCCTAGCCCCAGACGATTGCGCTGGTGGCTGGGCAAGGTCGTCATTGGTACGGCGTCAAAGGCAATGCTGCCTTGACTGACCGTGGTCAAGCCCATCAAGCTCGCCAGCAAGGTCGACTTGCCCACGCCGTTACGGCCTAACAGGCTCAGCGCCTGACCGCGCGGAATCTGCAAGGACAAGTCGTCGATCACAACGGCATCGCGATAGCCGGCACGCAAGTTATCGATAGTGAGCAGATCAGTCATGGCGGCGTCCCAAATACACATTGCGCACGCGCTCGTCGGCGCGGATATCGTCAGGCTTGCCTTCAACCAGCACCGCGCCTTCGACCAGCACGGTGATTTTTTTAGCAAAACGAAATACCAGGTTCATGTCATGTTCGATAAACAAAATGGCAATGTCGGCCGGCAAGCGTTCCAGCAAATCCAGAATCATGCCGCTCTCGCCGTTGGGAATACCGGCCGCCGGTTCGTCAAGCAGCAGCACTTGCGGTTTCAAGGCCAGCGCGATGGCGATCTCAAGCATGCGCCGCTGGCCGTAAGCCAGTGCATTGACGCGGCGCGCGGCCAGCGTCAGCAAACCCAGTTGCTCCAGCAAGGCAGCCGCCTGCTCGACCACCTCAGCATGCGCAGCCGGTCGGCCCCACAGTTTCCACGCCAACCCCAGACGCTGACTGAGCGCTATGGCAATGTTCTCGGCCACAGTCAGATCGGCAAATAAGGTATTGATCTGAAAAGTACGCGCCAACCCGGCAGCGACACGCTTTTGCGCACTGGCACTGGTCACCTCGCGACCACCCAGATAGATACTGCCGGCGCTCGGCTCGGTCACGCCGGTGACTAGATTGACGAAGGTGGTTTTACCAGCACCGTTGGGACCAATCAAGGCGTGACGGGCACCGCGTTCGATGCACAGATCGACGTTACGCGTCACTTCGATGGCGCCGTAGCGCTTGCACAGCCCTCGCGTTTCCAACATGACCACGGCTGTGGTTGCGACGGCAGCAGCGTCGACCATTGGCGAAGCGAGCGTCATTTATTTTCCTTCACAGGCGTAGTCAGTCGCAAAACCAGCCGCTGCCGCAATTGTTGCGCCAGCGCCAGCAGACCTCCCGGCGCAAAACGCACCAGTAAAATCAGGGCAATGCCGACAAAAAACATCCAATGGAATGGATCAATCGCCGCCGCTCGATCAAGCAGCAGCATATACAAGGGTATGCCGATGAACGCGCCATACAGACGCCCCACGCCACCAATGATCAGCATGATCAGGATATTGCCGGACAACTGAAAGCTCAGCAGGTCAAGGCCGACGGTGCGGGTAATTTCCGCGCTGAGTGCACCGGCGATGCCGGCAATCGCCGCCGACAAGGTGTAAGCCAGTATCAGCTTGGCATGCACTGGCGTACCGACCAGCAACATGCGCTTGGAGTTTTCGCGGATGCCGCGGATGGCCAGACCGAACGGTGAATTAACGATGACACGCATGGCGATGAAGACCACGAACAAGACCGCCAACGCATACAGATAGGCCGTCTTCCCATACAGGTCGAAAGCGAATGTGCCCAGCAAGGGCGAGGTTTCGATGCCCGACAAGCCATCCGCGCCGCCGGTGACATCGCGCCAGGTATTGGCTACCTCATGCAGCACCACCGTGGTCACCATGGTCAACATCAGCAGCGCCAGGCCGCTGGTGCGCAATAACAACCAGCCCGACAACAGACCGATCACGCCCGCCGCCAGCGCCGCCACCAAGAGGCCGCTCAGCGGTTCGGCCGACACATGCAAAGAATAATAACCAGCCGCATAGGCACCGACACCGAAAAACGCGGCATGACCAAGGGTATTAATACCAGCGAAGCCCAGCGCTAGGTCGAGCGAAATACCGAAGATCACCATGATCAGGATTTGCGCGCCAAGCGACATATAGGTATCGAACATAAAAAAAGCGCCGAGTGCGACCAGCCAGGGCAAGGCATCGGCCAGACGCAAGCGATAGCTCGGCAACGCCTCGGCAGGCAGCACATTGCGGATGATGGATTTCATGACATTTTCTTTCCGTAAAGACCCTGGGGACGCAACAGCAACAACACCAACGTCGCCAGATAAATCACCAGACCACCTGCGCCCGGCACAAAATAACGGCCCAGCGTGTCGATCATGCCCAGCGTCAGGGCGGCAATCAAGGTACCTTTGATACTACCCAGGCCACCCACCGACACCACAATGAGCACCAGCACCAGATAGTTGAGTGCGTAATACGGCTCCAGCGGAAACATGTCGGCACCAAGCGCGCCACCCAATCCGGCAAAGCCGCAACCGATGGCAAAAGTAATCCCGAAAAAAGCTTTGACGTTCATGCCGATACAAGCAGCCATCCGGACATTGTCGACCGCAGCACGTAATTTGGCGCCGACTTGGGTGCGCTCCAGCACATACCAGATACCGGCCGCACAGACACAACTGACGGCGATCAGGAACAGGCGATACACCGGCAGACTGATCGCGCCAAGCTGATACGTACCATGCAGTGCCGCCGGCACCGGAATGTTTTGCACTGTCGAACCGAACATGGCATTGGCGGTAGCGATCATGACAAAGGTCAGGCCGATGGTCATGAGCACCTGTCCCAGCTCGCTCTGCGCATAAATCCAGGCATACACGGTGCGCTCAAGCAGCGCACCCAGCAGCATGGTTCCCAGCACCGCCAGCGGCACGGCAGCAGCAAATGGCAGATGTGCCTGCGTCATCAGCATGAAGGCCAGATAGCCGCCGATCATGGCGAAGCCGCAATGCGCCAGATTAACCACGCGCATGACGCCCATGGTGATTGACATGCCAATCGAAATCAAAAACAGGACCATGCCGAAGGCAAGCCCGTCGAACAACAGCGAAATACAAGAAACGACGAAACGAGAAAACATGACTTTCCTAAGTTAGCGCGCCGACGAAGCCGGCCAGAGACGATGCGGCACGAAAACATGGCCATCCATCAACAGACGTGCCGTACGCAACAGACCTGAACTGACAAAGCGCATTTGTCCGTCCTGCATCTTGGTACGCAAGGCAACCGTAAATTCACCGCTAGGATGTTCCACCGACAGTGTCAGATCGTTTTCCTGAGCCTCACCGACGGCTGCCGTCGGCAGCGCCAGCGCGGTCGCAACAGAACCAGGCAACAGGCAGGCGCTAGCAACACTGACCGCACCCAGCACGCCGATGGCGCTATGGCAACGATGTGGAATAAAGGTACGCGTGGCGACATAACCACCCGCCGCCGCCGGTGCAATGAGCGTCATTTTCGGCACCGGCTTGTTGCGTACATCGCCCAGCCCCATGGCGGCACCGGCCAGCAGACGTACCGCTTCCAGGCGTACTTTGAAAGCAACGTCGGCATCGAGCTCCTTAGGCGTCTCATGACCGCTCTTACCAAACGATTCGGCCAGCATTACGACGACCGGCATGCCGTTGTCGATGCAGGTCGCGGCGATACCATTGAAGACGTCATGCGTGCGTCCGGTCGGCAGCAAGCTGCCGCAAGCAGAACCGGCCGTATCGCGAAAGGCGATTTCGATCGGCGCTGCCGTGCCCGGCACGCCGGCAATTCTGGCGTTGCCATCGTAGGCCACACCAGCGTGCGGCGTTTGTACCGTGGCACTGGCGAGATTGCCGCTGTTGACCATGTGGATGACCACCTTGGTCTGTGCGCCTTGCACCGGCACTAGACCACGTTCAATCGCAAACGGACCGACACCGGCCAGCATATTGCCGCAATTGGGAGAAAAATCGACGATAGGCTGGTCCACCGCGACCTGAGCAAACAAAAAATCGACATCAACGCCCGGCAGCGCTGATGGCGACACGATGGCGACTTTACTGGTGAGCGTATCGCTGCCGCCGAGACCGTCAATTTGACGTGCATCGGGCGACCCCATCACGGCCAGCAAGACTTGATCGCGTACCGCAGGATCCTGCGGCAGATCCTGCGCCAGAAAAAAAGGACCCCGCGAAGTACCGCCGCGCATGAAGGCGCAGGGTATCGCACGCTGAGATGTGGACATCGTCGGTGCTCCTGATAATTAGGCCGATTCAGGCACGCGGCGGGTTTTGAGGAATTGCTCCAAGGTTTCGCCGCGCATGGAAGCATAAACAGCCAGGTTGGAGATCTTCACTACGCGGGCGAATTTTTCCAGTACGAAAAAACTCACGCCGTACTGAATCAGCCCCAACCAATTCTGCTCCTGCACCAGTTGCCGCTCCTGCGTTGTGAGTTGCAAGGCATCGCAGGCAGCGTTCAGATCGCTGCTGACCAGCGCACGAAACTCCGGCTCACGATGGCGCCAGAAAAAACGGTTGAGCCGCAAGGTTTTAACGCTTTGCCGGACATCAAAGACATAGGTACCTGCGATGTCTTCAATACCTTCCAGTTGTGGATTCATGCCGCTATTCTCCTCAGGCGTTTTCGTAAATAGCCACCGCCATGGCCGTGGTCGTGGCCAGATAGACGTTTTGGTGCAGGCATTTAATTTTTTCATTGAGCGCGCCACGCATGGCCAGCCACATGATCACTTCAGCGCTTTCGGCACCGCCCAGACGGACGAAATCAACATGCTTGAGCCGAGTCAGGCTGAGCGGATCTTCCACTATCAGACGCAGAAATTCATCGTCCCATTCCGGATTATTGAAACCGGTGCGTTCACCATGAATCTGATGCGACAAGCCGCCGGTGCCGACCACCGCCACTTTCAGATCCTGCGGAAAAGACTCAATGGCGCGCCGTACCGCCTGGCCCAGTTTGTAGCAGCGTGCTGCAGTCGGCAGCGGATATTGCAAGACATTGATTTCGATCGGCACGATTGCGCCGGGCCACTCCGGCTCATGCGGCCACATCAGTCCCAGCGGCGAGTTGCAGCCGTGATCGAGCGCCCGGTCCTGAAACAGGGTCATATCAAACTCGTCGTTGACCAGGCACTCGGCCATATGCGCAGCCAGTTCAGGATGCCCCTTGATGTCAGGCAAGGGCCGCTTGCCGGCACCCTCGTCGGCCATTTCAAAACTCGGCGAAACGCCTAGTGCGAAGGTCGGATAACAATCAAAGAAAAAACTGTTGGCATGGTCGTTGTAAAACATCACCAGCACATCCGGTGCCTGTTCGCGCAACCATTGCGCCACCGGCTCATAGCCTTTGAACAAGGGCGCCCAGGCCGGATCATCCTGGCGCTTGCGATCATACGCCAGCCCGATTGTCGGCACGTGCGAGGTGCCGATTCCTCCTACAATTCTAGCCATTACCGTTCCTTATTTCATTACTGCATCGTGACTTACTGCATCGTGACTTACTGCACCTTCACGCCCGGATCACGGATTGCCGGATACGTCTTGAAGGGCTTGTTGACATACACACCATTGACCTTTTCGATACGGCGGATGTAGATATTTTGAATCAGCTCACGTGTTTGTGGATCAACCGTTACCGGGCCACGTGGGCTTTCCCATGCAAAGCCCTTGATCGCCGCCATCGCCTTGTCGCCATCCTGCTTGCCCTTGGTGGCGCGGATCATTTCATAGATCATCTTCATGGCGTCGTAAGAAGCAATTGAAGCGACATTGGGCGTGGTGTCGTTACCATATTTTTTGCGGAAGGCGTTGACAAAAGCAAGGTTGGCCGGTGTCGTGCTGGCCGGCGAATAATGCAGCGCCGTCACAATGCCGGCAGCTGCATCACCATAGGATGGCAATTCGCTTTCTTCAGTTTCGGCAGTGGCCAATAGTTTGATGCCGGCCTTGTCTAAACCGCTATCGACGAAGGACTTGATAAAGGCTACGGATAAGGGACCGATTGGCATGAACATGTAGACGTAATCAGGATTAGCTTCCTTGATCTTCTGCATGTAGGTGGAAAAATCCGCAGTATTGAGCGGAATCTTCAGTTCCCCCACGACCGCGCCCTTTTCAGCAGTAAACGAATTCTTGAACGAAGTCAGCGCATCAGCGCCCGGCGCATAATCGGCCACCGCCAGGAACGCGCGCTTGCCGCCCTGTTCCGCGGTCCACTTGGCCAGCGGTGTAGCAACTTCCCATTGGGTGTAACCAGAACGCAGCAGGTACGGTGATTTACTCAAGATGCCCGATGTGCCAGCGTTGATGATGATGAACGGCACCTTCGATTGCGTGGCGACATCGGCCACCGCCAGCGCAGTTGGTGTGAACTCCAGTCCGGCGACGTATTGGACCTTGTCGCGCACCACCAGCTCCTCGGCCAGTTGTCGGGCACGCGCCGGATTGTTGCCACCCACGTCGCGATAGATCAGCTTGATCGTGTGTTCGCCAGCGTGGCCGTTATTTTGCGCCACAAACAATTCGGCCGCATTCTGGATCTGCTTGCCCCAGTTGCTATAAGGGCCGCTGAAGGCGGCGATGACGCCAATACGGATTTCATCGGCATGGACCGCCGGTGTAACGGACAGCATGACGGCGCCGGCAAATGGCAGCGCCAATTTGAATAATCGTTGCAACATTGTCTAATCTCCTCCTGTGGTCGAATCGAATGCGCGATGATGCCGCTTTGTTATGACCGCATTATCGGGCCCGAACCCTTGCAGCGTTATACATTTCGCCTTCGTTTCCAATCTAATTTACTTATCTGATAATTACTCCAACATTCCAATTAACTTTTCCAACCATCAATATTTAAAATTTAAAATGTTTAAATTCAATTACTTGGCAATTTTTATTCAATGTGAAATATGTAAAAAGGTATCATCAGCATCGTCAACTGACTAATTGCCGCAGTGCGTCAATGATCGACAGACTAGCCTGTCTACGCTACATTGCAGATTCCCTTTTGATTTTTTCCAGCACCCATGAAAACGATATATTTGCTGTGCGGCTTATTGTGTGACGAGGTGATCTGGAAGGCGCAGCTTGCCGCCTTGCATGAACAAGGCCACACAGATGTGCGCATTTTCAGTTTCCAGCAGGACGATTCCATCGGCGGCATGGCCGAGCGTGTGCTCCAAGATGCGCCTGATGCGTTTTTCCTCGCCGGACATTCCATGGGTGGGCGCGTAGCGCTGGAAGTCTATCGCCGTGCGACTCAGCGGGTGCAAAGGCTAGCGCTGCTCGATACTGGTTACGAAGCGGCTGCGCCCGAAGAAGAGGCACGCCGTGCGGTGCTGGTCGAGCGCGCCAACGCAGAAGGCATCGCCGCCATTGCCGAAACCTGGGCCATGCCGATGCTGGCTCCGGCCCACCGGCAAGACGCGCAACTGGTCAACGCCATCCTGGCGATGGTTGCCCGCATGTCGCCAGCGATCTACTCACGCCAGATCAAAGCTCTACTTAACCGCCCCGACGCCACCGAGGTACTCGCCGCCATCCATTGCCCGACATTGATTCTGTGCGGCGCCGAGGATGGCTGGAGTCCGCCGGAACGCCACGCGCGCATGGCAGCTCTGGTGGCTGGCAGCAGCATGATCGAAATACCTGCGTGCGGCCACATGTCCACCATGGAACAAGCAGAAGCCGTCAGCCGCGCCCTGTTAACCTGGGCTTCCTGATCAGGCTGCCGTCAGCGGATAGCGTTGCATCTGCGCCGTCACCTTGCGAATGGCGTTCATCAGCACGACCGCCCCTGGCGACGGATAACTGTCTTCGCGCTGGGTAATGCCGATGATGCGGGAGGTGCGTGGCAATTTGAAGTCCAGCACCTGCAAGGCTTTGGAAGCAATTTCATATTCCAGTTGTTGTGCCGACAAGGCAGTCAGCATGTCGCTGTGCAGCAGCAAGCCACGCAGGATTGCCAGATCGCTGGTTTCGACCACTTCGGACGGTGCCTCCAGGTCCTTACGGCGCATCGACAAATCAAACAAGGCGCGCGCGGGCGTCCCTTTGCTCGACAAAATCCACTGCGCAGACTGCAAATCTTCGATTGTGACCTTGTCCTTCACGGTCAGTGGATGCCCGCGCCGCACAATGACCGACATCTCATCCTCCAGCAACGGCTCGACGTGCAGATCCTTGGCGTATTCCGGCGGGCGCAGCGCGCCCAAGATGAAGTCGAGGTCTCCCGCACGCAAGCGCGCCGCAAGATTGTCGAACGGCCCCTCGATGGTGGAAATGCGCAAAGTCGGATGGGCCGCGACCACAGCCGCGATGGCGCGCGGCAGAATCGAGGTGCGGCTCAACGGCAAAGCGCCGACCACCACGCGTCCTTGCATGCTGCCCTTGAGCGCGGCGATGTCGGCTGCGACATGGCGCAACTCGGCCAGCACCCGTTTGGCGCGAAACAACAGCAACACCCCCGCCTCGGTCAGCAGCATGCCCTTGGGTGTCCGCTGGAACAAGGTTGCACCGATACTCGATTCGAGATCGGCAATCGAGGCACTGACCGCAGGCTGAGTAATACCGAGTGCATTGGCTACGGTAGGCATATGATGCGACTCGGCCAGGCTAATGAAGATCTGCAGTCGACGCTCATTGAACAACATCGCCAGGATCGACGCCTTCATGGCGCTACTGGGTGTTTTCAGTTTGCTATAGATTTCATCGCGCGCCAGCTCGAACTCCTGCGCCGCACGGCGCGCCCGAAACAGCAAGGCATTGCCGAACACCGTGAGCAACATACCGCTGGACTTACGTTCAAAAAGCGACTCGCCAATCACTGCCTCCAGTTCATGCACGGAACGCGTAATAGCCGACTGCGCACGGTACAGCGCTTCGGCCGCACGCGTGACGCTACCCATTTCGGCAACGGCAATGAAAGCCCGTAAATGCCGCAGGCTGACGATGTCTGACATAGGTAATCCGCGATCCTGATGTGTTGAATGCAGCAGTTTTTATTATTTTTCAGGATGAAGGATATGCACTCGTTTGACAAGCGCTTCACGGACAACATCAATGCAGTATCTGCAAACTGACCGGAAATAGAGGTCTTGCTTAGAACGCCTAACAAAATGCCGATGGCAAGGCACGCCGACGAAGGCAGTACGGCGTACGGCAAGAAGACGCAACGCTGCAAGCAGCATCTTGTTAGGCGTTCTTAGTGCCAGTGCAAACGCTGGAAACAAGTGCTGCGCCTATGCATCTCGTCCATTAACCTCAGCGACCGTCACCAGCCTACGTGCCGGCAAGTCCCACAAAATATGCTTCAACGCCGACGGAATCTCAAAAAAACCTATGCGTCTCACGCTGGAAAACAAGTGCTGATACTCTTTGTGGCAAGCAGCGAGCCGATAATTGGGAACACTGGCACACAAGTGATGCACGTGGTGAAACGCCGCGTCAGCAGTGATCCAATTTAGCCAACTCGGGAAAATAAGAAAGCTTGTCCCGTGCAATGTCGCCTCGTCGCGGCTCCAGCCCTCATCCGCGCTAGCGTAAGCGTGCTCGAAATTGTGCTGCACCGAAAAAAGTACGATGCCAAACCCTCCGGCCAGTGATCCGCTCACCAGATAGCAGATAAAAAATAGCCACGGGCCGACCGCCCATGCCATCAGGCCCCAGGCCGTGAGCAACAGTAAATTGTTACTCAGCATAAAGCGATAGTGCGCCATGGATGCACAGCCCTTCAGCGGTGTGTCAAATAGCGATTTATGGTCGCCAGTGCGTGCAAAAAGGCGGCGCACCAGTTGGTAGCTGACGTACAGCCATGTGATACGTGGATTGATCAAGAAATAGAGGCAACCCGCAAGCGGCGACAGCAAAATATTGCGCGTGTAACGATAGCGGCGCCTATCGCCTGTGCTCATGGCGAGGTAATCCGAGACGCAGGCGACATTGAGCGGGCCTCGATACTTCGCCCAGTTGCCATTGGTAGTGTGATGGTAACGATGATTCTCCGCCCAGACCTGCTGCGGCATACCTGCCAGCACCCCCAACAGAAAGCCACCGATACGGTTCAGCGAATTGCTGCGAAACAAGCTGTTATGACCACAGTCATGCATCAGCACGAATCCGCGTAGTAGAAACAGGCTTAGACAAGCGGTCGCTGCCGCAACGAACCAAAGCGACACCTGCGAGGTTTGGTAGATGGCGTACCAGAGCCCAGCGATCGGCACGAAGACCGACAACAATTGCAGTGCACCGCGGCGATTAGTCGGCGTAGTGTAACGATCCACGATCGCACGCTTGGACTCTTGCCATTCGGCTTGGGTGGGCATGATCAGCCTTGATTGTGAGCATGATCACCGTGCCTGATACGATTTCAGGTCAGAACAATCACAGAATACGATGGGAAAATAACGTTCCGCAAAGACCTTGAACAACCGGTCTTGCAAAGTTTCTTTCGGGAATTACGTTTGTTTAATAGGCAATAAATATAATAAAAAATTATTAATTCGGTCAAATAAATAACTAATTGGATTTTAGCATTACCAAGCACTTCAGGTAAAAACATGCGAAATTACTTTTTTAAATTTAATCTGCATCAAATTTTATAATTTCATCAATTTATCTTCTACTGAGGATGTGTTCCGGGGTCTAGTTGCGTCGCGCGACCGGCAGCGGTCGATTGCGAGTTTTCGACGCAATGGTCGGGCCAGTGCAGCTTTGAATGAAGTCATGCGTCAACCGACGAACCAAAGTTGACGCGCGTTCCGGACCGCCTTTAATGCGTTGATGCATCGTCAGCGAAACCAACCCATGCAAAAAAGCCCAATATAAATCGGTTTGCGCCTCACTGTCGCTGGCTTCGTGATTACCAGCCTCCGCCATCAAGCGCACTATTGGCGCATGTAAATCCTCGAAACAAGCAATCGCTTCCGGTGGCGTTTCATTGGTTCCGAAAGGAACACCGCGCAAGTCATGCATCAATTGATACAGTGTTGGGCTCGCGAGCGCGAACTCCCAATAAGCCAGTCCGATGCCCTCGACGGCAGCAGCAGGCGTCACTGCTGCCTCAACAACCTTCACAAGCTCGGCATGAAGACGTTCGAAACCTTGACGCATCAGAGCGAACAGTATTTCATCCTTATTTGCAAAATATTCGTAGATGAGCGCCGGACTGTACTCAATTGTTCCGGCAACCGCACGGATTGTCACAGCGTCCCACCCCTTGTCTGCCGCGATCATTTCTGCGGCGTCGACAATTTGCTTACGAACCGCAGCGCGTTCCCGCTCGCGGCGCTCTTGAATTCCCATTTCCCCTCCAAGTAGTTCGTGCGTAGTGTTTGAAAAACGTAAGCTAGCCGAAGCACCAAGTCCAATGCAGAGCTCACCTGACGTGAGTTCTGGCCGACGCCCCCAGCCCAAAACGGCCCAGGCATGCCGTGTTATTCAAACACCTCCTGTGTGGATTGTATCTGAAGGGTAGTCGCATAGATATCAAATTGATTTCAATTTAACAACTTATAAGAACATTTATTTTATTTAGAACAATTGACTGTTTTCTGAACAGCGTTTAGTATTTGATCAAAGCAAAGCCACTCGGCCTCGCCTAAACCAGGAGAATCAAATGTCAATCGATTTGAAAAAGCTCGGCTATCTTTTCGCCGAAATCATGTCCAGTCACGATCTGTCACGCCTCGACGAGATCAAGGCACCCAATTACGTCAACCACAACCCCTTCGCAGAACCGGGACTGGAGGGTTCAAAGAAAGTCCTTGGGGCCATCATCGCGGGTGTACCCGACCTCAAGGTGACTGCGGAAGACATCTTCGTCTCTGCGGATGGATCCCGCGTGGTCGGCCGTTATCGTTACGAAGGCACCCACACCGGAAACCTCCTCGGTTACTCTGGTACCGGAAAAGCCTTCACCATGCGCTCGATTGACATCTGGCGGGTCGAGGACGGCCGCTTCGTTGAGCATTGGGACGAGCTCAACACTCTCGACGTCTTCATCCAGATCGGCGCCGTACCACCACCGAAACAACCGTCTTAACCCAGCGATTTTCGAAGACCCACAAAGTGATGACGCGACACGTGGGTCCTTGATTGTTTGGCCCGAGAAATTAGCTTGATTTTGTTTGATTTCAAGTTAAGTATTCGTTGTCTTGATCTATTCAATTTATATCAAGAAGCGGTTGAAAAATGAAACAACGAAAGTACTAGTGCATGGTTAGCTACAATCACTGCTTCATTCATTTATCAAATGTGTCTCTATTTAAAGGAAAAAAACATGGCGCAATCCAATATTTTGGCAGTAACTTTCACATTGCCTCTTTCAGTGGATTCTGGTTCTTTTTTTACTTTTGACATGGGCGACCTACTCGAATTGAGCCTATCCGGCAACGCCGTTGGCAGTATCACTTCAAGTCTCATGTTCTTGATCAACAACACTAAAACCTATCAGGATGTCGTCGTATCGAATACATCCGGAACAGTGTCTGTCAATGTTCCTACTGGTAGCACTTATTTCGAATTCAACATTCAAAAATCGACATTGAATGCCAGCAGTTATTTAAGCGTTGCCATGGTAAAAAATTCTTGATCTATTAGTAGTGAATCATCACCACTGTATAGAGGGAAAACTGCAGTTTTCCCTCTAATAATTCTAAAGAAAAGAACACGACACCAACGGATTATGAGTCAAAAGAGCATGTGCGCGACGAGCCGCAAAGTCAGGCTGGGCAAGCCACGCCACGACCGATACCAGTGGCACCAGTAGCCAATCCTATACCTTGAGCTGCTGCATCTCCTTGTGACGCAAAATATTGACTCAGCGGAGTAATTAATTGTACGTGTGGGAAGGGAGTCGCAGTACCGGTGACATCCCCGAGCGTCATAAACAAATTACCAGCGCTGATCAACCCATTGGCTATGGAATTGATGGGGCCGGCTAAAAACGAGTTGATGACATCCCCGGCAGTCAAATTTACCGCTGTAGCATCAGTATTCAACAGATTAAGCGCCGCCGCATTAGCAATAGTCGGGCTCAGACTTTTCCCCTGCGCCGCTGCCTGATCGACTAACGTCTGATTCGTCGCATCAATGTAAGCAGATAATGCATTTTGTGCATTGCCCGAACTACCGCTGCCGCTACTTCCATCACTTGAAGCATCAACCGAACCCGGCGTGAGTTGTATGCCCAAATCAGATAAAACCGCTTTACCAGCCTTGTCAGCAGTGTTTGCTTCAGTGTTACTACCAGACGTTTGCTGACCAGTTGAAGTTCCAGTACTACCGTCACCAGACGAAGTGCAGGGAGACATACAAAAAACATCTGGTTTTTCTTTTGTACTATCCGCGTTATTAATCGCCTCATTCGCCGCCCAGGTCACTCCAGCCGTTGCGTTTTGCCCCAGCGCCCCGGCCGCAGCACCACCGGCTAGTGCCGCAATGGCTGTCGTCACCGCATTAATATTGGCGTTGTTGTAGCTGGTGATCTGTACCGGCGAGCCGGCCGCATTGGTTCCGGTGGTTACCGTCTCCGTCCCATCATAGAGCGCATCCCGCACCACCGGCGCAACTACCGCACTGACCGCCCCGCCAATGGCACCATCTACAGCACCCGACATACCCGGCGTTGTGCAGCACCCGCAACCCCAGACGCAGCTTGGCTTTCCAAAGGATCAACGCCTAGACGCACCTCCACCAGGCAATTTTTGCCCCCGACGCGGTTTTTCCGCCCAATTCAGTTTTTTACCCGATACCGCTTAAAGAACAATGGCGCGCTCACGCACGCCGATGCGATATTCTATCGGTGGCCAGACAGGACAGGAAGAGCAATGCCGCGAGTGCAGCTAAGGAGAGACGCCTACACACTCAGAGTATGTTAAGGTAATACCTATACCTACCAGTAGGAGTTATCCATGACGACCATCGTCCGCCCCGTGGCGATCAAAATTGACCCTGAGGTCAAGGCGCGCATGCAGCGCCTGGCCGAGGCCCGCCATCGCACCCCACACTGGCTCATGCGCGAAGCCATCAACCAATATGTCGAACGTGAGGAGAAGCGCGAAGCGTTCCGGCAAGAAGGCATTCAGGCGTGGAACGACTATCAGGCGACCGGCCTGCACGTGACGCACGAAGAAGCCGACGCCTGGCTTGCCAGGCTCGAAGCCGGCGAGGATGCAGAGCCACCCACATGCCACGTCTGATCTGGACGCCGCAGGCGACCCTGAACGTCGCTCGACTGCGGCACTTTCTCGCGGAGAAGAACCCCGAAGCAGCCAGGCAGGCGGTCAAGGCAATCCGCGCCGGGGTCAATATCCTGGCACAGCAACCGGCGATCGGTCGTCCAGTCGAGGACATGGAACCCGAGTTTCGCGAATGGCTCATCGCCTTTGGCGAGAGCGGCTATGTTGTGCAGTATCACTATGACGCACCAACTGACATGGCAATCATTACCGCAGTGCGCCATCAGCGCGAGGCTGGCTACTAAACTGCGTTCATCCAGCGACGCTGGATCGCCCTACCTCATCTTGACTGGACGATGTGCCACAGGCTTACGGCTATCAGCAACGACAACAGTGCTATTGCCCGTTAAAAATCTTCTCTATTTCTGGTGTTATTAGCGGGGCTTTTTCTCCAACTTTGATTTTCTTCAATCCCACAGTGTATCGATCTTCCATAGAAATTCGATCAAGATAATCGCTATCATCTGCAACAGACTGTCGAATGAATTTTTCAAATTCTTTAGAATTTTCAAACGTTTTATCAAATTCCCCGTACTCTTTCATGTAAAACCCCACGTAAGCATTAGATGCTATAAAAAAACTTGCTAATAACAACGCATCATCCAATTGTGCAGCTCTGAGTTTATTTAAATCAATTCGATTTCTTCTAAACAACCCCTGATAAGTATTTTCAAAAAATCCTAAAAAATCGTTGAAAAAATGAAAATCCCTATCCCCTTCTTCGAACAATTCATCGACTAAATTTTGTGCATAGTTTTCCGACATGAGGACACCTTCATTGATTGATATGCACCTTAAAATTGCCCTTCCCACCTAACGATGCACTGTAATTAATATCAATTGTTTCACCACCTGATTCGGAAAAATTTCTCAATGTAACAGTTGTTCCATCCGTAAGAGTTACCTCTGTGCCATATGGTTTTACTACAGGAGTGCTTCCTCCTTCTGTTAATTTGCTGAAAAGAGTATTTAATTCAGCCTCGCTATTGACGCTTGCTGTTGTACCACTAGTTCCATATGGCGTAGTGGATTGAGCAATGATTTCTGGGATATCAGAGGCCGTTACCGTGGTAGATCCACTATTGTTTACAAATCCAACAATAGTGGAAACCCATTTCACAATCGGAATAAGAGTTTCTGGATAAACACCTACAAGCCCAGGTTCTTGCGGTGGCTTCCATGTTACTGATTTCGAACTCTCGGCGTTATTAATGGCCTCATTCTCCGCCCAGGTCACTCCAGCCGTTGCGTTTTGTCCCAACACCCCAGCAGTGGCACCACCGGCTAGTGCCGCAATGGCTGTCGTCACCGCATTAATATTGGCGTTGTTGTAGCTGGTGATCTGTACCGGCGAGCCGGCCGCATTGGTTCCGGTGGTTACCGTCTCCGTCCCATCATAGAGCGCATCCCGCACCACCGGCGCAACTACCGCACTGACCGCCCCGCCAATGGCACC
>Ga0302155_10000192_pt1 | contig 50799 bp, 46 predicted proteins | sample I_Bog_N3_1_FD_193508 | JGI IMG/M metagenome (GOLD analysis project Ga0302155, IMG submission 193508) | Peat permafrost microbial communities from Stordalen Mire near Abisko, Sweden - I_Bog_N3_1 | ecosystem: Environmental > Terrestrial > Soil > Wetlands > Peat | place: Sweden: Abisko, Stordalen... | reverse complement strand
GTTGACGGCGAAACTCTGGCCGAAATCGAAACCGGCTTCAAGTTCAACGATGCTGTGTTGCGTCACCTGACAGTCAAGATGAAGAAGGCCGAAACTGGTCCTTCGCCTATCTTGAAGGCTGTCCAAAAGGAAGACGCAGCAAAGAGCAATCGCGCTGAAGCACCTGCAGCTTAATTGCTGCACTTAGCTGAATTGACGATAGCAAAGCACCAGAGCGAGTGAATCAATTTCAGTTTGTTGCCAACATTGCCGAGCGTGACGTCATACGTTACACCCCGGCAGGCATCCCGGTAGTGACTGTGAAGTTACAGCACCAGTCGGAGCAGACTGAAGCAGGCATCAAAAGATTGGTCGAGTTTGAAATCACTGCGTTCGCCGCGGGGGAAATTTCAGGCAGATTGAATCAGGCCGGACTCGGCGAGATGTTCAGATTTACTGGTTTCATGGCGCGTCGTAATCGCAACAGCAAAAGTCTCGTGTTTCATATCGTTGATTTTGAATCCTTAGTTTAGAACCACCCAATTTTCATATATCAGGAGCCGCAAAATGGCATTCGGTAAAAAGTTCGATAAAAGCAAATTGAAACAAAAGCGCCAACAGCAAAATCCGCTGTTCAAGCGTAAAAAATTCTGCCGTTTCACCGCTGCACACGTTGAGCAAGTTGACTACAAAGATGTCGACACGCTCAAAGACTTCGTGCAGGAAAATGGCAAGATCATGCCAGCACGTCTGACCGGCACTAAAGCACTTTATCAGCGTCAAGTTGATACCGCGATCAAGCGCGCACGCTACCTCGCGTTGCTGCCATACACCGATCTGCACAACGCGTAATTGACGACGAGATATAGGAGAAAAATATGCAAGTCATTCTGTTGGAAAAAGTCGTTAATCTCGGCAGCCTGGGCGAAGTCGTCCGCGTTAAAGATGGTTACGCACGTAACTTCCTGATCCCACAACGCATGGCGCGTCGCGCTACTGCTACTGCTATCGCTGAGTTTGAAGCCAAGCGTGCAGAGTTGGAAAAGGCCGCTGCTGAAAAGCTGGGCGTAGCGCAAGCACAAGGCGAAAAACTGAGCGGTTTGACCGTTCAAATTTCGCAAAAATCTGGCGTTGATGGCCGTCTGTTCGGTTCCGTGACCAACTTTGACATCGCTGAAGCGTTGGCAAAGCAAGGTTTCGCGGTCGAAAAGGCGCAAGTTCGCCTGCCACAAGGTCCGCTGAAGATCGCTGGCGAGCACACTGTGTCGGTTGCATTGCACACTGACGTCGTTGTTGACGTGACTGTTGCGGTCGTGGGCGACCACTCGTAATTTTTACGCTGCATTGCTTCGCTGATGTGTTAAAAAAGCCAGGTTCGCCTGGCTTTTTTATTGGGCCGCTGCTGTTCAATTGTTCAATGGCAAGTCATCTCATCGTGTAATTTTTTTCAATACCGGCTAAATTCTCCAGCGCCGCCGAAGCTGCCACTCTTGCAGGTATAATGCGCGCCATGAACGCTTCTCCCGATCCGCAAATAGAATCCCTGCGCGTACCTCCGCATTCCATTGAGGCGGAGCAGTCCGTGCTTGGTGGCCTCCTGCTTGATAACGCTGCCTGGGACCGTATTGCTGACTTTGTCAGTGCGGAAGATTTTTATCGCTATGATCATCGCATCATCTTTCAACATATCGTCAAGCTGATCAATGAAAGCAAGCCGGCCGACGTTATTACCGTCTATGAAGCGATGTCGACCAGCGGTAAGGCAGAGGAGGTTGGCGGCTTAAGCTATCTCAATGCTTTGGCGCAGAATACGCCGTCGGCTGCCAATATCCGGCGTTACGCCGAGATCGTGCGTGACCGCGGCATCTTGCGCAAGCTCATTACCGTATCCGATGAAATCTCCGGCAATGCCTTTAATCCGCAGGGTAAGAACGTCAAGCAGATGCTCGATGAGGCGGAGTCGAAGATCTTCGCTATCGCCGAGGAGGGCTCGCGCGGCACGCAAGGCTTCATGGAAATTCAGCCGCTGCTGACCCAAGTGGTCGAGCGTATCGATGAGCTTTACAATCGCGACAGCACGAGTGATATCACTGGTGTGCCTACAGGTTTCATTGACCTGGACAAGATGACGTCGGGCTTGCAGCCAGGCGACTTGATCATTGTGGCTGGTCGTCCTTCCATGGGTAAGACGGCGTTTTCGATCAATATCGGCGAAAACGTGGCCATCGACAGTGGTTTGCCGGTCGCTGTTTTTTCGATGGAAATGGGCGGTACCCAACTGGCCATGCGTATGCTGGGTTCGGTCGGGCGCCTGGATCAGCATCGGCTGCGAACAGGTCGCCTCATTGATGAGGATTGGCCGCGCCTGACGCATGCCATCCAAAAAATGAACGATGCTCAGTTTTATATCGATGAGACACCTGCCTTGAGCCCGATTGAATTGCGCGCGCGTTCGCGTCGATTGGCTCGGCAATGCGGCAAGCTCGGTTTGATCATTATCGACTACCTGCAATTGATGTCCGGCAATGGCGGTGGCAACAGCGGTGAAAACCGCGCCTCGGAAATTTCAGAAATTTCCCGAAGCCTCAAGGGGCTCGCCAAAGAGTTGAATTGTCCTGTGATTGCTTTGTCGCAGCTCAACCGAGCGCTGGAGCAGCGCCCCAACAAACGCCCGGTGATGTCCGACTTGCGTGAGTCTGGTGCCATTGAGCAGGATGCGGACGTGATTTTGTTCATCTATCGCGACGAAGTTTATAATCCGGATTCGCCCGATAAGGGCACCGCCGAAATTATTATCGGCAAACAGCGTAACGGACCGATCGGCAGTATTCGTCTGGCGTTTCTGGGGCAATTTACCAAGTACGACAATTACGTCGGCAGCCTGGCTTCACCTTACGGTGGTGACTGAGTTGCCATGTTTATTGCTTGGCCAAGGCTGGGCGAACAATGTGGGCAACGGAAATGTTGCCCACATTGTGTATGCAAAGTACTAATTTTTCATAAGAGAGTGGAATATGTTTGGACGCCTGATGCCCACCGAGGGCAAATTTTTTGATCTCTTCAACCAGCATGCCGAGCTGGGAGTGAAATGTGCCAAAGAAATGGTCGCATTGATGACCAATTTCAATGACCTTGAAATTCGCGTGCATGCGATTGAGACCCTTGAGAAGCAGGCGGATAAAGTCACCCACAATGCCATCGAACTATTGCACAAGACTTTCATTACGCCGCTCGATCGGGATGATATTCATCAACTGATCACACGTATGGATGACATCCTCGATCTGCTCGAAGATGCAGCCCAGACCATCTCTCTGTACGACATCAAAGCTATCACGCCAGAAGCCAAGCGCCTGGCTGAGCTCTGTCTGGGCTGTGCGGAGAAGGTCCAACTGGCGGTCAGCCTGCTGCATAACATGGACAATTCGCGCCAGATCCTGGCGATCTGCCAGGAGATCGACCGTCTCGAGTCGGATGCCGACCACGTCATGCGCGCAGCAATGTCAAAACTGTTTCGTGATGAACCGGACGTACGCAATCTAATCAAGCTCAAGGCTATTTACGAAATTCTTGAAACCGTTACCGATCGTTGCGAAGACGTGGCCAACATCATCGAAGGCATCATTGTCGAAAACGCTTGATCCCAGCCTCAGGCTGCAGATGCTTCTCAAGATAACGGTTTATTCATGCATACAGTTCAAATAAGTTTTCACATTCTGGTTTTCCTGATTGTCCTGGCGTTGTTGTTCGATTTCATGAACGGTTTTCATGATGCCGCCAATGCGATTGCAACCGTGGTGTCTACCGGTGTGCTGCGTCCGCAGACAGCGGTTGCCATGGCAGCTTTCTTCAATTTGGCAGCCGTGTTCGTGTTTCATCAATTGCATGTGGCAGCCTCGGTCGGCAAAGACACTATCGATCCGGCTGTAGTGGATCAGGTAGTCATCTTTGGGGCCTTGGTGGGCGCGATTTTCTGGAATCTGGTGACTTGGTATTACGGTATACCTTCATCCTCTTCTCATGCTCTCATTGGAGGTCTGGTTGGTGCTGCCGTGGCCAAAGCTGGTACGGGTTCGCTGGTGTCTTCCGGGCTGATCAAAATTGTTCTGTTCATTGTTCTGTCGCCCCTGCTCGGTTTTGTACTGGGTTCGATCATGATGCTGCTGGTGTCGTGGATTTTTGTGCGGTCGACACCGCGTAAGGTTGATAGCTGGTTCCGGCGCATCCAATTATTGTCGGCATCGATGTACAGCCTCGGGCATGGCGGAAATGACGCGCAAAAGACCATTGGTGTCATCTGGATGTTGCTGATTGCCTCGGGCAATGCAGGTGCTGATAACCCGCCTATATGGGTCATCATCAGTTGCTATTGTGCCATCAGCCTGGGTACCTTGTTCGGTGGCTGGCGTATCGTCAAGACCATGGGACAGCGGATCACCAAGCTCAAACCGGTCGGCGGGTTTTGCGCCGAGACCGGTGGTGCCATTACCTTGTTCATTGCCACTGCGATGGGCGTACCGGTATCGACCACGCACACCATTACCGGCGCCATCGTTGGCGTTGGTTCTGCGCACAAGATGTCGGCAGTGCGCTGGGGTGTGGCCAGTAACATCGTCTGGGCCTGGATTTTCACTATTCCAGCCTCTGCCTTTGTGGCAGCGGTGGCTTGGTGGATTGGTATGCACATCCTTTAAACAGCATTGTTGCAGTCATGAAAAAGCCACCAAAAGCGGTGGCTTTTCTTTGTAGCTGAAATGCGTATTGCCTGAAATCAAGCCATTACAGTACATCACTGGCATGATCTGCCAGCCGTGAACGTTCGCCGCGCGCCAGGGTAACATGACCGCTGTGAGACCAACCCTTGAAGCGATCAACCACGTAGGTCAGGCCACTTGAGCCTTCGGTCAGGTACGGTGTATCAATCTGCGCGATATTGCCGAGACAGATGATTTTGGTACCTGGGCCAGCGCGCGTGACCAAGGTTTTCATTTGCTTGGGCGTCAGGTTTTGTGCTTCGTCAATGATCAGGAATTTATTGACGAAAGTACGACCACGCATGAAGTTGAGTGACTTGATCTTGATGCGCGAACGAATCAGGTCTTGCGTTGCCGCACGCCCCCATTCTCCGGCGTCGCCATCGGACTTGTTAAGCACTTCCAGATTGTCATCGAAGGCACCCATCCAAGGCCCCATTTTCTCTTCTTCGGTACCTGGTAAAAAGCCGATGTCTTCACCCACCGGCACGGTTACACGGGTGACGATGATTTCATTGTAGGTCTTGGTTTCCAGTACTTGCGCCAGACCCGCTGCCAGCGCCAGCAGAGTTTTCCCGGTGCCGGCCTGACCCAGCAAGGTCACGAAGTCGCATTCTGGATTCATCAACAGGTTCAGTGCGAAGTTCTGCTCGCGATTGCGTGCGGTAATGCCCCATACGCTGTTCTTGGTATGGCCGTAATCGCGCAAGGTCTGAAGTACGGCAGTCTTGCCGTTGATTTGGGTGACCTGGCCGTAGAAGGCCGGTTCGCCATTCTTCGGTTCCATGAAGACAAACTGGTTCACCAGCATGGATGGTACGTGTGGACCTGTTACACGGTAATAGGTATAGCTGGTACCGTGCTTGTTTTCTTGCCACGATTCCATACCTTTGCCATGCTTATTCCAAAAATCATCGGGCAATTGCTGAATGCCGGAGTACAGCAGGTCCGTATCTTCCAGAACATGGTCATTGAAATAATCTTCTGCCGGCAAACCAATGGCGCGCGCTTTCAGACGCATGTTGATGTCTTTCGACACCAGCACTACCGGACGGTCGGGATGTTGCTGGTCAAGTGCGCGCACTACGCCGAGAATTTGATTGTCTGCCTTGCCTTCGGGCAGCCCTTCCGGCAGCTTGGCGTTTTGCAGCTTGGTCTGGAAGAACAGACGACCTTTGGCTTCCTTGTTGCCTAGTTTGGACAAGGGAATGCCACTGTCGATTGCATCTTCAGCAATGTCGCTCACCAGTGCATCCAGAGAGCGTGAAATCTGGCGCGCATTGCGGGCTACTTCCGACATGCCTTTCTTGTGATTGTCCAGTTCCTCAAGCGTGATCATCGGCAGATAGATGTCATGCTCTTCAAAGCGGAACAACGAGGTTGGATCATGCATCAACACGTTGGTGTCGAGCACGAACAACTTTGTCACGCCAAGCTTATCCGCAGTGCGGCTGATGCTGGACTTGGCGCGTGACTCGAGCACTTTTGGTGCCGCACGGGTTGCTTTTTCGACAGGGCTTTTGCCCGTGATCTTGGCACTGGGTTGTTGCGGCAAGGCTTTGGCAACTGGCGCAGCGATGACTACGGGTGCGGCTTCTACTAATGCGATATGGGGTTTGACTGTTTTACCGCGTTCGGCCTTGGGATAATCTTTGGGAGCTAACAAGGTAGCTGGTTTACTCGGCAGTTTGGGAAGGGGCATCAGAACCTCAGGTGTGAATGGAGAAAAAATGCCGCTTTGTCAGAGCGAACTGGTACTGCAGGGAGGAGCAACAACGAAGGTCGGCTGCCGCTAAGCAAACCCTTCTCGGTACAGGTATGTGTCTTGATTGACAACACAGAGAGGAAGGCTTGGTTAGAGGGAGAGTTAAATTGCAAAGTAAAAAAGCCGTTTTGGCAGGTTCGCGACCTGATCCAAAAACGGCTTCCGAAAAACGGTTTTCTATTTGAATTCAAAGGCTTGTCTAAATTAACCACATTTTTCGGCTGGCTGTACCAGGCGATGGTGTACATCGACTAGGCGCTGCACAGGCAAACGTTTCAATCACCGCGAAACGTTTCTTAAGCAATTGTCTTCACGAAACTCAGTACCTCATCCACATGGGAAGGCACCTTTACTCCACGCCATTCTTTCACCAATTTGCCTGATCCGTCAATCACAAACGTGCTGCGTTCAACGCCGCGTACTTTCTTGCCATACATGTTCTTCATTTTCATGACATCGAACATGATGCAGACGCTTTCATCAGGATCGGAAATGAGCTCGAAAGGCATCTCCAGTTTGGCTTTGAATCCTTCGTGCGATTTCAGGCTGTCGCGGCTGATGCCAAAAATCTCGGTGTTGTGTTGCTGAAATTGTGGATACATTTCACGAAACTGAATGCCTTCGGTCGTGCATCCTGGCGTATTGTCTTTCGGATAAAAATACAGCACCAGATTCTTGCCCTGATAATCCGAAAGTTGAAACGTTTTACCGCTAGTCATTGCAGCGGAAAATTCAGGCACGATCTTGTTTAGGATGGAAGGTGTGTCGTCAGTCAAAATAGCGCCCCTGGGTAAGATGGTCGAATGGTTGCGTCATGGATGATCGTTGGCTTGATCGTTGTTCTTGTGGTTCAGGCTGCCGCCTGCAGGATCATGTCGCCGGAGCGGCCCGGTAATTCTCCCCAGGCAATGGGCAGGATAGGCAGGACGTCATCTTTGACACTCTCGTAGTAATCGCCCATCGATACCAGGTCATAGCCTTGGGCGCGCCAGCCCAGCAATAGTTGTTCGAAGATGGGGGCCAGTTTCTGTCCTTCAAGTTCTGCATGCAAAGTGAATACATGATCACGCGGTTGTTTGGTCAAGCCAAGCAGCAGTGCGGCAACATTGCTTGCATCGATGATATTGCCGTTGATGCTACGTCCGAGCAGTTCGTCCAGTGTTGGCAGCGTGGTAGGTAATTGCACACAGGATAAAACTTTGCCATGGCTGCTCAGGCGATGCGGGCCGGCGGCCGGATCGGCTAGTGAGCCGTCTTCCTTGAGCACGACGCGGCCGTCGGAGGAGTAAGCAATGCCGAAGCTATCAAGTTGGGCAAAGGCGTAATCATTCATTTGCCAGCCGGCGGCACCGTGGGTCAATGGCACATCACCAAATATTTCGTGAAAGCGCGCATAGGCACGTTGCATGATTTCCTGGGTCCAGGCTGCATCGCGCGTACGCACATGGTCTTGCCAGACACGATGGTCCCAGGTGTGGATGCCGCATTCAAAACCGGCATTGCGCACTGAGCGCATGAAGTCGCCACAGGTTTTTCCGATATCAGGCGCTGGTAACAGCGTGCCGTACATCAGTGTTTTCAGACCGTAGTGCTCAACAACGGAGGTGCGCGAGACCTTGCTGAAAAATCCTGGTCGGAATACTTGCTTGAGCGCCCAGCCGGTGTGATCTGGACCAAGCGAAAACAGGAAGGTGGCATTGGCATCGTGCCGCTGCAGTTGCTGCACCAGGTTGGGAACGCCTTGGCGTGTGCCGCGATAGGTGTCGGCATCGATTTTGAGAGTGATCTTGGGCAAAGTCGCGTGCTTTCTTTTGGGAGCATTGCCGTCGATGTTTGTCACCACGGCAATGCGCTGGTTTGATAGTTAAATTGTTGCACGAAAGAGGCTGCGAATAAACCCATTTCCACGTGGCTTGGCATTGCAAACGGCAGAAATGAAAAATGCGTTCCGAAGAACGCATTTTCCGTACTTTCATTTCCCGCCGGTCACATTCAGTCAACCAAAGCACGCGCCTGAGCTACTTGGCCGCGATAGGCATCAAAAATATTGCGCAGCGTTTCAGCCATGGTGAACGTCGGCTTCCAGTTCAGTTCTTCACAGGTGTTGGTGATCTTCGGTACGCGATTTTGCACGTCCTGGTAACCCTTGCCGTAGTAGGCTGTTGATGTGGTTTCCACCAGTTGCACCTGTTGCGCCGAGGCAGCATATTCAGGATATTCGGTGGCCAGCTTGAGCATCATCTCAGCTAAGTCACGGATCGAGTAGTTATTGGTCGGATTGCCAATATTGTAAATCTTGCCGGAAGCAATGCCGTCTTCGTTGGCGATGATCTTCATCAAGGCATCGATGCCGTCATCGATATAGGTAAAGGCGCGCTTTTGCTGACCGCCATCGACCAGCGAAATATTTTCGCCGCGTACGATATGACCAAAGAATTGGGTGACTACGCGCGAGCTGCCTTCCTTGGGGGTGTGGATGGAGTCCAGACCGGCGCCGATCCAGTTGAATGGACGGAACAGGGTGAAGTTCAGGTTGTCTTCCATGCCATAGCCCCAGATCACGCGATCCATCAATTGCTTGGCGCAGGAATAGATCCAGCGTGGCTTGTTGATAGGGCCGCAGATCAGTTCGGACTCTTCAGAATCGAACTCGTCGTCGTGACACATGCCATAGACTTCGGAGGTGGAAGGGAAGACCAGATGCTTGCCATATTTGGCAGCCGAACGCACGATTGGCAGGTTGGCTTCAAAGTCCAGCTCAAAAACACGCAGCGGCTTGCTGACATAGGTTGATGGTGTCGCGATGGCCACCAGCGGCAGGATAACGTCGCATTTCTTGACGTGGTATTCGACCCATTCCTTGTTGATCGTGATGTCGCCTTCAAAGAAGTGCATACGCGATTTGTAGGCTTCGTTTTCCAGAATGTCCGTAATGCGATCGGTCATCATGTCCATGCCATAGACATGCCAGTCAGTGGTTTCCAGAATGCGCTTGGACAGATGATGGCCGATGAAGCCGTTGACGCCGAGGATGAGTACTTTTTTCATAATAGGTAGACGACCTTAGACGGCCATGTATTTCAGATAATTGTTAAGAGAGACATCCAGGTCGTTGATCTGGATGGCCAGGATTTGCAGGTAGTTGCCATCACCACAGCGCGCATAGAGGTGGCCGCCATCAAAAAACTTTGCTTGCGCGCCATGCGACCTTATCAGCGTAGTGCGGGCGGATGTCGCTATCTGCCGCGTCTTTGTGATCGTGATTTTATCACCCGAAATTTCTTCGAAGGCGCCCGGATAAGGAGGCGCGACGGTTCTGACCAGATTATGCACGTATTGCGCCGGCTTTTGCCAGTCGATACGGCCATCTTCTGGCTTGCGTCCGCCGAAATAGCTTCCTTTGCTGAGGTCGTTGGGTAATTTTGGTGTTTGTCCGGCCAGCATCAGCGGCAATACATTCCATAGGGCTTGCTCTGCAGCAACTACAACTTTGCCGAATACTTCAAAGGCAGTATCGTCTGGCAAGATAGGTACAGTGGCCTGTGCCACGATGGCGCCGGCGTCGGGTTTTGCCGCCATTTCGTGCAAGGTGGCACCGGTCTCGGTTTCGCCGTGCAACACAGCCCAGTTGATCGGCACACGACCGCGATACTTGGGTAACAGCGAACCGTGCATGTTGTAGGCACCATTGCGGGCCAGTGCCAGCAGTGCGACCGGCAGCATGTGACGGTAATAGAAGCTGAAAATGAAGTCCGGTTGTATCGCTTTTACCTGTGCCAGCAAGTCTGGCGACTGTGGATCTTCCGGCGTAATGTAAGTAATGCCGTATTCGCGACAGACCTCTGCCACCGAGGAGAACCAGATATTTTCCTTGGGGTTGTCTTCATGGGTGATCACCAACTTGACGTCGATACCGCGCGCCAACAAGACTTTCAGGCAGCGTACGCCGACATCGTGATAAGCAAAGACGACTGCATTCATGCGTTTTTCTGACTTTCTGACGACGTTTGTTCTAGAATGGCTTGAACAACATAGCGCGGACGTGCGCGCACTTGCAGATAAATTCGCCCAATGTATTCACCCAGCAAACCGATGCCGAACAGAATCACGCCAATCAGGAAGAAGGTGATGGCGAACAAGGTAAACACACCTTGCACTTCCGCACCCAGCACAAAGCGGCGGATCATCATGAGGATGAACAATGCTGCCGAGGCAAATGACAGGCCAATCCCGAGTAAGGAAAATAGTTGTAGCGGCATCAGCGAAAATCCCGTGATCAAGTCAAAGTTGAGACGAATCAGGCTGTACAGCGAATATTTGGATTCACCGGCCGAGCGTTCTTCGTGTTCAACGATGATCTCGGTCGGCTTGCGTGCGAAAGTATAGGCCAGTGCTGGTACGAAGGTATTGACTTCGCGGCATTGGTTGATCAGGTCGATCACGTTGCGGCCGTAGGCGCGCAGCATATTACCCTGGTCGGTCATCTTGATATGGGTGACTTTTTCGCGAAGGCGATTCATCGCCTTGGAGGCCCAGGTGCGCCAGGCTGAATCCTGCCGCTGGCGGCGAATCGAGCCGACATAGTCGTAACCTTCGCGCATCTTGGCGACCAGGTTGCCGATTTCTTCAGGCGGGTTCTGCAAGTCCGCGTCGAGGGTAACGACAATGTCACCGAGCGTGGCGTTGAAGCCAGCCAGAATGGCCATGTGCTGGCCGTAATTGCCATTAAAGAGTACTACCCGTGTGACATCGGGACGCAGACTATATTGTTCCGCCAACATTGCTGCGGATTGGTCGCGACTGCCGTCGTTGACATAGATAATTTCGTAGGCAATGCCCAACGCGTCGAGAGCCGGATAGAGGCGGGCAAACAACTTGGCAAGGCCGGATTCCTCGTTGTAGACGGGAATGACGACGGAGAGTTCTGGTTTCATCAAAGCCTGGGAATAAAATTTTCTAATGAAGCGTTAATGTAATACAGGCAATGCCAGCCGCATACCATCCCGTGGCACGGGCCAACAAGCCTTATGTTGCAGCATTGTCAGTTTGATATTGCAAAATCAGAAGATCAGGCGAGCACGGATTTTACCGCGCTGACTGCGCGTTCGACATCTTCTTTACTCATCGCTGTAAACATCGGCAGTGATACGATGCGGCGGCCTACGCGCTCGGCGATCGGGAACATACCTTCCTGGAAGCCGCGTTCACGATACAGCTTGAGCAAGTGGATCGGAGGGTAGTGATAGCCAATACCGATCTGGCGCTCCATCATTTTTTCCATAAAAGCAGCGCGTGTGATGCGCTCCGGCAGGACCAGCTGGAACATGTGCCAGTTGGAGTTTTCAAAGTCCTCCACTGGTAGCTGGGCGCCGCTGTCATTTTCGAATTCCGCGCCGAATACATCGAAATAATGACGCGCAAGCGTGCGCCGTTTCTCTGTAATGGCATCGATATGGGCAAACTGACCCAGGCCAATAGCTGCAGCCACATCCGTCATGTTGAATTTGCCACCCAGAATGTCCACTTCCAGACCGTCGAAGCCGCTACGGGTGACTCCTTGCAGGCGGTATTTTTCAGCCAGCCGGGCTTCTTCTGGGGTGTTGACCACCAAGCAGCCGCCTTCCGAGCTGGTGACGTTCTTGTTGGCTTGAAAACTGAAGGAGACGAAGTCGCCAAAGGCGCCAATACGTTTGCCTTTCCAGGTCGAGCCTAGCGCTTGCGCCGCATCTTCGATAACGCGCAGATTGTATTTGCTTGCGATGGCGTAGAGGCGATCCATATCGACCGGTAGACCTGATAGATATACCGGAATCAGTGCCTTGGTGCGTGGCGTGATAGCGGCTTCGAGCTTGTCGAGGTCGATGTTGCGGGTGACCGGATCGATATCGGCAAACACCGGGGTGGCGCCGGTTTCAATAATCACATTGGCCGTGGCGACCCAGGAAATCGGTGTCGTGATGACTTCATCGCCAGCGCCGATGCCGGCAATGCGCAAGGCGATTTCCATGGTGCAGGTGCCGGAATTGAAGGTGCGCACCAGACGCTGATCCAGATAGTCGGAGAGGGTCTTTTCAAATGCCTGTACCTTGGGACCGCTGGTGATCCAGCCTGAACGCAGCACGTCGCCGACGGCGGCAATAGTGGCTTCATCAATGGTGGGTTTGGAGAACGGCAGGAAGGGCAGAACAGACTGGGAATTTGTCATGGATCGCTCGCGAGAATCTGAAAAAAGACCGGCAAGCCGTCGGGTGATATCGGCATACCGGTACGTATTGTAAAGCAGGCGATGTGTATTTGAGCATTTGTATGGTCGCAACAGCGTGCAAGGCCTGCATCGCGCATCAGCTTTTGGTCAACAGGACCACCCCGACGATGATGACGCCGATGGCAAGCAAACGCTGTACCGACACTGCTTCGCCAAGGAAATACCAGGCGCCGATGGCATTGATGATGTAGCCCAGCGACAGCAATGGATAAGCGATCGTCACGTCCACTCGCGACAGACCGATGATCCAGACGCCGACCGAGATAACGTAACAAGAGAGGCCAGCGATGATCGGCAATTGCGTGGCCAGCTTGAGTCCTGTGGCGAACCAGTTGTCGGCCGTCAGATGAATGGCGCCGACGGCGTTAGTGCCAGCTTTGAGCAGCAGTTGCGCGAGCGCATTGAGGCAAATGCCGATGAAAAGAAAACCAAAGGTGGCAAGATTCATGGTGAGGATTTTGTGTTGTGGTCGGTGTTGGCATCAGGATTGTTGGCGACAATCACGCGGCGCGGATCCTGGCCGATCAGCCGCATCGGCAGGCCTTGCTGTTTGAGCTCGGCATAGATGGTCGGGTCCATGATGGCGATGGCTTTGGTGCCGGCGCGTCGTTCATCTTTCCATTGTGTGACAAAGGCATCAACGGTTGGCAGCCAGAGCTGTGGCTCCTGTTTCAGGCCGAACTCCATTTCATCGGCGTGGCGCACCAGTGTCATGGTCCGTTGCAGATAGAACGGCAACGCTTGTTCGTAGCGGCCAACCAGGTACATCGGCGTAGTCGGTGTCAGTTCTGCCTGCAAGACCGGAACGTAGTCGACACCGGCTGAGTAGCGGCCCTGCGGGTCATGACCGAACATCAGCAATTGACTCGCGATGAAGGTGCTGCCGGCTAGCAGTACGACGGCCAGATCACGTTGGCTGCGGGCGAAACGAATCGTCAGAACGGCACCGACGAAGGCGATGATGGTGGCGGCATAAATCCAGGGCACATGGGCTGTCACCAGTGGCAACGAGTAGGCATCCTTGGCCAGCAAAGGCACGCGCGAGATGAACGCCAGCGCGATCGCACAGGGTACGGCCAGCGTTGCGGCACACCAGACCAGTGCTTTCGATGAGCTGCGTTCAAGGTGGCAGGCGATCAACAAGGCCAGCGTCGGGAAGATCGGCAGGATGTAGGACGGTAACTTTGAGTCGGAAATGCTGAAAAACACAAATATGAATACTGACCAGATCAGCAGCATCTTGCGCGGCTGGAAGCGGCCGTCGGAGAGGCTGGTGAAGTTGCCAGCGCCACTGCGCTCCTCGCGCAGGCCACCTGACAGGCTTTGCAGGAACACGCCCAGCCATGGCAAGATGCCCAGCAACAAAATGGGAATGAAGTAATACCAGGGACCGGTACGGCTGTGGATTCTGGTGGTGAAACGCTGGAAATGCTCATGGATGAAGAAGAACTGTGGAAACTCTGGATTTTTCAGAGAAACCATCAGGAACCATGGCGTGGTGATAAGGAAAAACAGCAGCAGTCCCTTGATCATGTGCAGTCGTTTCCAAATCCCTTTGTCGTTCGAAAATAGCGTGTAGAGCACCAATACGGCACCTGGCAGGACGATGCCGATCAAACCTTTGGATAATACCGCCAGTGCCATGCCGACCCAGCACAGCAGCATCCAGTTGCGCTGTTCGCTGCGACTGGCTTGCGTGCGTTGTGCCAGCAGCAGGGCGCAGATGCTCAAGGTCATCGTGCCGGCCAGGCCCATGTCGAGCGTATTGACATGACCCATGCCGGCCCAGAACAAGCTCGATGCCAGCACCAGCGGTGCATAGAAGCCAACACGTTCGTTGAATACGCGGCGACCGGTATAGGCCACCAGGGCAATGCCGAACAGACCGCTGAGGCCGGTCCAGAGACGCGCTTGCCATTCGCCGAGTCCGAACAACTCGAAGGTGATGGCATTCATCCAGGTTTGCAGCGGTGGCTTTTCGAAATATTTGATGCCGTTCAGACGCGGTGTTAGCCAGTCGTGTGTGGCTACCATCTCGCGCGCCATTTCCGCGTAGCGGCCTTCGTCGCTGGGCACCAGCGTGCGTGCGCCCAGCATGTAAAACCAGATCAACAGGAACAAAATGAGCAGCGTCCAGACGAACGCCTTGGATTTGTACAGTTCGCGCATTACGGCGATTTCCTTCAGCAATTAGGCAGGGTGGTTCGGTAAAGCTGGCTCCAGAATCAGCGCCAACGCGACTTTGCGGCCTTCGGCCATAAGAATGTTGTAAGTTCGGCAAGCAGCCGGATTGTCCATGCATTCAACGCCGATGCGACGTGCTGTGAGCATGGCCGTCAACTTGGGGTGCGCGAAGCGCTGGCGCAGGCCGGTGCCGAGAATGACCACGTCGGGCTCGGCCGCGTCAATTTGGGCAAAGTGTTCTGGCGTCAACTGGTCGAATGCGCTTACCGGCCAGGTTGCCGGCGGTGTTTCCGGCAAGACAAGCAAGCTGTGTTCGAAACGAATGGCGTTAAGCTCAACGCCTTTATCGTCGTAAGCGGTGACGGTTTGGTATTGCTGGGTTTCTGTAGAGTGAAGCTTCATGGCGCACTGGTCAAAGGGCCGCCGCAGCAACGAGGCCGAGGCAGCATTTCGGCAATAAGGTCTTAAAGTGCTGCATTGTAGCGTTTTCCTGTTCCAGCCTAAATTTTATTCGTTGATAAAATAGAAGGCTTTCGGCAAAATGGCCGGTTCCGGCGGCGCTGCCGGACTGGCTTACTCTAAGGACTTGCACTGTGCGACCGATACAAAAATCGAAGAAACTGGCTGATGTTTGTTACGACATCCGTGGGCCGGTGCTGGAAAAAGCCCGGCAAATGGAAGAAGAAGGCCACAAGATCATCAAGCTCAATATCGGCAATCTGGCCGCTTTTGGCTTCGATGCGCCCGATGAAATCGTGCAGGACATGATCCGCAACATGGGCAATGCCTCCGGCTATACCGATTCCAAGGGCTTGTTTGCGCCGCGCAAGTCGGTGATGCATTACACCCAGCAAAAGAAGATCGAAGGCGTCACCATTGACGATATTTATCTGGGCAACGGCGCTTCGGAGTTGATTGTCATGAGCGTTAATGCCTTGCTCAATACCGGTGACGAAGTGTTGGTGCCGTCGCCCGATTATCCGCTGTGGACTGCTGCGGTTAGCCTGTCTGGCGGTACTCCGGTGCATTATGTCTGCGATGAACAAGCCGGCTGGCAGCCTGATATTGCCGATATTCGCAAGAAAATCACGCCCAACACCAAGGCCATCGTCGTCATCAATCCGAATAATCCGACCGGCGCCTTGTATACGACCGAAGTGCTCAAGGAAATCGTGGAGCTGGCGCGCCAGCATCAACTGATCATCTTCGCCGACGAGATCTACGACAAGGTGCTCTACGATGGTCATAGCCATACATCATTGGCGTCGTTGGCCAATGATGTGTTGTTCATCACGTTCAACGGTTTGTCCAAGAATTACCGTTCCTGTGGTTATCGCGCCGGCTGGATGGTGGTGTCAGGCGAAAAGAAGCACGCCAAGGATTACATCGAAGGGCTCAACATGCTCGCATCAATGCGTCTGTGTGCCAATGCACCAGGGCAATATGCCATTCAGACCGCGTTGGGCGGTTATCAGAGCATCAACGATCTGGTCGCTCCGCAGGGGAGGCTGGCGCGTCAGCGCGATCTGGCGTACAAGTTGTTGACCGATATTCCAGGGGTCAGCTGTGTCAAGCCCAAGTCGGCCTTGTACATGTTCCCGCGGTTGGACCCAGAAATTTATCCGATCCAGGACGATCAGGAGTTTGCCTACGAGTTGCTGGCCGAAGAGAAGGTGTTGATTGTGCAGGGCACCGGTTTCAATTGCCCGACGCCGGACCACTTCCGCGTGGTGTTTTTGCCCAACACCGATGACTTGACCGAGTCGATCGGTCGCATCGCACATTTCCTTGAAGGCTATCGCAAGCGTCACGGCACCGCTTGAGTTTGGCTGTAGTACCCCGTTGCATGATTGTGACGGCTTTTTTTATCAACCACGAAGACAATAATGAAATCCATCAAAGTAGGTTTGCTCGGCATCGGCACCGTGGGTTCCGGTACTTTCAATGTATTGAAGCGCAATCAGGAAGAAATTGCGCGGCGCGCTGGACGCGGCATTGAAATTACCATGGTGGCCGCTCGCAACACGGCGCGCGCCATCGAGCTGACCAACGGTGAAGTCAAGGTGGTGGGCGACGCCAATCTGGTGGTCAATGACCCGGACATCGATATTGTCATCGAATTGATCGGCGGCTACGATGTTGCCAAGGATCTGGTGCTTAAGGCCATTGCCAATGGCAAGCATGTGGTGACGGCCAACAAGGCTCTCATTGCCGCGCACGGCAATGAAATCTTCAAGGCAGCGCAGGAGAAGGGCGTCATGGTTGCGTTCGAGGCTGCAGTGGCCGGTGGCATTCCGATCATCAAAGCTTTGCGTGAAGGCTTGACTGCCAATCGTATCCAATGGATTGCGGGCATCATCAATGGCACCACCAATTTCATCTTGTCGGAAATGCGTGACAAGGGCCTTGACTTCAACGTGGTGCTGCAGGAAGCGCAGCGCCTGGGTTATGCCGAAGCCGATCCGACCTTCGATATCGAAGGGGTCGATGCTGCGCACAAACTGACCATCATGGCCTCAATCGCCTTTGGCATTCCGGTGCAGTTCAATAAGGCGCACGTGGAAGGTATCACCAAGCTGCAGGCCATTGACATCAAGTATGCCGAACAGTTGGGCTATCGTATCAAGCTGCTGGGGATCACCCGCCAGACGGCCAATGGCATCGAATTGCGCGTGCATCCGACCTTGATTCCGACCAGCCGTCTGATCGCCAATGTCGAAGGTGCGATGAATGCCGTCATGGTGCGTGGCGATGCCGTGGGTGAGACGCTGTACTACGGCAAGGGTGCCGGCGCTGAGCCGACTGCTTCGGCGGTGATTGCTGATCTGGTCGATATTACACGTCTGGCAACGGCTGATCCTGAGCACCGCGTGCCGTACCTGGCCTTCCAGCCGCATGCCATGGCCGATACGCCGATATTGCCAATGGCCGATGTCACTACCAGTTACTACCTGCGCATGCAGGTGGCCGACAAACCTGGCGTGCTGGCTGATGTCACGCGTATTCTGGCCGACTCGTCAATCTCCATTGATGCCATGCTGCAAAAGGAGCCGTTGCCGGGAGAGACCCAGACCGACATCATTATGCTGACCCACCAGACTCAGGAGCGTAACATCGAGGCTGCGATTGCCAAGATCGAAGCCTTGTCTACCGTGGTTGGCAGTGTCACCAAAATCCGTCTGGAAGAGCTCAACTAAAACGTTTGCCGTTGCTCTAAAAGGAATTTTTGGATTCCTTTTTCTCGCCGGTCAGCATCGCAGGAATCCAGAATAAGCAAGGGCGCCTTCAGGCGCCCTTGCTGTACGCATCGCGTATAGGATTATTTTTTCTTGAATTGGAAGCCGCATACCAGCTGCAGCATGGCGTCGCCGACAGATCCCGCTGCCGGAGCGCTGAATTGCATGTTCTTGAGTGCATCGGAATGATCTTGGCTTTGACCCTTGCCGTCCAGGTCAGAGTAGATGATTTCGCGTGTCAGTCGCATGGTTTTGTCCTTGCAGTTGTATTGCTGCAGATCCTTGTAGGATTTCAACGCCGGGAAGTGGTTGTCATTGGTCACGCGTGGCTGGCTGAAGTTCCACATCGACCAGGCTTCGCGAATACCGCTGGTTTCCTTGATCGACTCTGTATCGATGGTCAATTCGGATGCATCAGAACCACCTACGGTTTGCCAGAATTCGGCATGTGCTCCGACACACACGAAACACAACATCAAGAGCCATTTTTTCATCATTTCATCCATTTCTTTGCGCTGGAGGGGAAAATCGCCACCAGGTTCGGGGTTCGCTTTACGTGCGGCGTTGCGCCGTCACATGCCAAGGGCTGTCAGCATAACGTGAGGCCAGCGGTCTTTCAAGGGCGGTAAGCTTTTATTTCATTTCGTTGAACTATCCTTGCTTTGTAAAGAAAACCCATCATTTTTCTTCCTCCATTGCCGCCAGCTGCGGCGGAAGTGGCCTGTCGGGCCATCGCCCGGCTATAATGCGAGACTCCGTGCAACCCGCTGCCAGACCTACCCACTACTACGCTATGCAATACGTTTCCACTCGCGGTCATTCTGCTACTCCTTCCTTTTCCGATATTTTGCTGGGTGGCTTGGCGCCAGATGGCGGCTTGTATCTGCCGGCCAGCTATCCGCAAGTCAGCGGCGCCGAGTTGGACCAATGGCGTACGTTGTCCTATGCCGATCTGGCCTATGAAGTCCTGAAGAAGTTTGCCACCGATATTCCTGACGCAGATCTGAAAGCGCTGACGCACAAGACCTATAGTGCCGAGGTATATCGCAACGCGCGTCCCGGCGAAGATGCCGCCAGCATCACCCCGCTGCGGGTGTTGCAAGAGCAGGATGGCAAGAAGCTGGTGTTGCAGGCGCTGTCGAACGGCCCTACGCTGGCGTTCAAGGACATGGCCATGCAGTTGCTGGGCAATTTGTTTGAGTACACCCTAGCCAAAAAGGGGGCTGAGCTCAATATTGTCGGTGCCACCTCCGGCGACACGGGCAGCGCGGCGGAATACGCCATGCGCGGCAAACAAGGAATACGCGTGTTCATGTTGTCGCCACACAAGAAAATGAGCGCTTTTCAGACTGCACAGATGTTCAGCCTGCAAGATGCGAATATCTTCAATCTTGCGGTTGAAGGCGTGTTTGACGACTGTCAGGATATCGTCAAGGCCATTTCTAACGATCTCGATTACAAAGCCACACAGAAGGTCGGTACTGTCAATTCGATCAACTGGGCGCGTGTGGTGGCGCAAGTGGTGTATTACTTCCGCGGCTACTTGAACGCGACCACCAGCAATGCACAAAAAGTGTCTTTCACCGTGCCGTCCGGCAACTTTGGCAACATCTGCGCCGGTCATATCGCGCGCATGATGGGTTTGCCGATCGACAAACTGGTGGTGGCGACTAATGAAAATGATGTGCTCGACGAATTTTTCCGTACCGGCATCTACCGCGTGCGCAAGGCGGCGCAGACTTATCACACCAGCAGTCCGAGCATGGATATCAGCAAGGCGTCCAATTTTGAACGCTTCATCTTTGATTTGTTGGGCCGCGACAGTGCGCGCGTCAAGGCGCTGTTTGACAAGGTTGAGAGCACAGGTGGTTTCGACCTGAGCGGCAACGCCGACAGCGATGGTGCTGAATTTGCCAATGTCATTCGTTACGGTTTCGCCTCCGGCAAATCCACTCACGCCGATCGGCTGGCGACGATACGTTTCGCCCAAGAGACCTACGGCATCACCATTGACACTCACACCGCTGACGGTATCAAGGTCGCGCGCGAGCATCTCACTCCTGGCGTGACCATGATCGTGCTGGAAACGGCCTTGCCGGCCAAGTTCAATGAAACCATCCGGGAAGCATTGGGCCGGGACGCCGAGCGTCCGGCTGGTTTTGACAACATCGAGGCGCTGCCGCAGCGTTTTGAGGTGATGCCTGCCGACGCTGCGCAAGTCAAGGCATACGTGGCAGCGCATACTGGTCTGTAAGCACCGCTGGAATACACCCGCAAGCACAAGGCGGGTGTATTCAAGTTTGAGTCTTGCGCCAGTAGTCAGGCTGGGCATAGGCATGGCGCAAAAAATCCACAAAGGCGCGAATGCGCAAGGGCAGATGACGGCGTTGCGCGAACACTGCGTAAATGTCGCTGCCTGGCGCTGCAAACTTATCGAGCACGGTCACCAACTGACCTGACTCAATTGCCGACCCGACTTCCCACATCGAGCGCCAGGCCAGTCCTTTGCCATTGAGCGCCCAGTTGTGCAAGACTTCGCCGTCATTGCAGCCCATATTCCCGCTGACCTTGAATACCGTATTTTTGCCATGCTGACGAAAGGTCCAGCCGCGCTGGCTGCCTTCGCTGCTGATTGGCAGACAGTTGTGGCGCAGTAGATCCTCCGGGGTTTGTGGCGTGCCAAAGCGGCGCAGATAAGACGGCGCGGCCACCACGACCCGATGGTTGTCGGCCAGCTTGACGCTGATCAGGCTGGAGTCGGTGAGGGCGGCAATCCGGATGGCAACGTCAACACCCTCGCCGATGAGATCAACCATACGGTCATTTAGATTAAGTGTGAGCGTGACGTCGCGGTGCTCGGCCAGAAATGAAGGTACTAACGGTGCTACATGCTGGCGACCAAATCCGGCCGGAGCCGAAATGAGCAGATGACCGCTGGCGCGAGCGCTGCGTTCGGAAACCGCAGACTCGGCCACTTCCAGATCGGCCAGGATGCGCTGACAATCTTCCAGAAAGGCGGTACCTTCGTTGGTTAGCACCAGTTTGCGCGTCGTGCGCTGCAGCAGTTTCACCCCCAGGCGCTCCTCCAGCGCATCCAGACGGCGCCCTATCATGGCTGGTGCCACCCCTTCGGCACGTGCGGCCGCCGACAGACTACCCTTGGCAGCGACATCAACGAAGGTGGAAATTTGCTTGAACTGATCCATAAGGGTAATCTCGAACGCGGAGATTCATTATGATTTCACTTGTGACTAAAATGCAAAGATAAAGTGATAAAAACGTATCACTCATCACTATTTAGTTTAAATATACTAAGCCTCAATAACATTCCATCGATAACACTTAAGGAGCACCGCAATGACGCAATTGACCCTGCCGGCCGGCATGCAGATTTCAGGAGAAATCAAGCCAGGCTATGAACAGATTCTGACCCCGGACGCCTTGGCCTTGGTGGCAAAATTAAGCCGCGCTTTCGAAGTGCGCCGCCAGCAATTGCTGGCAGCCCGTGCCGAACGTGCCAAACGCCTGGATGCCGGTGAGCGTCCGGACTTCCTGCCGGAAACTGCGCACATTCGCAGCGGCGATTGGAAGATTGCACCTATCCCTAAGGCCCTGGAATGCCGTCGTGTCGAAATTACCGGTCCGGTCGAGCGCAAGATGGTGATCAACGCCTTCAATTCGGGCGCCGATAGCTACATGACGGACTTTGAAGATTCCAATTCGCCAGTCTGGGAAAATCAGGTCGGCGGCCAGATCAATCTGTTCGATGCGATCCGCCGCACCATTTCGCTGGAACAAAATGGCAAGAGCTACAAGCTCAACGACAAGATCGCCACTCTGGTGGTGCGTCCACGTGGCTGGCACCTTGATGAAAAGCACGTCACTATCGACGGCAAGCGTATCTCCGGCGGTATTTTTGACTTTGCCCTGTTCCTGTTCCATAACGCCAAGGAGCAGTTGGCACGCGGCGCTGGCCCCTATTTTTATCTGCCCAAGATGGAATCGCATCTGGAAGCGCGTTTGTGGAATGATATTTTTGTCATGGCACAAAACGAGATTGGTCTGCCACAAGGCACGATCAAAGCAACCGTGCTGATCGAGACCATCACTGCGGCCTTCGAGATGGAAGAAATTCTGTACGAACTGCGTGAACACAGCGCGGGTTTGAATGCTGGTCGCTGGGATTACATCTTTTCCTGCATCAAGAAATTCAAGAACGACAAGGACTTCTGTCTGGCCGACCGCGCCAAGGTCACCATGACGGCACCGTTCATGCGCGCCTATGCCTTGCTGTTGCTAAAGACCTGTCACAAGCATGGAGCTCCTGCCATCGGCGGCATGAGCGCGCTGATCCCGATCAAGAACGATCCAGAAAAGAATGCCATTGCCATGCAGGGCATCATCAACGATAAGAAGCGTGACGCTACTGACGGCTACGATGGCGGCTGGGTCGCTCACCCAGGTCTGGTTGAACCGTCCATGAAGGAATTCGTCGCCGTGCTGGGCGACCGGCCCAATCAGTTCGACAAGCAACGTCCAGATGTCGACGTCAAGGCATCGGATCTGCTGAACTTCCAGCCGGAAGCGCCGATCACCGAAGCCGGCCTGCGTTACAACATTAACGTCGGTATCCATTATCTGGGTGCTTGGCTGGCAGGTAACGGTTGCGTGCCGATCCACAATCTGATGGAAGATGCGGCGACTGCAGAAATCAGCCGTGCGCAAGTGTGGCAGTGGATTCGCAGCAGCAAGGGCAATCTCGAAGATGGCCGCAAGGTCACTGCCGAGATGGTGCGCGCGATGATTCCGCAAGAGCTGGTCAAGGTCAAGGAAATTGCCGGTAACGGCGCTACCTATGACCGTGCGGCCAAGATTTTCGAAGAAATGTCGACTTCGGAAACCTTTGCTGAATTCTTGACCTTGCCGCTGTACGAAGAAATTTAAGGATAAGCAGCTACCAAAAAACGGTAGCGCGGCCCTGATTTTTTGACGATAAAACGTCTGCGTTTGGCACAAAATGCCGTTCAGTGAAGAGCTGAACGGCATTTTTTATTTTGTAGCTAACACGTAGGCTGATATGTATATCGGTAAGCATCCAGCCAAGCCATCCTGCCAAGGTGCCGCGCCAGCGCGCATGTCCTAACCAGGTGGCTTCGATATGGATCATTGTGGCCAGGCAGGTAACCAGTTTGTACAATCGGTTGAAGCAATGAATTCGGAAATGAAAAACGGGATGTGTTTGCACACATCCCGTTTTTCATGCTGTCGAACCTGGTTTTTATTGCCAGCCGAAGCGGCGGTCGTACCAGGTCTTCATCAGTTGAATCAAGCCGCCGTAAGCGATCAGAATCACTACCAGCCAAGGGAAGTAGCTCAGCGGCAGTGCTTGCAGTTTGAAGTAACTGGCCAGCGGCGACATAGGCAGAATGATACCGATACACATGATGACGATGGTCATGCCCATCAGCGGCCAGGAGGCACGACTTTGCAGGAATGGAATGCGTCTGGTGCGGATCATGTGCACAATCAGCGTCTGTGACAACAGGCCTTCAATGAACCAGCCCGATTGGAACAGGGTTTGATGTTCGGGAGAGTTGGCACCGAAGATGTACCACATCAAGGCAAAGGTGGTGATATCGAAAATCGAGCTGATAGGGCCGAAGAAGACCATGAAGCGGCCGATTTCACCTGGGTTCCAGCGTTGCGGTTTTTCCAGGAATTCCTTGTCGACGTTGTCGAAGGGGATTGAAATCTGCGAGACGTCGTACAGCAGATTTTGCACCAGCAGATGCAACGGCAGCATCGGCAGGAAGGGCAGGAAAGCACTTGCCACCAAGACCGAGAAGACATTGCCGAAGTTGGAGCTGGCGGTAATCTTGATGTACTTGAGCATGTTGGCGAAGGTTTTGCGGCCTTCCAGCACGCCTTCTTCGAGCACCATCAGACTCTTTTCCAGCAAAATCAGATCCGCTGCTTCCTTAGCGATGTCGACGGCGGTATCAACGGAGATACCGATGTCGGCTGCCCGCAGCGCCGGTGCATCGTTGATGCCGTCGCCCATGAAGCCGACCACATGGCCCAGATCATGCAGCGTACGTACGATACGTTCTTTATGGATGGGGCTGAGCTTGGCGAACACAGTGGTTTTTTCGACCACCTCGTTGAGTTCGGCATCGCTCATCGTTTCTATCTGAGAACCCAGTACCATGCCTTCGACTTCGAGGCCAACCTGGTGGCAGATCTTGGCCGTCACCAGTTCATTGTCGCCGGTCAGAATTTTGACCGTCACGCCATGCGCACGCAATGCTGCCAGCGCTGGTCGGGTCGATTCCTTTGGTGGGTCGAGGAAGGCGATATAACCGATAAGCACCAGATCCGATTCGTCGGCTACGCTATAGATTTCCTTGGTTGGCGGCAAATCCTTGGCGGCTACGGCGACCACGCGCAGGCCTTCCGAGTTCAGACTGGCCGTTGCTTCTCGAATCTCGGCCAACAGCTCCGGGGTAAATGGCACGACTTGACCATTGTTACGGGCATGGGTGCAGATGGAGACGATTTCTTCGACCGCGCCTTTGCAGATCAACTCATGGTGATCTTCACGTTCGCTGACCACCACAGACATGCGGCGGCGCTGGAAGTCGAAGGGGATTTCATCGACCTTGCGATAGGCCGAGGCGATCGACATTTCGCGTTGCAGTTCGGCATGTTCCAGAACAGCCACGTCGAGCAGGTTTTTCAGGCCGGTCTGGTAGTAGCTGTTGAGATAGGCATATTGCATCACTTCGTCGTTGGGCTCGCCCAGGATGTCGGTGTGGCGTTCCAGGACGATCTTGTCTTGCGTCAAAGTGCCGGTCTTGTCGGTACACAGTACGTCCATGGCGCCGAAATTCTGAATGGCGTCGAGCCGCTTGACGATCACTTTCTTGCGCGACAGCGCCACGGCGCCTTTGGCCAATGTCGAGGTGACGATCATCGGCAGCATTTCCGGTGTCAGGCCGACGGCAATCGAGACGGCGAACAGGAAGGCTTCAACCCAGTCACCCTTGGTGAAACCGTTCATGAAGAAGACCACAGGGGTCATGACAAACATGAAGCGGATCAACAGCCAGCTGACCTTGTTGACGCCCGACTGGAATGCCGTCGGAGTACGGTCAGTGGCGGTGACGCGCTCGGCCAGGGAGCCAAAATAGGTGCGTTTGCCGGTGGTGATGACGACCGCACTGGCTGAGCCGCTGACCACGTTGGTACCCATGAAGCACAGGTTGTCGAGTTCCAGTGGGTTAGTGGTTGCTGCGCCGCGATGCTCGGGGAATTTTTCCACCGGAAGCGATTCGCCGGTCATTGCCGCTTGGCTGATGAACAGGTCTTTGGCAGCGAGCAGGCGCAGGTCGGCGGGGATCATGTCGCCGGCTGACAGTTGCACAATATCGCCGGGCACCAGTTGCTTGATGGGCAATTCAATGCGTTTAGCGCCTTTTGGATGCAACTTGATATCGAAATAGCGCTGCGCTTCTTCAGCAATGTCCTGTACCACGTCATGACGGCTCACGGTGGCGGTGTTGCTGACCATTTCCTTGAGTTTGTCGGCGGCGGTATTGGAACGCGCCTCCTGAATGAAGCGCATCAGGGTCGACAGTACCACCATGGTGCCGATCACCAGTGTGGCTTTCATGTCTTCGGTGTAATACGACACCGCAGCCAGAATTGTCAGCAGCAGATTGAACGGGTTCTTGTAGCAATGCCACAGATGGACCCACCAGCGCATGGGCTTTTCGTGCCCGACTTCATTGGGGCCGACGCGCGCACGAATGTCCTCGGACTCTTGTTCTGTGAGGCCATCGGTGCGGGTATTGAGCTCGGTGAGCAAGGTCGTGACGTCGCTTTGCGAAGCACTTGCCAGGCTCTGGGCGATTGTTTGCGGTACATCCTTGCCGCTCGACGTGCTGAGGAACATGTCAATGCCGAGGCGGCGGAAGTGGCGGTCCATGCCACGGGAACGTACGAAGACGGCGAAGGTTTCTTTTAACAGATCAAGATTCATGAAAACGCTCTTTTTCTTTGCTGCAGTTTGAGGTCGGAGCTGGCGTGCGGCAGTCCGGTTCGGGCCGTCATCGGAGACAAAACGAGAAAGTGTCAAACTCTAACGAGTCCTTGTGACATATCGATGACATGGACGGTGATTAATGTTTTCTGTCAGGCATAGGAACTCCGCAGCTTGGGTTAGCGAAGTCCCTTTCGTCGGTATCTGTTGAGCGAACGACATATCTGTTGACCTGAGAAAACATGCAGACACGGTCAAGACGACCAATGCACACCGCAAGCGGGACACATTGGCAAAGACGTTGTATGGTGGAAAAAGCAAACTTGCCGGAACGGCGCTTTGCATGATGCCATCATCTGCTGCGGCAAGACGATGGCAGGGAGAACTCCTGCGTTATCTTGCCGAGGCGAACCGGGTTGTTTCCCGGCAACAACTGTCACTCGAACAAGTACCCATGAGAGGGACTCCATGAAATAAAAACCGGCCGATTGTAATCCCCGGGGAGAAGCCCGGTCAAGCCGGAATTGTGGTTGGAGGAAAGCGGGCAGGCAATATTACGTTGAGTGGTGGTGATGTGCTTTGCTGCGACGCGGTATGGATCTTTCTTGTTTTATGGGAAGGGTGTCCTATACTCAAACCACAAAAACAACGAGCAGGAGACAGGTCATGCCAAATCTTGTTATGCACAATCTGATGTTTTTTATTCCGTTGGCGTTTGCTGGTTTCCTGTTGTGTGGTGAGGTACCAGTGGCGTCGAAGGCATTGCGGGGCGTTTTGCGTGCCTGTGGTGCGATATGCGGTGCGTTGTTAGCGCTTTTAGTACTGGAGGTTCTGCCAGTACTAATTTAAACGAGCTTTCTTGCTCGTTCGCCGCGCAAGCGGCGGCGGTCGGAGCGCCGGAGGAAGTTGCTCTGGGGTACCTGCGATAAGGGGGTGCAACAGAGGGACTTCGTGATCTCGTCGGGCGTTCCACCCTTCATTGTGCAGGCCGAGGTGTACTCTTGACGGGTGACCTCGGCCTTTTGTCGTGCCGTCTCTTCAGGCCATTGCGCCGCCGACCACCAGGCAGTTACGGCCACTGTCCTTGGCCTGATACATCGCATTGTCGGCTCGCTGCAGCCAGGCGTAATGGGCTTCCATATCGCCATTGAATGGCACTAGCCCGGCGCTGATGGTGCATCCCCACAGACTGTTCTCCAGCGAACGGCAAAAACGGACCTGCTTGATCAGCCGATCGGTGATCGCGACCGCTTCGCTGAGCTCGACATTGCGCAGAATGGCAACAAATTCTTCGCCGCCGTAGCGGCCGATTAAATCGTTGGCGCGCAGATGCTGGCGCAACAGGGACGAGAAATTTTTCAACACTTCGTCGCCGACCAGATGGCCGTGCGTGTCATTGATTTTCTTGAAATGATCAATGTCCAGCAAGAGCAGACAGGACGAGCGTTGTTGCGAGTGGCAGGCCTGAAACTCCTCAATGAGCAAGGTTTCCCAATGGCGTCGATTCAACAGGCCGGTGAGCCCATCGCGTTGACTGACAGTTTCGAATTCACGTGAGCGTTCGGCCAGCTTTTTGGACATATCGTAAGTGGATTGGCCCAGTGCCAGCGGATATAGTGCCAGCATCGGTATGCAGGCGACGATGGTGTAGAGGTCCGACAACGGCTGGAAGCTGAAGTCAAGCAGCAGTAATCCGAGCAAGGCGCCAAGCAGGCTGCCTACGACGCCGCGCAGGAATAACTTGGTGCCGCCGGCGGCGATGTTGTCCATCGATAGCATGGCCAGGATGACAGTGCTGGGGACCAGATTGCCATGCATTGCGATACTCCAGAACCCTCCGAATATGGCATCGGCAACAAGGTTGCGGCGCTCCGCACGAAATGGCACAGGGCTGTTGAGCGCAAGCCGGTAGACCAGATGTGGCCAGATAAAGCCATGAAATATCAACAATGCCCACAATGGCCAGCCAACCGGATGCTGCATGAAAGCGCCAGCGACGCAAAAAAATCCGATCGATAAGCCGAGGGTACGCAGGTAATAGATGCGGTTGACGAAACGGGAGCCTTTACCGATCAGTTCTTCCGGCGACGTCGCATCGCCGAACACACGTCGCGCCCGTTTGTAGGAGCGAAACAAGGCCAAACGGGTGCGTGAGGTGGTTTTGCTATGACGGGGGCGGTCGTTGCGCGAGGACATGATTAGTGACGAAGTCGCAGGACAAGGACTATGAGCTCGGGTGTCGATAACCACCTTTCCCTTGGATTGCACCGAGCATAATCGATGATTTCGGCCCGCGCGGTGACGGGAGGCTGGGCGGTAATTATCGGATCCATGATGGGTCGGGTCAGGTCGGAGCAGATCTCAATAGACGCAATCGCTGCAAAAAATACGTCTCGCTGATGTTTTAATTGTATTTATGTTGCATTTCCACTAATTTCTGTGCACATTATTTTTCTAGATTACAACATTTGTTGCCGTAGCACCAGAACATTGCAGCAGCAGAGGCATTCAGAAATACCTGCAATGCGGGATTTTTAACAGAAGCGCTCAAGTACATCTGCGGGAACACCTATAATGCCGCATCTTATTTATCAGGTTCACGATGCAGATATTGAAGCAATGTCGTTTCTGTGCAGGGCTTGTTGCTGCCGCCTTGGGTTTGCTGGCCTGCGTGCATTCGGCCGCAGCGCAGCAATTGCCGCAGAGCATGAACAGTGCGTTGCGCCAGGCGCACATACCGCTAAACAATGTTGGCGTGTTCGTTCAGGAAGTCAACGTTAAGCGCCCCATGCTGTCCTACAACGCCAATGCTGCGTTCAGTCCAGCTTCGGTGATGAAGTTGCTGACCACGGATGCAGCGCTGGAATTGCTGGGGCCGACCTATAGCTGGAAGACGCAGGCTTATGTCGACGGTACGTTGAGCAATGGTGTGCTTAGCGGCGATCTGACGATCAAAGGTAGCGGCGATCCTAATCTGGTGATGGAAAAATTCTGGCTGTTTCTGCGTCAGATTCGTGCTCGAGGAGTGCGTGAGATCCGCGGCAATCTGGTGCTCGATCGCAGTGCATTTGAAGAAACTGCTTACGATCCAGCTCAGTTCGACGGTGATCCGCAAAAGCCCTACAACGTCGGCCCGGATGCCTTGCTGCTCAATTTCAAAACCTTGACCTTGCACTTCATGCCTGATGTGGCTGGCAATCAGGTCAATGTCAGTATGGAACCGTCGCTGGCAGGTTATGTCATCACCCCGCCCAAGTTAAGTCAGGAAAGTGTTTGCGGCGACTGGAAGAACAAGTTGCAGGCAGATGTCGAGACCAGTGCCGTGGTATTCGGTGGCGCCTATCCATCCGCTTGTGGTGAACAGGTCTGGTACCTCAATCCTTATCGCATGAGTGCAACGCAGTATTTCGCTGGGGTGTTCCGGCAGATGTGGAGTGAGCTGGGGGGCAGCTTGTCCGGTCAGGTGATAGCGGCTAATGTCGCGCCGTCGGCAAGGCTGCTGGCGGAGTGGCAATCGCCGAAGGTGCCTGAGGTGATTCGCGATATTAATAAATACAGCAACAATGTCATGGCGCGGCAATTGCTGCTGACCATTGGTGCTCAGTCCGGAACGGGCAATGTCGCCAGCGGTGCGCACGCCATTGCCGACTGGCTGGCAGCCAAAGGCATCGCTACCGATGACGTGTTTATCGATAACGGCGCTGGGTTGTCGCGCAATGAGCGCCTCGCACCAACGACCCTGGGGCAGTTGCTGTTAGCGGCCTACCATTCGGCGATGATGCCTGAATTCATTGCTTCGCTGCCGCTGGTGGGCTATGACGGCACCATGCGTCATCGCCTGCGCGGAGAGCCGGTGGCCGGGCAAGCGCACATCAAGACGGGGTCGCTCGACGAAGTGCGATCGGTGGCCGGCTATGTACAGGCAGCGTCGGGCAAGATGTACGTGGTGGTGTGTCTGATCAACCATGCCAATGCAGCCGCCGGGCAACTGGCCCAGGATGCACTGCTGCAATGGGTGTTCGAGAAAGGTTAGGGGCGCGATACAATATCGCATCTTTGCAATTGAGGGCTTACCGTGACATTTATCGACAAGTTATCCGCCGCCTGGAAGTCCAATGACTCCCTGCTGTGTGTCGGCCTCGACCCGGATATCAGCAAGTTTCCGGCCGAATGGAAGAACCAGCCGGATGCCATTCTGGCGTTTTGCAAAGGCATCATTGATGCCACTGCCGACATGGCCTGTTCGTTCAAGCCGCAAATCGCTTATTTTGCAGCGCTGCGTGCGGAAGACCAGTTGGAAGAAATCTGCAGCTATATCCGCAGCCGTTACCCGCATATTCCTATCGTTTTAGATGCCAAGCGTGGCGATATCGGCGCCACTGCCGAGCAGTATGCGCGCGAAGCGTTTGAGCGTTATGGCGCCGATGCTGTCACGGTTAGTCCCTATATGGGCTTTGACTCGGTAGCGCCGTATCTGGAATGGAAAGATCGGGGCGCCATCGTGCTCTGTCGCACGTCCAATGCAGGCGGCTCGGATCTGCAATTTCTGAAGGTCGATGGGGTGCCGCTGTACCAGCATGTGGCGCGGCTGGTGGCCGATAAGTGGAATACCAATGGCCAGTGCGGTCTGGTGGTCGGTGCGACTTTTCCAGAAGAGCTGGCGCAGGTGCGCGCCATCATTGGCGACATGCCCTTGCTGGTGCCTGGTGTGGGTGCGCAGGGTGGTGATGTGGCTGCTACTGTGAAGGCCGGCAAGACGGTGGCAACGAGCGGCATGATGATCAACTCTTCGCGTGCAATTTTATACGCCACGCCGCAGGCTGATGAAGATTATGCTGCCGCTGCCAGGCGTGTTGCAGCCGAAACGCGTGCGGCGATCAATCTCTACCGCTGAACGGTGATGTACTCAGAAAAACGCCGCGCTTCGATGTCTTCGGAGTGCGGCGTTTTTTATGCAGCTTGATTTGACTCAAGCGCTCAGGTCAACAACTTCAACAATCCCTGCAAGGCATGCCGTACCGACTGTTCACGTACGCTGAGGCGATCACCGCTGAATACGTGCCGTTCGGTGAAAGTCTGATCGCCAATGCGCCAGCCAAAGCAGACGGTGCCAACCGGCTTGCCAGGCACAGCACCACCAGGACCGGCAATACCAGTGGTGGCCACGGCAATCGACGAATCGCTGTTGGCCACTGCGGCCTCAGCCATAGCGCCGGCAATTTCTTCACTGACGGCGCCATGTTGCGCAATGAGTGCTTCGGCGATGTCCAGCAATTCATGTTTGGAGGCATTGGAATAGGTCACGAAACCGCAGTCGAACCATTCGGATGAGCCGGCGATGTCAGTGATGGCTTGGGCAACGCCGCCGCCGGTACAGGATTCCGCTGTGGCCAACAAAAGGTTTCTGGCTTTGAGTGCCTGGCCAACACGTGCGGCGAGCTCGGTAATGGTGTCCATGTTGATGTCATCCTAGAGGTTGGGGGTGGTCAACGTGTGATGGATGGAGTCGGCCGCCCATGCACCAAGCATACACTTGTTGATACCAGTTTAGATAGTGCGCCAGATGGCAAAGACGAGCAGCGTGTAAAACGCCGCCAGGATGTCATCCCACATCACGCCGAAACCGCCTTTGAAGTGGTGATCGAAATAGGCGATCGGTGGAGGTTTGACCATGTCGAAAAAGCGGAACACGACAAATGCCCAACATTGTGTCACAACGTCAGCTGGCGTGAGCAGTATCAACACCAGCCAGAAGGCGATGATTTCATCCCACACCATGCTGCCATGGTCAGGTGTGCCGAGGTTGTGGCCGGTGACGTGGCAGGCCCAGATGCCGATGAAGAAGCCAACACCAACGATAATCAGCCAGGTCAACGGAGTGAGTAGTGCCGGCCAGCGCGCGCTTAACAATACATACATCACCCAGGCGAACAAAGTGCCGCATGTGCCGGGCATGATCGGCGACAAACCGCTGCCAAACCCTTGCGCCAGGATGTGTGCCGGATGTTCCTGCATGAAGCGCGAAGTTGGACGTACCTTGTTTGAGGTGTTTTTGGCGGCGTCGGCCGACTGGTCGTTTGTGAAATTCATGCAGTGAAATGGTCGAACGAGGTAACAGTGAGCTCGAGTAAGGCGTCTCCACTGTCGAACAGACGTAGGCCTGATGCAGCTTCAATCTGGCCGACGCGGGTTACTTCGACAGCGACTTGCGCGGCAGCCGCCAATATTTGTGCGCGTCGCTGCGGGGCAGCCGTGAAGCAGAGTTCGTAGTCGTCGCCACCGGCCAGCGTGAAGTTGCGGCGCAAGGAGGTCGTTTGCTGACGCAGGATGGGGCCGGCCGGCAAGGCATCGACGTCAAGCCGGGCGCCGACCCGGGAGCGCGCAAGAATATGTCCAAGATCGCCCGTCAGACCGTCTGAGATGTCGATGGCGGCATGGGCCACCCCGCGCAGTGCTAGACCCAGTGCCACGCGAGGTGTCGGCTGATGCATGCGTTGCGCGGCGACTTGATGTGCTGCTGCCTCCAGCGTCAGTTCTTGCCGGTAGGCAGCTAGCGCCAGTCGGGCGTCGCCCAAGGTACCGGAAACCCAGATGTCGTCGCCCACTTGGGCTGCATCGCGTCGTAGCGCCTGAGTGAACGGGATTTCTCCCAATACAGTGATGCTGATGGTCAGCGGCCCCTTGGTGGTATCGCCGCCGATCAGTTCGCAGCCGTATTCGTCGGCCAGATCAAGCATGCCTCGGGCAAAAGGGGAAAGCCAGTTTTCGCGTGCCTCAGGTAGCGCCAGTGCCAGCGTGAAGGCGATTGGTTTGGCTCCCATTGCGGCCAGATCGGACAGGTTGACTGCCAGACATTTGTGGCCTAGTGCATAGGCGTCGGCATGCGGAAAGAAATGACGACCTTCGACCAGCATGTCACTCGATATTGCCAACTGCATGCCGGGCGCCGGTGTGAGCAAGGCGCAGTCGTCGCCAATACCGAGCGCCGTCCGGCTGTCTGGTTGCAAGGGACGGGTGAAATAACGGGAGATGAGTTCAAATTCGGAGAGCATGATGCAATTGTAACCAATACGGCATGTACTTCGGTGGATTTCCACGATTGACAGGAGTGGCCATTTCGTGAATCCTGAATGACCGGATTAGCCTGTCAAACCGCGCTGTTATTGGCTTTCTGGATGGTGCGGCGCACCATAAGTGGCCTATGAGAAGGGGGCGACCTCTGCTAGAATTACAGGTCTTCGACAAGTCTAGAAAAGAGAACGCAGAGTATGGATTCGATGATAAGCAATAAAGAAGAATTGCGTCAGCAACTTCGCCAGGCAGCGCTGGAATACCATGAGTTTCCGACGCCGGGCAAGATCAGCGTCACGCCCACCAAGCTCCTAACCAATCAACGAGACCTGTCTCTGGCCTATTCTCCTGGCGTGGCTGCGGCCTGCGAAGAGATTGTGGCAGATCCCGCCAACGCATTTCGCTACACAGCGCGCGGCAATTTGGTAGCAGTCATCACTAACGGCACGGCCGTGCTGGGCCTGGGCAATATCGGTCCGCTGGCCTCCAAGCCGGTGATGGAAGGCAAGGGCGTGCTGTTCAAGAAATTCGCCGGTATCGATGTTTTCGATATCGAAATCAACGAAAGTGATCCAGATAAGTTGTGCGACATCATCGCCTCGCTGGAACCGACTTTCGGCGGCATCAATCTGGAAGATATCAAAGCGCCGGAGTGCTTCTACATCGAACGCAAGCTGCGCGACCGCATGAAGATTCCAGTCTTCCATGATGACCAGCACGGTACTGCCATCATCGTCGGTTCGGCCATTCTCAATGGCCTCAAAGTGGTCAACAAGAGCATCAAGGAAGTCAAGTTGGTAGTCTCCGGCGCTGGCGCTGCTGCGCTGGCCTGTCTGGATCTGATCGTCGATCTTGGCTTTCCGATTGAAAACATTTTTGTTACCGACCTAGCTGGTGTGGTCTACAAGGGCCGTACCGAATTGATGGATCCGGACAAGGAGCGCTTTGCCCGTGAAACCACGGCGCGTACCCTGGCCGAAGTCATCCCTGGCGCGGATATTTTCCTGGGCGTATCAGCCGGTGGCGTGCTCAAGCAAGAGATGGTCAAGCAAATGGCTGCGCGCCCGCTGGTGCTGGCGCTGGCCAATCCGTCGCCAGAAATTCTGCCGGAGGACGTGATGGCCGTGCGTGACGATGCCATCATCGCCACCGGCCGTTCGGACTATCCGAATCAGGTCAATAACGTACTGTGCTTCCCGTACATTTTCCGTGGCGCACTCGATTGCGGAGCGACTACCATTACGCGTGAAATGGAAATTGCTGCGGTGTACGCGATTGCCGAACTGGCGCAAGCTGAGCAGTCCGACGTGGTTGCCGCTACTTACGGCATCAGTAATCTGTCATTCGGTCCTGAATACATCATCCCCAAGCCGTTTGATCCGCGTCTGATGATCAAGATCGCCACTGCGGTGGCCAAGGCGGCGGAAGCCTCCGGTGTGGCAGCCCGTCCGATCAAGGACATGGACGCCTACGCTGAAAAACTGGAACAGTTCGTTTATCACAGCGGCACCTTCATGCGTCCGATCTTCCAGGTCGCCAAGAAAGCTGCAGACGCTAAAAAACGTATTGTCTACGCCGAAGGTGAAGACGAACGCGTTTTGCGCGCCGTGCAAGTGGTGGTGGATGAATGTCTGGCCAAACCTATCTTGGTAGGCCGTCCAGAAGTGTTGGAGCAACGCATCCAGAAATTCGGTCTGCGTCTTCGTGCGGGTGTGGATTTTGAAATCATCAATCCGAACTTCGACAGCCGTTATCGTGACTACTGGCAAAGTTTCCTGGAAATGAGCAAGCGTCGTGGCGTCACTGAGCAATATGCCAAGCTGGAAATGCGTCGCCGTCATACTCTCATCGGTGCCATGGCCATCCATAAGGGCGATGCCGATGGCATGATTTGCGGCACTTACGGTACGACCCAGTTGCATTTGCACTATATTGATCAAGTGCTGGGCAAGCGCGAAGGCGTCAATGTGTATGCGGCCATGAACGCGGTTATCTTGCCAAGCCGGCAATTGGTGTTGGTCGATACGCACGTCAATGAAAATCCGACTGCCGAAGAATTGGCTGAAATCACCATTTTGGCAGCGGAAGAAATGCGTCGTTTCGGCCTTCATCCACGCGCTGCCTTGCTGTCGCATTCGAACTTCGGTTCCAGCAACAGCGAGTCGGCTCGCAAGATGCGTGCTGCACTGGCCCTGGTTCAGAAACTGGCGCCGGATCTGGAAGTGGACGGCGAAATGCATGGTGATACCGCCCTCGATGCCAAGCTGCTGGCACAAGTCATGCCGGATTCACCACTCAAAGGCGATGCCAACCTGTTGGTCATGCCTAATATCGATGCTGCCAATATTGCCTACAACTTGTTGAAGACTGCATCGGGTAACGGCGTAGCGATCGGGCCGATTCTGCTCGGTTGTGCCAAGCCTGTGCACATTCTGACAGCATCGGCAACGGTACGCCGTATCATCAATATGACGGCCTTGTGCGTCATGGATGCGATGTCGGAGCGTTAATCCTGGTGTTGTGGCAAGACCTGCAAGGTCTTGCCAGATTTGCCACAGTACAGTTTGTTGCAAGAATAAAACGGCGCATTTCTTCGGAAATGCGCCGTTTTATTTTGTTTCTTCACTGAGTCAGCAGGGCAGTATCTTCGTGAGCCAGCCACCAATATCGGTGACTTCTTCCATGCACACGGAATGTTGCATCTGATATTCGTGCCACTCGATCTGGTAGCCCAGTGTCTGCAGAGCGTCGCGCGATTGTTCCCCGCGTTGTAACACCACAACAGGATCTTGCCGGCCATGGGCCATGAAAATCGGTGTGCTCTGATTGGCAGCATGACGTTCGGCGGCAACGCTCGTTGCCAGTGGTAGATAGCCAGACAGGCACATCATGCCGCCCAATTGTTGTGCATAACGCAGGCCGGTTTGCAGTGTCATTGCACAGCCCTGCGAAAAACCGGTCAGGACGATGTGGTTAGCTGGAATGCCGCGTGCGATTTCCTTGTCGATTAACGCTTCAATTTGTGCTTGTGAGGCACGCAGACCGGAATCATCTTCGCGGCGCACCAGATCGGGGGTGAAAATGTCGTACCAGGCACGCATGACGTAGCCGCCGTTGATCGTCACCGGTCGCGTCGGCGCGGTAGGGAAAATGAAACGAATAGGTTGGCAAGCCGACAGATCGAGTTCGCGCACGATAGGCACAAAGTCGTTGCCGTCAGCGCCGAGTCCGTGCAGCCAGATAACGGCGGCAGTCGGATTGGGAGCGGTTTCAATTTCGATGGTGACGAGCGGGGCGGTAGAAGATGACATGGCGTTTTCTTTGAATCAGACTTGCGCAGCTTGATGCACAATAGAGGTTTGCGGTGAAGTGGGTGAAAGTATCCATGATACGACGTTATGCTCAGAAAATCTGTGCACCCTGTTGTGAAGGAAACCAACGATGAAAAAAATGCAGACCCTTTTACTGGTAGCACCCTTGCTGTTCTTAACGCTTTCACTACCGGCTGCTGCCGGGAAAAAAGATGAGCAGGCAGCGCCGTCGAACGGTGAAAATCTGGTGATACAGCCGCCTGCCGGCTGGCGGCTGGCCTATATGACGGGGGACCCGAGCAGTAATTATCTGGTTGAATTCATGCCCAATGGCGAGGACAAGGATAACTGGCGTGAAGGCTATATGTCGGTGCAACGCGGTGCCTATACGCCAGCGGGGCACTTGGCGACCCAGGCGGTGGAGTCGCTGATACAGGCGGCGCAAAGTAAATGTGCAGGCCATTTTGTTGTGATGAAACAGAAGGATACGCAAACCAATGGCGCTTACACTTCCATTGGCGGTGGCTTTTGCGATCGTTACGGTGGCGTCGCACCGTATGGTGAAGGCAATCTGACGGCCGTGCTTGAGGGTAAGCAGAATCTGTTTATGGTGCAGTTCGGCTGGCGCCCGGCTACCGAAACCGACCTCAAGGATTACAACTGGCGCATTCAGCCGGAGCGTTTGCAGCAATATCTGAATCTGATCAATCAGGCAGCCTTGTGTGGTGGAGGCAAGGACCAGCCCGCTTGTCCCCACTAAGGACGCTTGTCAGCGCGGTGGGCGGATGGCCGATTTGGGGCGAAACGCTTTGCAGATGGCCTCATGGGTTTCGATGTAAGGTCCGCCAATCAAATCGATGCAGTAAGGTACGGCGGCAAAGATGCCCGCCACGCGCTGGCTGCCATCGGTGTTCTTGATGCCTTCCAGGGTTTCCTTGATCGCTTTGGGCTGGCCCGGAAGATTCATGATCAGCGCAGCGTGATCTGCCGTTTCACGGATGACGGCGACTTGCCGCGAGAGGATGGCGGTTGGCACGAATTGCAGGCTGATCTGACGCATTTGTTCGCCAAAGCCGGGCATTTCCTTGCTTGCTACAGCCAAGGTCGCTTCGGGTGTGACATCGCGCCTTGACGGACCGGTGCCGCCAGTGGTGAGCACCAGATCGCAGCCGACCACGTCAATGAGTTCAATCAGTGTCTGTGCAATCTGCGCCTGTTCATCGGGAATCAGGCGGGTTTCCATGCGCCAAGGGCTGGCCAGCGCTGCTTCAAGCCATTCCTGCAATGCTGGAATGCCTTGGTCCTCATAGACACCGGTGGTGGCGCGGTCAGAGATCGAGACCAAGCCGATCAACAGTTCACCGGCCGACTTAATCGTCGTGCTCGTCGTCATGATCTGCGGCATCGGCTTCGTCAGCTTCGTCCTGTGCGGCAGCAGCCCGGGACTCTCCTTGCAACTGCTTGAGGATCTGGAAAATTTCGCGATACGCTTTGGGCGGCTTGTTTTCCGCTTGTTCCTTGCGGGCGTTGCGAATGAGCGTGCGCAGATGCTGAGCATCCAGTTCGGTATGCTGGGCCAGCAATACGGTCAGCGCACTATCGTCCTTGAGCAGTTTTTCACGGCGTCGTTCGATGGCATGCAATGATGCCGTATCGGCTTTGGACAAGCCGCGCCAGCTATCGAGCATTCTCTGGATAGCCGCGATTTCGCCTTCTTCGAGTGTGCGCATTTTCTTGCCGACGTATTGCAGCTGCCGACGACGACCTTCATGGTCCTTGATTTGCTGGCACTCGAGGATGGCATCACGCACATCTTCTGGCATCGGTACACGTTTGACGCGGTCGCGTGGCTCCGCGATCAGTTCGGCGCCCAATTTCTGCAACGCCGTCATTTCGCGTTTCAGTTGTGATTTGGATGGGCGGTCGTATTCTTGCTCGAATTCGTTGGATTGGAATCCGCAGGACCCGCGATTGGGATTTGGCATGATTCTGATAAATAAGCTAAACGACTGCTATGATACCTGTTTTATCCGCATCTCGAAGAAATCAGGCTCATGAGCGAATCCGTATTTACCCACAGTCAAGACCAATTGAAGCAACTGGCACAGGATGTGTTGCGTTATGCCAAGGAAAAGGGCGCGTCCGATGCTGCGGTGGACATCAGCGAGGGTGGCGGGCTATCAGTGGCCGTGCGCAAGGGTCAGATTGAGACCATTGAGCAAAACAAGGACAAAGGCATCGGGGTGACCGTCTACCTCGGCGAAGGTCGCAATGTGCGCCGTGGCAACGCCAGTACCTCGGATTTTTCGCAACAGGCACTCAAGGAAACGGTGGAGGCCGCCTACAACATTGCACGTTTTACTTCCGTCGATGATTGCGCCGGCTTGCCTGAAGTTGAGAATCTGGAAATGCATCCGCGCGACCTCAAGCTGTGCACGCCCTGGCTGATTACGGCCGAGCAGGCGGTGCAACTGGCGCAACGCTGCGAAGCGGCAGCGCTGGCCGTAGACAAGCGCATCACCAACAGCGAAGGTGCCAGCGTCTATGCCCAGCAGTCGCATTTTGTCAGCGCCAACTCGCGCGGTTTCATGGGCGGCTATCCCTTCTCGCGCCATACCATCTCGGTGGCGCCGATTGCCGGCAAGGGCGGCAATATGCAGCGCGACGACTGGTATTCCTCCAAGCGCGATCCCAAGCAACTGGCCGAGCCGGAGGCCATCGGCCGTTATGCAGCCGAGCGCGCACTGGCACGTTTGAATGCCTGCAAATTGTCGACGCGCAAGTGCCCCGTCTTGTTCGAAGCACCTCTGGCTGCGGGTTTGCTGGGCGCTTTCGTGCAGGCGGTGTCTGGCGGTGCACTGTATCGTAAATCGACTTTTTTGCTTGATTCACTGGGCCAGCAAGTGTTCCCCGAGCACCTTCAGATCCTTGAAGATCCTCATGTGGTTGGTGGTGTCGGTTCGGCGCCCTTCGATGATGAGGGTGTCAAAACCCAGCGTCGCGAGGTGGTCAAGGATGGCGTGGTGCAAGGTTATTTTCTGTCGACGTATTCGGCCCGCAAGCTGGGCATGCAGACTACCGGCAATTCCGGCGGTTCGCACAATCTGTCGCTGACGTCGTCGTTGACGACGGCCGCCGATACCTTCAAGGGCATGCTCAAAAAACTCGACACCGGCCTGCTGGTGACCGAACTGATGGGACAGGGCGTCAATTACGTGACCGGCGACTACTCACGCGGTGCCTCGGGTTACTGGGTCGAGAAGGGTGTGATCCAGTATCCGGTGGAAGAGATTACCATCGCCGGCAACATGAAAGACATGCTGCGTCAGATCGTCGCCATCGGCAATGACACGCTCATTCGCGGTACCAAGGAAACCGGCTCCATCTTGCTGGAAAATATGACTATCGCAGGCGACTAGTCAGTTTTTTGCTCCCTGAAGATTGCTGGCGCCCGGCACGCAGCGCCAGCAATTGCTAAAATAGCGCTTCAGTCACTGCAAGCCGGGACTGGGGGGGGATGCCGGGACACAGAACAAGGCAGTACAGAACTTGTTGAGGTGTCAAGGCTGTCGTCTGCCAGTGTTGGCCAATCTATCTTCCCATGTCTTCACATACAGAACCCGCGCACTCCAGCGGTCAGGTCCTGCCTTTTCGCGCATCCTTGATGGCCACTCTGGGCGTGTGCTTCGTCATCATGCTGGTGGCCCTGGATCAAACCATTGTTGGCACCGCCTTGCCGACTATTGTGGCCGAACTCAAAGGCTTTGACCTGTATGCCTGGGTCGCGACGTCCTATTTGCTGACATCGGTCATTACGGTGCCGATCTTTGGTCGATTGGGTGACTACTTTGGCCGCAAGCCATTTGTGATTGCCTCTATCATTGTGTTCGTGGTGGCGTCGATGTTATGCGGCATGGCTAACAGCATGTTGTTCCTGGTGGTGGCGCGCGGCTTGCAGGGCATCGGTGGCGGTATGCTGGTGGGAACCGCTTTTGCTTCGATTGCCGATTTGTTTCCCGATCCGCATGTCCGTCTGCGCTGGCAGATCATTCTCAGTGCGTCGTTTGGCATCGCCACCTCGATAGGGCCGTCTCTGGGCGGTTTCCTGACCCAGTCGCTGGGCTGGCGCTGGGTGTTTTACGTCAACTTGCCGGTGGGCATCGTATCCCTGTTTTTTGTCCTGCGTTATCTGCCGCACATCCGCCACATCAAACACGAAGGTAAGATCCGGCTCGACTGGCTGGGTGCTTTGCTGATCACGATTGCGCTGGGCAGCCTGCAGTTGCTGGTCGAAATGCTGCCTAAGCGCGGTCTGACCATGGGGATGGTAATCTTGTTGCTGATTACCGCCGGTGCTTTTTTCGTGCTGTGGAAATGGGAGCGTCGTGCGGCACAGCCGATTCTACCGTTCGAGCTGTTTCGTGATCCTGCCATCTCCAGTCTGTTTGTATTGTCGATTTTGGCCGGGTTTGCCATGTTTTCGATGCTGATGTATTCGCCGCTGTTGTTTCAGGGGGGCTTCGGCATGTCGCCGCGTGATGCTGGCTTGCTGATCACACCGCTGGTGGCCTGTATTACTGTGGCGAGCATCATCAATGGCCGCATCATCACGCGTATTCCCAATCCGAATCTGATGATGTATATCGGTTTTGCACTGATGGCGCTGTCCTGTCTGGGCGTAGTGTTATCTCAACGCAGTACGTCTTCGAGCTTTATTCTGGTGGCGATGCTCGCAGGTGGTTTGGGTCTGGGATTGGTGCTGCCCAATCTGACTGTCTTTGCGCAACAATCGGCCAGCCGGGAGCACCTCGGCATTGCCACTGCGCTGCTGCAATCGTTGCGCATGATCGGCGGTATGCTGGGTACTGCCGTGACCGGGATGCTGGTGACTCAGATCTACGGCAATGGTGTCACGCATGCATTGGACAACGATCACGCGGCCCAATGGCTGGCCGAATTCAAGGATCCGGAAATCCTCGTCAATCACGATATTCAATCCACCTTGCTAGCGCAGATGCTACAGGCCGGCCACAATGGTTCGGCCCTGCTTGATGCTGCTCGTGATGCCTTGGTCAATGCTATTCATGTGGGCATTGCCTTGGCGATTGTGGCGTCGTTAGCGGGTCTGTACATGGTGCGTCGGGTACCGCTGATCCGTTTTGCCCCCAAGCAGAAGGTGGAGCCGGTATTGGCGGAATAACGCTAATTGCCCTGGGTCGCATGCTTGATGTCGCCTGGCGCCGTCAATGTCTGCAGAATCGATGGTCACTATAATCGAGGAACTATATGGATGTGAATGCTTGCGATATATCATCTGTGCCTGTCACAGAGGTAAGCGACCGGCAGTGATCAAACTAAATTTAACAATCGGTGCAATGAGAGAAAAACCATGGGAAAACTGAGCACGCACGTTTTGGATGTGACGCAGGGAAAACCCGGTGTTGGCATCAAACTGGCCCTGTACGTCATTAAGGGTAATGAAAAAATTCTTCTGAAAGAAGGTATCACCAACAATGATGGACGTTGTGATGCGCCGTTGTTGCAAGGCGAGCAATTTCACTCCGGTCGTTATGAGCTGGTGTTTGGTGCCGGTGATTATTTTGCCGCGCAGGGTGTGCAAGTACCAGTGCCGCGTTTTATTGATGAAGTAGTGATTGCCTTCGGTATTGCCGATCCGTCGCAAAATTATCACGTGCCGCTGGTAGTGTCGCCATGGTCGTATTCGACTTATCGAGGCAGTTGATGGCAGGAAAATATCAATAAAAAAATCCGGCCCTGCGGAAGATGCCAGGGCCGGATTTTTATTTTTAGCTAACTATCGGTAGCCAAACTTATCATTGCATTAACCGGTCTTAGCCTTCTCGATGGTAGAGCGTGCTGCTTCCATCATGGCAAGCGGTTCTTCACAATCGGAGTCGAGGTACTGATTTTCCAGGTTGACGGCCAGATTGCTCATTTTTTCAGCCAGATCGGCCAGTGCAACACTGAGTTCGCACATCAGGCTGGAAATTGTTTTGGGCGGATTCGTCATGCTTTCCTCCTTAAACGGACTCGACAGGACATACCTGCCAAACACACTTCGGGTTGTTCATATACGGTTATCAGCAAGCCGGATCATAGGTTTGTGAATCCATTCTATGCCTATTTTCCTCGGTCGGTTCAAGGGCGATGGAAAGTGACAAAAGGGCAAGTGGGCAGAACCGAGTATAGAACAATCTTGCCGTCATTCAAGTCGCTACAGTCGGAATTCAGATCCGCAGCAGGTGAAATAGGGGCACGAAAAACGGACTGCCATTGCTAGTCTTGTGCTCATCACTGCACTGATCGAAGTGCCGTCAAAGCAGAATGGTCAGTGCGTTTTCCAATAGAAATTGGATTTTGGACTGTCTTTGCTTGTGGAGAATGATTCCGCAGAAACGGTTTTCCAGTGCTGTGCTTGGGCAGGGGGCGGTGATGCAGTGCATCATATGCAGTGAAAGATTGGGGCTGACGCCTGCTTGTCGGAGTGAGGTGGCGACAGGGTAAAAATAAAGCGCGGCATGAGCAGTCTCTTGAAAAGAGAAAATCTGAGGGAGCAATGACCAGGCCAAGTGAGATGAGCACCTGACTATTGACTGCTGTCTTGAATGCCAATATGGCATTGAGGTTGCATCGCGCCCAGCAGTGCCGAGTAAAGCCCGTGATATAGCGCAAAAAAAAAGGGCAGAAAATCTGCCCTTGGTTCAGTCTCTGTGAGCTATTGCTAGTGCAATGGCCGCGGTTGAATATCAGCGCACGGATGCAAAATAGCGTGCAACCATCGCAGCGATGAGCAGGGTATAAGGCAGGACGTCAATCAGGATACGCATGGTAGGCTCCGCAAGAAAAGTGAGTTATGTTGCGATGCAGTATGCGAGAGTTATCTACTTTTTGCTAATTTTGGTTCCTGATATCAGTTATCGATCTGTTGAATATCAGTCGATACAGACTTTGGCTTGGCTTTAGCGAATATTTAACCCGCTGCCGAGGCGGCTGCTTGGCTTGTTTTCATTTGGCAAGCTTGTTTTGTACGCCGAATTGTCCGACCTGAATTCTTGTAATGGCGCCCAGAATGTTACAAAGCCCCGCGCTGGCGGCTTTGCTGCACTATTTATTGTTCGCTTTGCAGGATCAGTCCCTTGGTGCCGGTGCTGATATGCAGTTTGTATTGCGAGGCACTGTTGAGGTCCAAAGTGACCGCGCGGCCAGGCTCATAAGCCGGACTGGTCAGACCGTGGACCGGTTTGACGCTGAAGGTATAACTGTTGCCCGGTTTGAGCCAGATGCTCAAGTGTTCACCGGGTAGTATCTGCGCCAGCACGACGTCATTGAGTGCCAGTTCCAGCGGCCAGCTGTCATTAAAAAACATGGCCTCGCGGGAGAATTGCACTTCAGCCAGACCGGCTACCTGCTTGGTCATTTCTTGGATATAGATGCGTCCCGGCGGCACCAGGTTGTCGGCATTGCGCTGTTCGTTGGGTGGTGTGATGGCGCAGGCGCCCAGAACGAGTGCCACCAGGCAAGCGGTGATTGTTGTTTTCATTGCTGTTTCCTAGTAGTTATTCGAGCCATTTCACCAATACATTGCTTCATTTTATTTGGGGTTGCGTGGTTTATGCGGCTGGAATTTTGACACGAAGCGTGTCCGCCTGTCTGTACAGAAATTTGAGGCTTCACAATATGTTTCTTTTGCTGACCTTAGCTTCATACAAATTCACATTTTCTTCGCAATCGCGGAACGTGACGTAGGCAGCCTCGACCACAAAAATACTTCACTGCCTATCGTCAACTATAATGGGGTGTCAATAAGATTTTGATTCGGCCACTATATGATGTTGTGGGACGTCAGTTCCCAACGCTTTGGCCAATATCCGTGAGGTGCATGCGGGTTTCGGGTGAAAGGCGTCAATAAAATCAGCATCAGTACAGTCAGCCAGCATTGGATTGTAGGAGCCGGCTATTTGTACATTCTTATCAGCTCGTCGACGCATGATTTCTTCGACTTCGCTGAAATCTCGGCTGCGTTGCGTTATAGCCTTGAAATAGTCCGGATAGAGAGGGGACAATAAAAGGATGACATGTTTTTCCCCGTGCATTTTTTTTATAAAATTAAAAAATATCTGCAACTTCATCTCAGACAACTGATAGTTGACCATGGTGTAGTCAGGGATGCTCGCAATACTTTCCTTTACCTTGGAGACGAATTCCGTCGGTGATGGATGATACAAATTGTCGGCGTATTGCAAACTACCGTCATTGAATATTCGAATATGTTTATCGGGTATTGCCGAAATTTCGGAGCCCGATGATTGCTCAAAAACTGTCCCAGTTGATTTATGAAACAATTTATTAATAGATTGTTTCGAGTATGCCCAATTTACCAACTGGAAATAATTCGAATAGCCATGATCGAATAGGTCAGATTCTTTGTTTCCAGCCTTTAATTCAAGAACCGATTGCGCATAATCGTCATTATATTCATCGGCAAGTTGTTTATTGTAATTCGCGTTAAATAATGCTGGAGATACTTCAATAATAAGCGTGTCTGGATTTAATTTTTTCATGGCTTCGGTCGCCAGGAAAATATATTCATGCATATCCATCGCCCCTACTGCTAGGTTCAACGAGTGCTCTATACCCGTTCTGGTACCTATTTGGTACGCCTTGGACGAACCTAGCGTTACCGTCTGAGGGTGGAGGTTTTTTGATTGAAATAGCAGATTTTTTTTAAATGCAAGTTCATCATGATTGCCACTCATCATCAAGCTGTGGTGGCTTTGGAGAAAAACAGCCATTTTCGCCTCACTGCTCTCATCGGCATAAAATTTACCGGCAGGGTCAACAAAGTAATTAAGGCAAATTACGCAGGAAAATAAAATGACTATCGTTGAAAAAAATCTAACAAGGAATTGCTTGGAAAAATTTTCCATATCAAAACTGAAAATATAAAAAGACACTGGTCTTGCCGAGCCATAGAACGCTCAGTACAAAAATTGCGCCTAACAATACGGGTGCTAATGGCTTGCGCAATAAATTGGAATTGTTAATGGATTTCTTACTAATTGGCGTTAACGTCGCAGTACTCGGTAACAAAAGAATCACTGCAAATGCTGCCATAAGAATCCAAATCTGATTGGCAACTGATTGTGCGGAATTCAAGATTAATCCCTGCCATATGCCATCGGCATGCAGTGCTGGTATAGAAAGGACGGCTGCAATTGCAGGTGGAATGCTGATGCCATTGAAGCCGAGCATCCCTTTGTAAATCTGTATTGCATTGGTGACTCCATGTGCGCGGAACATTACAAAAGTGGCGTTGACGCTCAAGAAAGTAATCGACCAGCTAAGCGTCGTGAGCAAGACGCTTGGCGCGGATTTTTTATTTTTTATCCAAAAAGTCCGTTTCCGCCACAGATGATTGATGACCATGAGGACTCCATGCATACCTCCAAAAAAGAGATAAGTCCAATTTGCACCGTGCCAAAAACCGATAATGAGAAAAATCAATAGCGTAGGAATGACGAGGCTGCAAGCTACTTCAATAAATGAAGATTTTCCTAAACCCAAACGCGTAAATTTAAGCGTCATTGGCGTATATAAATATTCTCCAATATAGTTGGTAAGCGAGATATGCCAGCGCTGCCAGAAATTAATAATATTTGCCGCCCTGAACGGGGCATTGAAATTAATCGGTAATAAAATTCCAAAAAAAAGCGATAAGCCAACGGCCATGTCGGAATAGCCGGAAAAATCAAAATAAAGCTGAAAACTATAGGAAAGCGACCCAAACCACGACAGGAATAATTGCGGAGCAACATTGCTTTGCGTGGCATTAAACAATACGTCTGCATATTCTCCAAAAGGATCTGCAAGAAGTAGTTTTTTGGCGAGGCCTAACGAGAAAATTGTAATGCCCAACACAACTTTATCCAGATTGATTTTGTAAGTGTCCGGATTGGCAAATTGGGACATCATTTGTTTATGGTGAATAATCGGGCCTGCGATCAGGTGAGGGAAAAATGTGACGAAAAGAACGTAGTGCACAAAATTACGGTCTTGCACCTTTCCCCGGTAGCTGTCCAGAAGAAATGCTATTTGCGTAAAAGTGAAAAATGAAATGCCGATCGGCAGCGCCACATTCAGCATATGTAGCGGCGCAATACCGATTTTGGAAAGGAGAATGTTAGAATTGTTAATGAAAAAATTGACGTACTTAAAGTAACCGAGCAGAAGCAGATTTCCAGTGATTCCGACGACCAAATATAATTTAAGTATTTTTTCTGATTTTTTTGACGACAATCTAGAACTAAGCCAATAGTTAATGACAATGGACGTCACAAGAACCGGCAAGGAGCTGATGCTCCAGTACGCATAGAAAAAAATAGATGCGCAAGCTAGCCAGGTAGCGGCCAGAAGTTGGCTTTTGCGACCAAAAAGGAAGAATGTGACTAAGCAGATTGGGAAGAAAATGAAGATGAAATTATATGAGTTAAACAGCATATGTCACTTTCATCGGCAGGCGCTTACGCTCTTCTTCGGTGAGATCAAGTTCCCAAATTTGTTCGGCTGTATCTATTCCGGTCTCGTTTCTAAATCCCAGATTTTTATAATGATTTTTGACGATTGCGTTACGATCCGTAGGGAGATATATTCCTCTTAATTTGAGCGCACCTGTCTTTTTTGCCGAGGCGATAATATATTGAAGTACTGCTTCCTCAACGGCACGTCCCAGAACTCTACAGCTCATTAACCAGGTATCGATTTCCCACCAAGTTGATTCCTTCTTGCAGATGATGACGCTGATCATCCCATTATCGCCAAGAACATCTTTTAGGCGGATTTGAGTAGTAAAATATTGATCATTCTCTTCAAATAATTTAATTTGAAGTTCGCTATATCGTTTGGTCGTTAGATTGAACTGATTCGACTTGCTGATCAATTGTGCAATCCGCGCTCGTCCAGCAATGTCGAATGGTGCAAATGTAATTTCCATCTGGAGGGACGCAAGATATCCTTCCATATCGGAAGACTGGTTCAGCAATTGAGCGCGTTGGACGTTTTGTTGATAGAAGGATGCACGCTTACTGTCTTCCTCAGAAAATCCTATTGCTTCGAAATAACCTGCGGCAAGCAGTACGCGGCCATAGAGTGCAGGATCTGCCGGTAATTCCGGTACGGCAACTTCCGGGATCTCTTTTCTGACCTGCATTCGTTCAGCCGGATTGTCATCTAGAAAAACTATGCTGTCGAGGCCGAGGGAAAGCGCGGTAGCTATTGCACGGATATTGGAGGCTTTGTCCGTCCAATTGGCCTGAAATACGGCTATATGCTCCTCGCGTAATAGCATGTCTGGATGCTTCTGGAATGGTTGTCGTGCAATGATCTCTTCATTTTTTGACGAAACAGCCAAAACTACTCCGCGATTTCGCAATTCGAGTGCCACTTGCTGCACATGTAGATGCGCTTCGCCAGTGGGATCGCCATTCCCGATCAGAATTCCCTCAAGGCCATCGTCTCCGATTACGCCTCCCCATAGCGTATTGTCCAGGTCGAGAATCAAACAACGACGGCTTTTGCCGCGCCGCGCCGCGATGATGCGGCAAACATGTTCAGCATAATTGGGAACGTAATCCTGATTAAAAGGAAGTTTGGCAATATTCCAGAGCGTGGGGTCGTGCCATGTTGACAATCCTAGCGTCGACGCCAAGCCTGCGACATCAACAACCGTCAAATGTTCGGACGCTAGATTCTCGATTTTTAGGTTTAAACGCGATATCAGCCATGAAAGAGTGCCTGGCAACATTCTTTCAAAACTTCCAAAATAGGATTCAACCGGCGGTACCAAATTCTGGAGTAGGACTTGTGCGCCTGTTTTTGCATGGACGCCGTCTGCAACGGTCTTAATATAGTCGATGGATTCAACGAGTATTTTTTCGGCAGTATTCAGATCGCCAGGCACCGACTGCAGCGGCAAGCCGTGATAATCGATCGCAAGCAACACTGCATCGAGGCGATGACCGTCAAATGCAGAATGCGTCGAAAATGCTTCTTGTGCTACTTGGTTGTATTCCGTCTCGATGACATTACAGGCAAATCCAAAACGTATCGCCGTGGCAATAAGTGATGGTGTAATGAGCTTTGAAGTGGTATTACTGATGAACCCGAGATTAAACTCGGTAAGTGGAGTTAAATCTTGCTGACTTTTTTTTAAAACTGCCAGCTTTTTTGTCACTTTGCCAAGTTGATTGCCGTCAAGTGAAAAATTCACCAATTTCCGCAGATCATAACCAGTAGATGCTTGTGCTAATTGCGCGGAAAAATTATCTGGGGCGGCAGGCAGCCAGCCAAGGTTTTTAAAGAAGCAAGTCATTACTTAATCTCATTTAAAATCAATTCCGCCACCTGTTTCGGAGTTAGAAATTTTTTTGTCTCTTGGGCGATTTCGAGATATCGTTGATCGAATACATTGAGCATGTTGGTCGTGGTAAAACTGGGACTGACCGTACGGACGTGCAGCCACGGATATTCTGCGGCACAGACCGCCAGCATGCTTTTCAACGCAGTCTTGGCAATGACGTAGGCACCCATCCCGGTCGCGGGCGCTCTTGTCTCATCACCCATTGCATCGCTGAGAATGCCCACGACTGCACCGGATTTAGATACTCGGAAATGTTTTTTGATGATTTCTGATAGAAGTAATTGAGAACCGACAACATTAACAAAAAATTGATCACAAAGAATTCTGGAGGTTAGTTTTGAAAAAGGCAACAAATCTGGCGGGGCAGAGGCTGCGAGCACGACGCCGACCAATTTTTTCTCACCTGTGAGCCTGCTGGATAGTTGAAAAATCGCCTCTTTAATCGATTCATCGCTGGCCATGTCTAGTCTTAACGCAATGCCCCCGGTTTCCTGCGCTAACGCTTCTGCCCTTTGTTGATCGCTGCGATAGCCGACGACAGGCAAAAAGCCGCGTGCGGGTAATGCCCTGCATAGTGCTGAACCGATGCCGCCGGAAGCTCCGGTGATAAGTACGTAGGAAACGATGGCAGTCATGGCCGCCAGACCGCAGATGCAGAGCCGCGGCAAAGAGTCTTACCATCACGGGTAATCTTGCATTTGAAATCAAGTGCGTGCGTAGCTTCGGATTTCATGATGAGTTCTGCAAAAAATTTCAACTCGTCACTGACAAATGCCGGGCTGACAAAGTCCATCGACATCCCGGTCAACATGGAATGTTTGTCCGCAAGCTCTTCTCCGATCAGGCGAGAAACTTGACTGCTCAATAGCATTCCGAAAACGATCGGCGCTTTGAAGCCTTTTCTTTGGGCAAATTCAGAGTCTGTATGAATAGGGTTATGATCATTACTTAAGCGCATGAAGGCTTGCATATCTTCATCCGAAACATGAAAACCCCAACCGAATTTTTGCCCTTCGTGGTAGGTAGCCCAACCAGAAGTAATCGAATTCATAAAGATGCTTGTTTTTTTAGTACAAGATTGACCAAGTCGCCGACATTCTCCAGTGACGAAATTTCGGCCGCCGAAAATCGTAGGCCGAGGGCTTTTTCGATGGAAACAACAAGTCGAATATGCGCAAGGCTATCCCAGCCATCCACATCTTCAGCCTTGATGTCTAGACTGATAACAAGGCTATCATCATCGAAAACATCCTGAAAAATTGGCGTCAAACGTTCAAGCAATTGCAATTCTGAATTACTCATTGGGAATTAAGAAAAAAGAAAAAGATGAAAGGATTTTTAGTCTAGTATAACTTGTACAGATCTTATAAATGATGTCTGTCAGGGGCGATTTGAATTTTTTTTGCTGGTTTAACGTGACCAAGATGTCAGCCTTATCCTAGAAAAAGCTGATGGCCGGTGCCGGCATCGGCTGTTAGATATGAGGTTTGATAGGTAGGGATAGTGGCGACAGTCGCCTCTTGCTATGACAGCTTCACAGTATTCGACTTTTGGCACATCACATGACCATTTTCACCGAGCAGCTTGAAAAATACGAAACCAACGTCGGCAAGGTTTCTTTAAGCTGATTCAGATCGACGGCAGGTAGCCTGACCCGTAGATGCGCCAGGTCGTCATGCGTGCTGCCTAGCAACAGATAATGGTGTTGCTGCAGCCAGTAGCGCAGATGCGATTCATCAGCATAGGCAATGGTGATG